>Ga0075117_1001570_pt1 | contig 13967 bp, 12 predicted proteins | sample AntAceMetag02UKJ_FD_69789 | JGI IMG/M metagenome (GOLD analysis project Ga0075117, IMG submission 69789) | Saline lake microbial communities from Ace Lake, Antarctica - Antarctic Ace Lake Metagenome 02UKJ | ecosystem: Environmental > Aquatic > Non-marine Saline and Alkaline > Saline | place... | reverse complement strand
ATCGTGGCCAGCAGCAATGGCCGAGACGTGTTTATCGTGTCTGATGTGAGTTTCGATCAGCTGTATAATCGAGTCCGCAATGTGAAGCTGCTGTCTTCTTTGCAGCTGATTGACCGTATTCGCAATCCGTCCACCGGCCTGAAACCTGTCGTGCGCCAAAGTGTGGCGTTGCACACACGAATCACGCGACCGTTGCTGTCACTGCTGGCTGTGGCCATGGCCTTGCCACTGGTGATGCGGCGCGAGTCTCAGAGCCTGATTTGGAACATGACCATTTGCGCGACGGTGATTGGTGGATTTTACGTGTTAAGCCAAGCGAGTTATATGCTGGGGGGCAATGAGTTGTTACGTCCCGATCTGGCGGCATGGTTGCCTGTCATTGTGACTGGTGGTGCGACCGTCTGGACGTCGGGGTATGTTCAGACTTGAGATTTGAGATTTTGGCCGCTGCGCAAAGAAAAAAGCACTCTGAGGAACGAATTCCTCGGAGTGCCTTGTCGTTTCTGTGATCAGCGATTGACTTGGAAGTCAGTCACTTGATCATTCAGAGATTAGCCACCACAAGAGTTGCAACATGGAGCTGAACAACAGCTAGAGCAACCTGATGCTTCAACGCCGCAACCGCCACAAGTTGGAGCTGCTGCGTGATAGACCTGTCGTGAAACAGTCTGCTCAACCATCTTGCAAACCTGCACTTGAACTTCGCTCTGCTGATCTTCGTATGAAGTTGTCGTGTAGGTGTACTGTTCTTGACGTGGAACACGCTTGCAAACCTTCGCAGTGTGGCTCTTCTGAACCGGAACACATGAGTAGGTCGTGTAGGTGTACTGTTCTTGACGTGGAACACGCTTGCAAACCTTCGCAGTGCGGCTCTTCTGAACTGAAACACATGAGTAAGTCGTGTAGGTGTACTGTTCTTGACGTGGAACAGTCTTACAAACCTTCACAGTGCGGCTCTTTTGAACCGGAACACATATGGAAGTCATGTAAGTGTACTGTTCCTGACGTGGAACAGTCTTACAAACCTTCACAGTGCGGCTCTTCTGAACTGGAACACATGAGTAAGTCATGTAGGTGTACTGTTCCTGGCGTGGAACGGTCTTACAAACCTTCATCGTGCGACTCTTTTGAACTGGAACGCATACGGAAGTCATGTAGGTGTACTGTTCTTGACGTGGAACACGCTTGCAAACCTTCACAGTGCGGCTCTGCTGAACCGGACGGCATTCGTGAACAGTGTAAGTGTACTGCTCAACAGCGTTTTGGCATTCGTAAGATGTGTACTCCACAACAGACTCAACTTTGTTGGAAACCCAACGACGCTGAGTCTGAGGGGCACAGCAAGAAGAGGCAACGGCATGGCACGCTGAGGCAATACCGCCACAGGCAGACGCGACAGCACATCCGCCACATGAAGAACCACAAGAGCTGCAACCACCGCACGTAGAACCGCCGTCACCGCAGCCACCAGTTGAACAGCCGACAGCGACGTCTTCCCAATGACCTTCGTCACGGCAGACAGTTCGAGTCTTCGTCACAGGAACACGATGAGTCACATTTCGTGTGCCGACCTTTTGTACAGGGTACTGTTCCATCACTGTGTAGTTCTGGACGACATCTTCGTAAACAGTGTCGTGAACTGTACGAGTTCCGGTCTGCTGCTGAGCAACACGTTCCAGCACTGTGTAGTTCTGCACGACATCTTCGTAAACAGTGTCGTGAACTGTGCGAGTTCCGGTCTGCTGCTGAGCAACACGTTCCATCACTGTGCAGTTCTGCACGACATCTTCGTAAACAGTGTCGTGAACTGTACGAGTTCCGGTCTGCTGCTGAGCAACACGTTCCATCACTGTGTAGTTCTGGACGACATCTTCGTAGACAGTGTCGTGAACTGTACGAGTTCCGGTCTGCTGCTGAGCAACACGTTCCTGGACCGTGTAGTTCTGGACGACATCTTCGTAGACGTTATCGTAAACTGTACGAGTCGCAGTTTGCTGCTGAGCAACACGTTCCTGGACTGTGTACGTTTTGACGACGTCTTCCCAAACAGTGTCCTGAACTGTTCGAGTACCGGTCTGCTGATGCTGAACAGGGACTTTTCGAGTCACCATTCGAGTTTCAGTGACCATCTGTGGGACCATAACAGTTTCCTGTACAGTTTCCCACGTTCCACAGCTCTGACCGCATGAGCTTGAGCTCGTACCGCAAGAACTAACATGGCTGCTACCGCCACCTGAACTGGCGCCGCATGGGCTACAGCTCGATGCACAAGGGGCAGAGCAACTTGAGCTGACTTGGCTGCCGCAGCAACCACCAGCGTGTGCAGAAGCAGTCATCAAGACTGCGGCTGCGAGTGACAGAACGTAACGCATGTTCGTTCAACTCCTCCGTATGAATCATTATGATTCAGTTAACAAAATTTCACGGAGAACGCCCCCCGCGAACAGAAATGTGCTCCCCAAACCTAAGGGGGCGGTGTACTCAGGCCTCAACAGGGCCGGTGATATTGCTGAATGGATGGTGCCGAATGGCCCCAGAATTGTTCACCAAGAAAATAACATGGGTATTTTTCGCTAGGCAACCAAAATGATGGGAAAGATGTTAATCGGGCAAACTTTGGGGCTTTGAATGGTTTTGGTGGTTGGGGGAACTTTGTCTCTCAGACTCCGCAATGTCAAACTTAGCCATCGATTCCTGTGCATATAACTCACATTTGTGCCAGTTTTAACGCCAGATGCAACGCAGGCTGCTGTTGCACAACGGTGACCTGCACGGTTGGCGAAACCAAACCGACGACGTTCATCCGGTCGCAGCAATTCCTAGAGCAGCAGCCGCCCATTGATTGTGAGCCTCGTTTTCCTCAGGTATAGTTGCGCAGGACGCGGGGCTTGCACCCTCTTCCTAAACTCACCGCTCTCACTTTTGCTCACTGTTGTCTTGGGCGGAAATCACATCACTTCTCGTTACTGTTTTTATCCATGAAGTTTTGCCTTGTTGACCGCATCACGGAACTCACACCGGGGCAGTCAATTTCCACGATTAAAAATGTCTCACTGGCTGAGGAGTATCTTCAGGACCACTTTCCGGGGTTCTCCGTGCTGCCCGGTGTTCTAATGGTGGAAGCGATGGTGCAGAGCTGCGCGTGGTTACTAAGAGTGACCGACGATTTTCAGCACAGCACCATTCTGCTGAAGCAATCCAAGGCCGTGAAATTTAATAACTTTCTGAAGCCCGGCCAGACACTGCACATCACGGCCACCTTGAAAAAAAATGAAGACGAGACCGCGACGTTTCAGGCCGCTGGAACGGTCGAAGGAACCTCAGCCGTCAGCGGCAAGCTGGTGCTATCGAAGTTGAATCTGCGAGACACTCGCCCGGCGATGTCTGACAACGATGAACGGCTGCTGAAAAGCATGCGTGAGCTGTACGAGCAAATTCGCCCCGACAATCAGGTCGCCTAACATTCCCGAAATTTCTGGCACTCCTGCCCTTCGTCTGATGTATCAGACAGCCACCGTGCCACCAATGATCAACAGATATCGTAGAAAGATCCCCCATGAGTCTCGAAGGACGTGTTGCACTTGTCACAGGCGGAAGCCGCGGAATTGGACGTGCGATCGTAGAAGCCCTCGCAACTGACGGCGCTCAGGTCGCATTCGTATACAATTCGAATTCTGCCGCTGCCGACGAAGTTGTCAGTTCCATGAAAGAACGTGGCCATGAAGTCATGGCCATTCAGGCGGACGTTCGTTCCAAAGAAGCGGCGGATGCGGCTGTTGCGGCCGTTGTTGAGGCGTTTGGTTCGCTGGATATCTTGGTCAACAACGCGGGAATCGTGCAGGATGACTTGCTGCTACGCATGACGCCACAAAAGTGGCAGGATGTGATCGATACAAATCTGACAAGTGTCTTTAACTTTTGCCAAGCGGCGACGCAGCAAATGATGGGGCAGCGCTACGGTCGGATCATCAATATGTCGAGTGTTGCGGCAGACGTTTCGAATCCTGGTCAGGCGAACTATGCGGCCAGCAAAGGGGGCGTGGAAGGGTTCACGCGCTGTGTGGCGACGGAACTGGCCAAGAGAAACATTACCGCCAACGCAGTGGCCCCTGGGTTTATCGAAACGGATATGACAGAGGCTGTTGTGGGATCGTTTGGCAAAGAGATCAAAAAGAAAATTCCGGTCCGTCGATTAGGACAACCGTCGGATATTTCGAACGCCGTGTTGTTCTTCGCACAGGAGTCGTCGTCGTACGTTACGGGGCAAATTCTGAAGGTGGATGGCGGCCTGACCCTAGGCGGGATGTAGTGCGTTCGAAACGCGGTTGAGCAGCAAATGGGCAGCAGTTTCAATTTCGGGAAACGTAGCTAAGGCTGGCGTTTACCGCCTAAAAACAACACTTTTCTGTATCCGGATGGTTAGCGGTCGATTTTTCAAGAACCGACCTCTACACTTCGCGGCTGTTTCTCACGGCTCTGGGGGCTGTGAGAGTTTCTGGGAAAGCTGATTCAGTCATCATCGCCTGATGGAATCAGTTCGCTGGGTTTCGGCGGTGAGTCCTCGCAAGCATCCAAGACGGTGCGCGATTTTGGAGACGATTTGAAAATGGCTGACGACATCTTTGAGAAGGTTCAGGAAACTCTGGTCGACGCGTTGGGAGTTGATGACGACGAAATCACGGCTGAAGCCACGCTGATCGGGGATCTTGGTGCCGAATCAATCGACTTTTTGGATATCGTGTTTCGTCTCGAAAAGAACTTTGATATCAAAATTCCACGTGGCGAACTGTTCCCCGAAAATCTTGCCGCTGCAGATTCTGGCTTCGTAGCCGACGGTGTTGTCACAGCAGACGGACTCGCTCAACTGCGTGAAAAGATGCCGCATGCGGACGTCGATTCGTTCGCGTCTGACCCGCAGGTCAGCAAGTTGCCAGATCTGTTTACTGTCAACATGATCTGCAAGTTTATTGCAACACGTGTAGGGTAGTCATCGCGGTCATGTTGTGATGCCGGCGAGCCGGAAGCGATCGCTTCCGGTTGGGTCGTCTGTCGTGGATTCGGCCGGGTTGGCTGCTCGCTGATGACTCTTCGTTTTCTTTCTTTTCAGCGGCCGTTTGATATGCGTTGGTACTGGGTCGACAAATTCATCGAATTCAATTCGGGCGAGTCTGCCAAAGCCGTCAAAAATGTGTCGCTGGCAGAAGAACATCTGCACGATCACTTTCCCGGCTTTCCAGTCATGCCCGCATCGCTGATGATTGAAGGCATGGCTCAGACCGGCGGCATTCTACTGGGTGAAAAGAACAACTTCGAATACAATGTGATCTTGGCCAAAGTGCCGAAGATGGAATTCCACAGCTGGGCGTGTCCTGGGGATCAGTTGATTTATTCGGCCGTTCTGGAAAACTCCGGAGAAGCTGGCGGATCTGTTTCGGTAACGGCCAAAGTTGGTGATCGTCTGGTGGCGGATGGCGAAATTATGTTCGCTCATCTGTCTTCGGACGATCCGCAGTTGAGCCGCATTGATCAAAAGAACTTTGTGTTTCGAATGAACCTGCTGGACATTATGACCGTCGGCCAAGCAGGCACGGGAGAAGCCTGATTCACAGCTGCCTTTGGGGACTGCCTTTGGGGACTGCCTTTGGGGGCTGCCTTTGGGGGCGAACTTTGAGAACTTCCGCAGTTTGCCGCCGCAGGCTGTAAGAACTGGCACCTGAGCCGTGTCAGCGTTCCGGACCATGGTCGAAAGATTCATGCTTCCGCGGTGTCCGATCGAATCATCTATCTTGAAGAGAACTAACATGAAGCGTCGAGTCGTCGTGACAGGACTTGGCTGTGTCACTCCGCTGGGAAACAGTATCGAAGACACGTGGCAGGGCATGAAAGATGTTCGCAGCGGTGTGGGGCCCATCACGCATTTCGATGCCGCCAAGTTTCCCACCCAATTTGCGGCGGAAGTCAAAGATTTTGACTTCGATTCGTATGTCAAAGATCCTGCCCGCTTTGGCGATGCCGGACGCAATATTCGTTTTGCCATCGGTGCCGCGTCACAAGCCGTCAAGCATTCGGGGATTCAGGACAACACCAGCTTCGATCCGACACGTTTCGGAGTTTATCTTGGCGCGGGTGAAGGCCAGCAGGACTTTATGCAGTTTATGTCGCTGGTGGCCGGCGCCAACGATGATGGACAGGTCAACCTAGAACGATTTACCACCAACTTCATGGCCTCCATGAATCCTCGGTTTGAGCTCGAACTAGAACCGAACATGCCAGCCGCTCACCTGGCCAGCCTGTTCAATGCTCAGGGGCCGAACTTCAACTGCTTAACCGCCTGTGCAGCTTCCAGCCAAGCCATCGGAGAAGCCACGGAAATTATTCGTCGCGGTGATGCCGACGTCATGCTGTCCGGCGGTGCCCACAGCATGATTCATCCGTTCGGGGTGACTGGGTTTAATCTGCTGACCGCGTTGTCTGAACATAATTCGGACCCTCAAGGAGCTTCGCGTCCATTCGATCTGAATCGTGATGGTTTTGTGATTGGCGAAGGAGCAGGCATGCTCATTCTAGAAGACCTTGAACACGCACTGGCCCGTGGAGCGGAAATCTACGGCGAAATCAAAGGCTACGGTTCTACGGCGGATGCGTACCGGATTACCGACATTCATCCAGAAGGTCGCGGAGCGATCGCGTGTATCAAAATGGCGTTGAATGATGCAGAAGCGAATCCGGAAGATATCGGCTACGTGAATGCTCACGGGACCAGCACCAAGGTCAACGACCAGGTGGAAACCATGGCGATCAAAGGCGGGCTGGGCGAACACGCCTACAACACGCCGGTCTCCAGTATCAAAAGCATGATGGGCCACTTGATTGCAGCAGCGGGCAGCGTGGAAGCCATCACCTGCTTGCTAGCGATGCGTGATGGTGTGTTGCCTCCGACGATGAACTACACGACCCCTGATCCGGTTTGTGATCTCGACTACATTCCGAACCAGCCGCGAGAAGTTCAGGTCAATGCGTGTCTGTCCAACAGCTTCGGCTTCGGTGGTCAGAATGTCTCTTTGATCATTTCCAAATTCGTCGCCTAGCGACTCGAATGCCTGACGGCGGTCAAAAGATTGTCGTCTGCGATTGTTGGAGCAATTGTCGTGGCGTTTTTTTGGACGACGGCCACCATCATCGGGACGTTGCTGTCTGTGGATTTCGTATACCGCAGCATCGTGTCGGGACGAATTTCGCACCTGATTGAAAACGTGCCTATGTTTGGCGTCGTTCACGCAGGAAATTTCGCCACTGGTCAGGCTTTGCAAATTCCCATGGCGAATGGACAGGAACTGGCTGCCAGCCTGTATCCGTCCAGAAATCCGACGCGGGGCATTGTTGTGTTCTGTCCTGAACTCAACGGCAACCGTCTGGGGGCGATGCACTACTGTCAAGCTTTGTGTGACGTTGAATTTTCCGTGTTGGCATTCGATTTTCGAAACCAAGGCGACAGCGACTTTAACCCCGAATACAAGCCGACGCCGTGGGTCACGAATTCCGAAACAGAAGACCTGTCGGCGGTGCTGGAATATGTTCTGGGCAGCCAGGAATTCAAGCATCTGCCCATCGGCATGTTCGGTGTCAGCCGCGGTGGCTGCGCGGCGTTGATGACCGCCGCACATCATCCAGAAGTGTTGTCGGTGATCACCGACGGTGCCTACAGCACGCGAGTTCTCATTCACGGCTTTCTATTGAAGTTCTGTCGCTACATTGTGCCGGAATGGCTGTTCAGACGTTTGCCGGACTGGCACAACCGGATTGTTGTTGAACAAGCATTACGCCGCAGTGCTGGTCGTCGCGGAAGGCAGTACATTCATCTTGAAGACCGAGCGGCCAACTTAGCGCATTCCATTCTGTTGATCTCCGGCAGTCGCGATTCGTATGTCACTCCGCAGATCACTCACCAGTTAGCAAATTTGCTTGGGGTCGACGACAACATCTGGATTGTGCCCAAGGCCAAGCACAACCAATCTCGCAATATTGCAGCCAGCGAATACGATGAGCGACTGGTACGGCATTTCCGACAGACGCTGCTGGAGACGCCAACTGGCCACGCCGATCAGAACCGCGTCGCTTAGGCTTCGGCTGGGCCACTTCGGTCACCTTGCCGTGCTGCCCGTTTAACCCGACTCGGAGAGGAGGCCCCCTGCACAAAGTGCAGGAGGCAAAAGCCTTCTCTTCGAGTCGGGTTAAACGGTACGCCGTGCCGGCGAATCTTGCCAGATTGCTATTTTTCGCCCAACCCAAGCGCAGCTACTTGTGATCGACGACGCATGCGACGCGGCTGTCTTCGGATTTGAATTCGAACGTCGCTCCCTGGATCATGGCGCCCACCATAAACGCGAACACCAGCATGCAGGGCAGAATCAGCAAGGCCATCATGGGAAACGTCGCCAGCTTTCGCAACATTGAACCGCTCTGACTGAAGCGACAGGCGGCACTGAACAGGATCACCCCCAACCACAACACTCCCACGCTGACACACAACGCCACCAGCCGGTTTTCCTGCAGGGCGGCCTTGATCTGATTCAGCACCTGCAGTTCCATTTCTTCGGGGAACTGCACCAACGCATACGTTTGCTGCATCGGATGCGAACCGCCAGACGTTTCGATCACTTCGGTTCGGGCATCAGTGTTCAAAATACACGACCTCAAAGCCTGATCCGTCAGAGAAACCGCGATCAGTTTCTCCCAATCCGCATCCGCACCAAACTCCAGCGCCGCCCTGTGGCCCACGCGTTCTTTGAACGCCGCCACAATCGAATCGCGCAACGCATCCTCTTCGTCGATCACTGCTTCCAAAAATTCGGACTTCACCACCACCTGACCAACGCCAGGGTTGCCGATCCATGAAGCCAGAATGTGGTCCGGTTGGGCTGCCGCGATCTCCTCAGATTCAAGCAGTCGCTCTACGGTCGCCAACTCCTCGGCAACCTCAGTCAACTGTGGTGCCACGATGTTCGACAGCGCGGTTGCTAAGATCTGCAGCGCCTCGGGACTCAGCAGACTTCGCAGTGTCGTTGGGTTCAGAGCATCCAACACAACAGGCGGCATCGCGCTGGAACCGGTGGTTGGCAGCGGAATCATGGCGTAGGCGCTTTTGAGCCCCTTCAGTTTCATGAATGCGCTGGCGGCGTCTTCACCCAGCAACCGTTGAATATCATCAACGGATATGACTAGGACCATCGTGTTATTGGTCGCTGCGTTGGCGTCAGTGTCTTGGCTGGCGTCCGTGTCCGGTGCTGGCTTCAGATTGTCATCATCTGCAGCCGTCTGTTGCAAAAACCTGACGGCAGGCACGCTTGTTTTCGAAAGGTTGTTTTCGCCATGACCTTCCTGAATAACCGTTTGACGCTGCGCAGAGAAACTCCACAAACCGATCAGCAAGGCGAACACGACGACACAAGTGACGGTCAGCCGCAACAAAATTCGGCGAGCCGTCACCCAAATTATTTGTTGTGACGTTGCCAGTTGCAGGATCATCACAATGAATCCGGCCAACAGGAATAGGCTAATCATGAGTGGCGTTTCCTTAGGCCCGATTCAGAGACGTGACTTCGTGACTGACCACTTGCGGGGCCGTAGCATCGACAGACGGTGGCCCGCCGGGCGCGGCGGCTGGTCGCAGGCTTCGATCTTCCGGTGGTGTCCATCCTGCAGACAGCTGAACCACGGCAGAAATCGCCAACGCCCATGTCGCGCCTAATGCGTCCGGGAAGGCAAATTGCTGCAGCACGCTGGCCACGACAACTCCCACTAGCAGTGTGACCAATGCGCTTGAGACGCGAAATCGGGACTTGCGAAAACTGTCGATTTGCCACCACCAGCGGCGGACGGAAAACAGTGCGGCAAAGAACAACATAAAGCAGGCAATCGTCGGAAAGCCGCTGCCGTCTGCGAGGTGAACACGCCCGAAAATATATTCCTGAGTCGTATCGCTGTGGAACAATCCTGTACGGTCAATCAACAGGTATTTGGGCAGCACGGCAGCCACGAAGCCGACACCGAGCCCCAGTCCGCCTAAGGCGATTCGTCGCGTGAAATTGTCGCCGGGGCGACCTTCCCATAGCTTCGACGGGACCAGCAAGACCCACGCCGCCAGCATCGTGACAGTGCCAAAGTAGACCGCTTGAGCCGTGTTGGCCAGCAGATCGGTGGTGAAGAACACAGCCGTTGTGACGAGCGCCGCAGCGGCCAGCGATATCGACACAGAGGTCGAAATGTCGGTCGCGCGCTGACGCTTGGAAATTTTTCGGGCCGTGGCTGGCGTATAAACGACAGGCCGATGTTGGTGTGGTGACCTCGCCGGAGCTGGTCGCTGCGCGGGTGGTCCGGAAGCCGGCGCGGCGCGAGTCATCGTCGGCGCTGCAGCGGGTTGGTTGGGACGTGGACGCGGTGGCCGTTCTGCAGTGTTGGCGGTCGCTTTATCTTCGATCGGACGAGTTTCTCGTGCCAAGGTGGTCAGCAGTTGGTAGCCCAGATACGCAACACCGCCGATCATGCCGCCGACTGCCACGGGACGCAGCATGCCGGATTCGATCACCAGCAGCGCGACGGCTCCGCCAATCACCCACTGCAATGGAGCGGGCACGGCATTCCAGTAGCTGGCCAGTGAAGTGAGTGTGTTTTCTGTTGTCTCAGTGTCCGAGGTTTGATTCGGATGGATCCCAATGTCAACAGCCGCATCTGTTTGAAACTGATCGTATTGGTCCTCGACGGACTGAACCTGTGCTGCCGGATCAGGAGCCGTCAATGGGACCGGTGCAGCAGCGTTTTGTCCTGCCACAGCCAACCGAAACTGACGGTCCACTTCTTCCACGGTGCGGGTGCGTTTTTCGGGATCTTTTTCCAACGCAGCACTGATGACCGGTCGCAATTCTGGTGGCAACACGCTGACATCAGGATCAGCGGTCAAGTGTTTCATGAGAATTTCGGCGGTAGTCTGACCATCAAATGGCACGGTGCCGGTGATCATTTCGTACAGCATGATTCCCAAGGCGTAGACGTCGACTTCGCGTCCGTAGCGTCCTCGAGCAACTTCTGGAGCCATGTAGTAGACGGTGCCTACGCTTTGCGTTTGAGCGCTGCGGCGGCTTTCTGAAATGTACTTGGACAGGCCAACGTCACCCACTTTAATACTGGACTGATCACGAAACACGTTCGCCGGTTTCAGGTCGCGATGCACAATGCCGCGATCGTGCAGAAAGCTTAACCCGGCCGTGATGCCCGTCATCCAGTCCAGAACTTGCTGAACTGGCATGCCCTGCGGATAGTCGCGCAGAGTTTCGTACAGTCCTCGACCGCTGACGTATTCCATCACCACCCAGTGATCTTTGTCGGCATCCTGCCGGATATCAAAGATCGTGACCAGATTCGGGTGTTTCAGGTTCAGGCACTGAGTGACACCGCGGAGTTCGATTTCAAGATTGTTGTTCAGCAGCTTCAACGCCACTTCTTTGCCAGCATCGCTCAGCGCATAGTACACCTCACCAAATCCACCTCGGTGGATTGCACGCTTGATGGTGTAGCCATCAAGGGGGCGTGCTTCTGGTGCGAAGGTAAATTTCATGATACCGACCCGGCCCTATTGATTTGAGTTGAACTTCAAACTGCGACAGCCTGCCGCCGACGACTCCGATTTATCCCGCCGCCGTTGTGGTACATTCCGCCAGCGCCCGCTGCAATTGACTACTCGATCCGCTCAACCCGAAAACGCAATTCTTCCCCTGTGACCACAGAACCATGCTGCAACACTCCTGAATCAGTCACCGAAATTCCATCGATCAGCAACGGTGCCTTCGAACGGCACTTCAGCTTCTCATCCTGATAGAACACCACCACCATCTCAGACCACTCGCTACACCACACATGATGATCTCGACGAGGCCCCAGCAAACAGTGATCGGCCAGCAATATAATACCGTCGACGCTATGCGAAGGTCGATGGTCGCTTTCAAAATCGATCACCGCAGACGAACTTAACGCACTGGGAAGCCGAAAACCCAGCTTCACACGTTCGTCCAAACAGATTTGATCTCCGCTGCGCAAGATCGCGGAATTTGTGACCGTTCGCCCCGAAATCGACGCTGGCTGGTGAGCCTGCAATCGCCAGTCTGCGGCATCCCGATGGATTGTCGCATGTCTGCGTGACACATTGGCCAGCAAGGCGATATCCGCTGTCGCGTGATCCAAAGACGGCGCACCAACGACAAACGATTCGCCGACGCACAATTGCCACGCTCCGACACCGTCGATCCACAGCATATATTTTTGGCAGCTCGATCCGTTCACCGTGTTGTCTTTGACAGTCCTGTTTTGAACTCCAGCTACGCGAGTCCTGCACAACCAAGGCTTTGGTTGTGGTTGATCGCTGAATTGTATTGTGCCTGAATTCATGTCACTTGTCTTGAGTGCCCACCATGGGCCGTTTGTTTGCGGAATCCCGTCGAAACTCTGTTTCATCAACCAGAACGCAACAGGTTGTCCGCCGGATCAGACTTTTCTGGTCAATCTGTGCTTCTGTCGGGCTTGTCCCGGTCGGATCGACAACTGATTGGCGACCACGTCTCCCACCGATTTCACATCGGTGGAGACATATTTTTGCACTACGTTCAGGCCACCCGTGGCTCGTCGTTGTGCTGTGACGCCTTGCCGTTTCAAAAAAAACTCCGGGCCCGATCTTCGAGCCCGGAATTGTGTGCCCCGGTTCTGTGTCAGCTTCTTCCCGTCTGGCCACGATTTTCGCTCTGCCGATGTTTACAGTGCAGCGCTGGAGGACACTTCAGCAACGCCGTCGTCACTGGTCAGACCGAAATGCTGGTCGATTTCACTGACCACATCGGTGTGGATGTCTGCACTGTCTTCTCCGACAGGAATTCGGCCCAGAACGTTGCCTTCTGTTTCCAGCAAAGACTCACGCACATCCAACGCACGATTCAGTTCTTTGATCATGCTTTCCACGTGACTCAACTTCGAATCATCGACTTCGATGTTATTGACGGCTTCCGTGGCCTGAATCGTCTTCAGCCGCGCTTCAAGGCGACTCACTTGCACAGACAGATCCTGCTTGCGGCCCATCATGCTGTCCAGCTTTTTTTGGTTGGCTCGCAACGTTTGTTTTTGTGCCGTCAAAATCTGGCGATCTCGCGACAATGCGTCCTCACCAATCTGGAAGGCTTCAAAGCGATCTGCGAGATCAGATTCGACTTCGTGGCGAGTGTAAGACACATGTCGGTAAGTAAACTTGTCTCGACCACCAGCCAGGTCGCCGCGAAGAGCCAAGATGGCTTCCTTTTGCTTAGCCAGCTTGGTTTCCTTCTCACCAATGGATCGATCCAGATCCTTAACATCCACGCTTTGTTCCGCAACGACGGTCATATGTTGTCGAATTTCGGGCATCAGCTGATCGATATCATTGCGAATCCGATCCAGCTCAAATTCGGGAGTGATCTCGGACTTCACCGCTTGGCGAACATTCGAACAGGCCGTGGTGGCGTAGCTGTACAAGTCGGTTCCGAAAACGAACCCGGCCAACGTTGTTGCCGCCAGTGATCCAACCACAAACTTCTTAATCATCATTACTCTCCTGACAGAAAACTCTCACCGTTTGACGAACACACACACTGTGTTTCAGACGGGAAACACCGTCCACGTTCAGTCATTCGCTAGAGATCGCAGTTGATTGGTGACTTTTTGGCTGAAATTCTGAAAGCCAGAGAAATTCGCAAGTCATGCACCTGAAACACTTTACGAAACGAATCATGTGCCGTTGGTGGATTTTGTAGGATTTGAGCCTGATTTTCAGAGCCGAACTGCGGCGGGCTGCGTTGTGAAATTCGGGAGCCGGTCGAGACTGTCTTGAGGCTCAAAGAGTTGGCACAGCATAGAAATGGCGAGGCCGAACAATGGAAAATGACAACAGGGAT
>Ga0075117_1001568_pt1 | contig 13975 bp, 11 predicted proteins | sample AntAceMetag02UKJ_FD_69789 | JGI IMG/M metagenome (GOLD analysis project Ga0075117, IMG submission 69789) | Saline lake microbial communities from Ace Lake, Antarctica - Antarctic Ace Lake Metagenome 02UKJ | ecosystem: Environmental > Aquatic > Non-marine Saline and Alkaline > Saline | place... | reverse complement strand
CAAACATTCTGTGGCTCCATAGGGAGTGTAGACGTCCGCCTCGGCACTCAGAATATTCGTCATGCGTCGCAGCACATGATTGGGCACCGGAGCACCGGCAGAAAGAACCCGACGCAGCGTCGGTAACTTGATGTTGTGGGCTTCGCAGTACCGGCCGACGTTGTTCCAGAGTGCTGGCGAACCGAACGCTTGCGTCACACCCTGATCACGAATGGCTTCCAGAATTTTAACCGGATCAACATTGGCAGGCCGCGTCGGGTCCATGTCCGGAATCACGGTCGTCACTTGCATCGCCACATTAAACAACGCAAACAATGGAAACCCCGGCAGATCGATTTCCCCCGGCTCAACACCAAATCGATCACGAATCAGATCGACCTGTCCGTCAAACATTCCATGTTCATAGCACACACCCTTGGGCGGACCGGTGCTGCCGCTGGTAAAAATAATGGCGGCTTGGTCTGTCGCCTGAGTCTGTGGCAGCGGAATCGATGTGTCCTCTCCCATGCTGACCAAATCAGCGTAACACGGAATGCCCCAGTGTTTTGCTTTCGGTCCGATCACGACGTTGAATCGCGCACTGCGGTAAGTGCGAAATTTTAGCCGCCTAATGTGCTGGACGATTGGAATCGCGATAAACCCAACAGGCTCGCACTGCCCCAAACAACCAAACACATTGGCACGCCCCATGCCGGGATCGATCAAAGTACACACCGCACCCGACCGAAACATGCCAAACGTTAAAGCGATCGATTCGAGTGAAGGTGGTACAAACATGGCCAGCCGATCGCCCGGCTTAACGCCCATCCGAATCAGGCCTCGAGCCACTTGATCGGCGGCAAGATCCAGTTGCGCAAACGTCAACTGAGTATAAGACACTCGCCCGGCAGCATCGCGCCCGTGGGGAAACACAACGGCACGTTGCGTGGGAACCGACTGAGCAGATTGGCGCAGGCGATCAGCGATGTTCAAAAAGCGATTCATGACGACTGCGAACGACAAAGACAAAGGTTGCGGGCACACAGACTGGCAGAAGCAAAACAAGCATTCGCAGCGATCCGCGAACGGCCGACAGTGTAGCGTCCGCAACCATCACAAACCAACAGGGCGACACCACGTCAACCAGACGAACTGCGACGCGGAAACGGCTCCAGCAGAAGTTTGCGGCGCGCCTCATCGTCAGAATCGTTACAGTCGTCATAACCCAGCGCGTTGCATGTGTTGCTGTCGGAACAAACCGGCGTAAGTTGCAGTAAGGGGCAATGATAAACGGCAATTTTTGCGGAATTCCGTCTCTAACGGTCGAATTAGTTTTTTAGACTTAGAGTCGACGAACGGATAGCGTCCTATATGGACACTGCGTTCACCACTGGCACGGCTTGCCCTTGCTGACTGCGATTGTTGCAGACAGCGATGTTGGGGACGGGCGGCGATCATTCAAGAAGAAAGATTGACCGAGGAAAATCAAATGCTTGTATTGAGTAGAAAAAAAGACGAGAAGATCGTCATTGGTGACAACATCACTCTGATGGTCATTGAGATTCGCGGCGATAAAGTTCGCCTTGGCATTGATGCTCCTCGAGACGTCAGTGTGCATCGCGAAGAAATCTACGAGGCCATTAAACGCGAATCGGCAGACGTCGAAGAGCAACCCAAGGCCGACTAGTTCGCACGGACACTGTGTCAGGAACTCCGGTCTCCACTTACTTCCGCCCATCCTTGTGGCGGAGCTCCAGACATCGATTTTACTCATGCGGTGGTGGCGGCGTCACAGCCTTTTCCACCTCCGTCAGCAGCTGCTCACGACGAAACGGTTTGTACAACACCGATTTCAAACCTCGCTGACGAGACTTCACAATCGAGTGTCCAGCGTCGTACCCGAATCCCGTCATCAGAATGACGGGAAGGAGGTCGTCGATTTCCAAAATTTTGCAAAAGCATTCGTAGCCAGTCATGTCTGGCAGACTGATATCTGTCAGCACAGCATCGTAGTGATGACTACGTGCCATCTGGCAGGCTTCCTTTCCTGTGCGTACGGCTTCCACCGTGCAGTTGTGGCGTTCGAGCAATTCGTGGGCTGTCTTCAGCACAGTCACGTCACTGTCCACAACCAACACGCGCTTACCCTTCAATCCGGGCCGTTCGACGCGCGTCCGGGCCGTTGTTGACAGAAATGCTGTATCACCGGCATCAACGTTCTCAGACAGCAAGTCCACTTCACTCCGGATTTGTCGAGTGTTGTCGAGAATGCTCTGCAGCTTCTCGCACATGTCGGGATCGTGACCGATGTACTTTTCGAGTAGCGCCGTTGTGCAGGACAGAATGTCGTCCGTTGGCAACGCGATTTGACGACGCAACTGATCAGAACTCGCAGTCGCGGTCGTCACCTTTTCGGCCACCAGCAATTGCAACTGGTTCAACGCCATCGCCACGACGCAGCCGAATAACTCCAGAAACTCCATGTCTTTCGATTCAAAGACATCAGCGCGTTCGACGTTAAACGTTCCCAACACGACATCGTGCATGATCAGCGGCACAGTCAGAGAGCTCCGAGCATCTTCGGCACCGCTCAGATAAAACTGATCGGTCAAGGTGTCTCGACACAAATGGCTGATCCGTGTCGCTGCGACACGTCCTGTGACACCATTCCCTTCCGCCTCAGCGAACAACCGACGTGTGGAAGCTTCGGCATGCATACCCACTTCTAGCAGCGGCAAGAGTTCGTTGGTTTCGGGATTCAACACGCGAATTTCGATCGTTTCGAAACCCAGAATGCCCTGCGAGAATTCGAGGATCTTCTCTTTCAGCAGCTGGGAACGTTCCTGATGCGTCATTTCTGTGACTTCATCAGGTGACGAATCGCCCAGTTCGATGCCCGCACGGTACAGCGCTTCGCGCTTGTGATTTTCCAGAATTTCTTCCGAAACATCTCGGACAACAATCGTCGTGAATTGTTGAGTCTCACCATTGCCAATGGGCAGCGCTGAACGAGACGCCCGAATGGCGACGTATTTCCGTTCGGCCATCTTCAAGATGGATTTCAGAACTTGGTCTGGGCCCGGATCCATCGTGACTGGCAGCACAGCGGGACTCAAAACTTTCGGATTACCCAAGGCGTCCAAAAACGAAAGGCCGATCAGCGATTGCTCACTGTCGGCCATACATTGAAACACTTGGTTGTGCCAGACAACTTGATTGCCTGCGTCAACCAGCACCAGAGCGTCTGACACGCTGTCCAGAAACCCCTGCGCGCACAGCTGCAGATCCTGAGTGCGTTTCGCGAAGGTGCCGGTCAGCAAGAATCCATCAGCGGTTCCCGCATCGGGAGCGCCGGGGCGAACGACTTCCACGTTATCACCCATGATTCTGCAGAATTCGTTCGCCGCTTCGTCCGAGTCACCGGACACTACCAAACGTGGTCGTGAAGAGCCCACGATTTTTATCCCTAAAGGAATGCGCTGTTCGCCAGAAACTCGATCCTGCCGAGTGACTGCTGGAACGATTGATTAAACCTCAAGCATGCAACTATCGAAAGCCCAAGTCACAACAATTTCGAACAGAACGAACAAACTTCTGAGACTGAGAATCCGACACTGTTGGCACTATGCGGCCTTTTGACGGACACCTGAGGGATTGACCGAAGTGTCGACATGATCATTCGGATAAACCCCCGGCTGCGCGATTAAATCCACCACAGACTCGTCACCGCGAATGATTCTTTGGCCAATCAAATCTATCCGGTCCATTTCTCTTTGAACCAACTCCGCATACTCAGAAATCTCTTCCCGCGTTAATTCCGCCGGCACTTGGATCGGTGCCCCAGCCAACAGCAGGGCTTTGGAAAACGGCTTGGGAACCAGCATGTCGGACCATCCGCCCGGAATCGACCAGTAACTTGTGGCCGTCAGAGTGGTGGGCACAATCGGGCGGCCCGTGCGAGACGCCAAGTAGACGATTCCGTCTTTCATCATCCGCCGTGGACCACGCGGACCATCCGGCGTAATACAAACATGCAAGTCCGGCTCTTCAATCAACTGCTTTGTCGCTTGAGCACCTCCGCGACTGGCTGAACCACGCACCGGAACAATGCCCACCATCTGCACCGCCGCAGCCAGATAACCACCATCCTGATGTCGACTGATGAGGCCCGACAATTTATGAGTCTTCGAGGAAAAGACGGCCGTCAGAATGGCGTCATGCCAAATACAGAAGCAGTACCGCAGCGAACCTTTCGCCGCTTGATAAGGCGTCCCATCTTCAACAACCTTGCGATGATCCACGCGCACGGTCAAAAACAGGGCCTTCAAGGCCAGTGTTCCCAGCCTAGCGATCATCCAGTTCGCAAGTCGGTTTTTGATCTTCATCGTCACATTCCTGTATTTGCCGTTCCGCTGACGAAAACGCAAACACCATGTCCCATTTCGAACGGGGAGTCTGACGAAAATCGCAAATCACGTCTGCGCGAGTTCGCAAGACGAGCGGCAGTGCACCAATTCGCGGCGATGAATTGATCGAATGTCGTAAAATCCAACAATCCTGCGTGCCGAACACCGCCGATTGGAGACTCCCTTAGGTGAAACTCGTCGGTTTTTTGCAACATTCCTCTGGAGTGTTGGAAGAAAATTGTTAAAATCACGGAATACTCGAAATTCGGCATGCCAGATGCTTCCAGAGAAGCATCAATCATTTTTGCCTGCAGTTTCTGCAGCAAAATTCATTTTGGATGTGTCCGGACGAGGCTTGCGAATTATTCATACGGAGATGACTTAGACGTTCTTCTCAACACTTTTGTCTGCAAGCTAGGTATTCCTAAAGGCTTCGCCGATCCCTCGGGACCAGCGGAGCCTTTTCGTTTGCGCCATCGACAATCTCATCAACTGAGATCGCCAGACGGACCGGTCAGCCGCCTGAATCAATCCAACTCAACATCACCATCGAAGCAATGATCGATGATCGTGGGTCACAATTTCAGTTTCTGCCCACCTGATGGACGAACTCACGTTCGTTTTTCGTGACACGCCCGTAAGCGCGCAATCAGACACGGGCCTCCAACAATCGGGCTTTGAATCGAAGAGTTCATACAAGAAAGCGGCCCATCGACTCTGCGTCGAATCCGAGGTGGCAAGCGGTCGTTGAGTCAGAATTGCCGGTGTGCCTCAGAAAATTACGGAGGCGAGGAATTAACGATTTGAAGCCTGACGCGCCAGCGAAGGACAGAGAAGGGGCATTCGAAAATTCCTTCGCTGGCGCTTCAGGCTTTAGGGCGCGGCTCGTACGGACTTTTGCGATGCACGCTTGAGCCGCAGGCACAGCGGTTTCAATGCTCCAAAATCAGCGGATTTTGGTTACACTCCATGTCATCGAACTTCGGACAGACCTTCATAAACATTGCCGCGGACGACCAGCAACAACAGTGAGCGAATTGCCATTCATCAAGATGCACGGCGCTGGCAATGACTATGTCTTTGTGGATGGATTCGTTACGGCGCTACCGGATGACGCGACCGCGATGGTTCAGCGGATCAGCGACCGGCACTTCGGAATCGGAGCCGACGGGCTGGTCTACATGCTTCCGCCCAGTAACGATTCCAGCGATGTCGAAATGCGAATGTGGAATGCCGATGGCAGCGAAGGCGTGATGTGTGGAAACGCCCTGCGCTGCATTGCATTGTGGATGCGAAAGGCCGGCCGAACGTCAGACACATGCAAAGTCAGCACGCCATCAGGAATCGTCCACACAGAAGTCTTGGGCGCAGATTCCGCAAACAATCGGGCACAGGTTTGTGCTCACTTGCCGCCGCCCGTGTTCCCGACGTCCGAAGAACAAACACTGGACGACATTCTCCTGCCGGCAGCGTCGCGGGCTGGGCTGCGATTCACGGAAGTCAGCGTCGGCAATCCTCACGCAGTGATTTTTGTCGATGAACTTAGCGATCACATTGTCCGGCAATTGGGTTCCCGCGTTGCCGCTCATCCGCGATTTCCGGGTGGCGTGAACGTGGAATGGGTCAGAGTCGTTTCGACAAGCGAGTTGGAAGTGCGAGTCTACGAACGGGGCAGCGGAGAAACGCTGGCCTGCGGTTCAGGAGCCTGCGCAGCGGTGGCGGCCAGTGTTCGCCAAGGGCTGACCGCACGAAACACGTCGATCGACGTCAGACTTCCGGGAGGCAACCTGAACGTTTTGTGGCACAACTCGGAGGGTGGCGGCGACGAAAGCCTGCAGCTGACCGGGCCGGCCGCAATCAGCTTTCAGGGCATCTGGCAAAATTAACGCTGTCCACCCTGCGAAATCTATTGGATTTTCCGGATCCGGCTGCCAGCTGAGGAAATTCCTTGGTTTTTGGGCCTCGCTTCAGGCGGGAATCGTCTGCGATGGCGATAGATTTTAGGAACAAAGCCGTCTTATTCGCGACCAGACCAGCCGACCTTCCACTTTTCCCCACCGATGCTGCATTCCCCATCACAACTCAGAATCGTTCTGACCACGACCTTGCTGTCGTGTGTGCTGTGTTGCGGACCGCTGACGATCAGCGTTGCGGCTCAACTTGTGGTTCAGGAGAACGCGGTCGATGCCGCGATGATTCCGCAATGGATCGCAGACCTTGGTTCACCAGCGTTCCGAACACGCATCGCGGCGGCCAAGACGTTGCGTAATGCGGGAGACGCCGCCATTGCTCCGTTGCAACAGGCGGAACAAACGGCCACTGGTGATCGAAAAATTCGCATTCAGGAACTCCTGAAGGAGCTGCAACGAAATACGTTGACCGTGCGGCTGGAACGACTGAGGAAAACGCCGTCGGTTGAACTGGCTGCGGAACTGCCTGAATGGGATCGCTTCGCAGATGTTGTCGGCAACGATGAACAGTCGATTCGCCTGTACGGTCGACTGCTGGCCGCAGAACCAGCGTTGTTTACTGCGGCAGCGAAGAGCTCGCGTGAGTTGCCGACGCTGTTGCAAGCGCGAGCCGCCGAGCTACTGCATGCTGTCCGCCCTGCTCCGATTCAGCGGCGACCATTTTCTGTGGATTCCTACGCGGCGATATTACTGCTGGCCAGCAACCCCGACTTAACACTACGCGGTGCATCCACTTCCATCAGCGACATTCTGGTGCCGGAACACAGTCCGTTTGTCAGCGCCCTGAAACAAGAAGACGGCGAACGTCTGCTGAAACTGGTTGGTGCCTATATTCAGCGGGGACGCATTGGAGTCTTGGAACCGCTGGAATTTGCCCGCCGGCACCCGCTGGCCGCTGGACCAATTCTGGCCAGACAAGTGCTGAAAACCGCACTACGTGGACACAATGGCATTCCGGCCATGATGTTGTTGTTGGAACAAGGCGACAAAGCTGACGTCGCGTTGCTGGAATCGTTGTTCGATCACCAAGGAAAATTGTTCGAAGGACGTCGAGCAGCCGCGAACAACGTTGTGGTCACCTATCGGGCGGTCAATGGCGACATGGCGCTGGCCGTCGCGATCGCCATGCGAAATCAGGACCCGCGTGACTTCGGATTTGGTAAAGGCCTGCCTCGCACGGTCGCCGCCTTCCAATTCGTTGAAGAAACGATTGGCTTCGATTCCGACGAAGAACGCCGACAAGCTCGCGAAAAATACGATCAGCTGTTTGGCAATGTTGCACCTCCGAAATGACTGATTCGAATGGTGCGAAGTCGCTGGGACCGACGAATTCTGCCAAATCAGCCGTCTGGTGCGGGAACGAGACGCGAAACGCAGATAAGTCGACTGGAATTCGGCTCTCGATTGTGCGAATTCACGACGACCAATTCGGACCTCCGATTGGTGGCAACCCTTGTGCTTGGTATCGTGTCGCCACACTGCTCAAAGGGCGCTCGAATAGCGTTCTGAGCGTTTTCCGTAGCGAATTTTGGCGATTGCTTGATGACTTCGACTCCCCCGACAATCAATCCTCCCGCCCGCACCCTCATGGGACCGGGTCCGAGCGATATTCACGCCAGCGTATTGGCCGCGCTGGCTGCGCCGACCGTGGGACACCTAGATCCGTATTTTTTGCAGATCATGGACGAAGTGCAGACGATGCTGCGGCAGGTGTTTCAGACAGACAACCAAATGACGATGGCCATCAGCGGCACCGGCAGCGCCGGCATGGAATGCTGCGTGGTAAATCTGATCGAACCGGGCGACAGCATGATTGCCTGCCAGAACGGTGTTTTCGGCGGACGCATGGCCGATGTGGCGGAACGAGCGGGCGCGAAGGTCACAAAGCTGGAACGTCCTTTCGGCGAAGTGTTCAGTCCGGAAGAAATTGCGGCCGCCGTGGACCAGCACAAACCCAAAGTGGTCGGCATTGTTCATGCAGAAACATCCACCGGAGCTTTACAACCACTGGAAGAAATCAGCAAGATCGTCCACGACGCTGGCGCGCTGCTGATTGTCGACTGCGTCACTTCGCTGGCTGGCTTGCCGGTTGAAATTGATAAGCTATCGATTGATGCCGCCTACAGCGGTTCCCAAAAATGCCTCAGCTGTCCGCCCGGACTGTCGCCAGTCACATTCAGCCCCAAGGCGCTGGAAGCCATGGATGCGCGCAAGTTGAAAGTCGCCAGCTGGTACCTCGACATCGGCATGCTGCGAAACTATTGGGGCGCGAATCGAGCCTATCATCACACGGCTCCGATCAACATGAACTATGCGTTGCACCAAGCCTTGCGACTGGTGCTCGAAGAAGGCTTGGAAGCTCGGTTTGCTCGTCATCGCCTGCACCACGAAGCCCTGAAGGCGGGATTAGCAGCGATGGGCATCAACTACTCCGTGGCGAATGCCGATCATTGTCTTCCCATGCTGAATTCCGTGCTGATCCCCGCAGGCGTGGACGATGCTGGCGTCCGCAAACAACTTCTAAACGACTTCGGCGTCGAGATCGGTGGGGGCTTGGGGCCAATGCAGGGCAAGACCTGGCGCATTGGATTGATGGGTGAAGCGGCCAGCAAATCCAACGTCATTCTGTTTCTGGGCGCTCTGGAACAATGCCTGAACGCTCAAGGAATCAAGCCAGCGTTGGGCGCTGGAGTGGCTGCGGCAAACTTGGGTTACCTGAGCTAATTTCTAAGCGGAATGTCTTAGGGAATTCGAATTCAAAAACTTGAGATTTGAAATCTGACATTTCGAATCAGCACATTTGCATACTGAACTGTTAAACCAAAAAAGAAAGAACTCCATCATGAGCATGGCCATCACAGACGTTCACGCCCGCGAAATCCTAGACAGCCGCGGCAATCCAACTGTTGAAGTCGATATCACTGTCGAAGACGAAGTCGTCGGCCGTGCGGCAGTACCCAGCGGTGCCAGCACTGGAGCTCACGAAGCGTGCGAACTTCGCGATACCGACAACAAGTCGCGGTACCTCGGCAAAGGCGTGTTGGGCGCTGTCGCCAACGTCAACGACGAAATCGCCGCCGCAATCATCGGCCTAGATGTCACCGATCAGGCTACGATCGACGGCATCATGATTGATCTGGACGGCACAGAAAACAAATCTCGCCTAGGTGCCAACGCAATTCTGGCCTGCTCTCTGGCCGCCGCTCATGCAGCCGCCAAAGTCAGCTTCCTGCCATTGTTCCGCTACATCGGCGGCGTGGGTGCCAACTGCCTGCCAGCTCCCATGATGAACATCATCAACGGTGGTTCGCACGCCAACAACGGCATCGACATTCAGGAATTCATGGTCATGCCACTCGGCTTTGATTCTTTCGGAGAATCACTGCGAGCGGGCACAGAAATCTTCCATGCGTTGAAGAAAGTCTTGGCCGACAAAGGTCTGTCAACAGCCGTTGGTGACGAAGGTGGATTCGCGCCGGACCTGAAAACGAACCAAGAAGCGATCGACGTCATTCTGACAGCGATCGAAAAAGCGGGTTACACGCCGGGCGATCAGATCAAGATTGCTTTGGACTGTGCAGCGTCTGAGTTCCACAAAGACGGCAAATATACGCTGGAAGGCAAGTCTGTCGATTCTGACGGTATGGTCGAATTGCTGTCTTCATGGGTCGACAAGTACCCAATCTGTAGCATCGAAGACGGTTTGGACGAAGACGACTGGGATGGCTGGAAGAAGCTGACCGATAGCATTGGTAGCAAATGCCAACTTGTCGGCGACGACCTGTTTGTCACCAACGTGAAGCGTCTGAGCCAAGGCATCGAAAAAGGCATCGCAAACAGTATTCTCATCAAGGTCAACCAGATCGGAACGCTGACAGAAACCATTCAGGCCGTGCAGATGGCTTACCAAAATGGCTACACGGCCGTGATGAGTCATCGATCAGGAGAAACAGAAGACAACACCATTGCAGACTTGGCTGTGGCACTTCGCACAGGTCAGATCAAGACAGGTTCGGCCAGCCGAACAGACCGCATCTGCAAGTACAATCAGCTGCTGCGAATCGAAGAGATTCTGGGCGGCACAGCCACATTCGGCGGCACAATTTCTTAGAACCTTGTCTGCAGTCCGGGGCAGTCAGGTTCTCCTGCTGCCGCGGAAACGCATGACAGCCACAAAGCCCGGCCCCTAAAAAGGTCGGGCTTTTTTTATTGGTCAAACCACCCGGCTAAGACAAAAGACGGACTTCGTTGAACGGCATGCCTGACTCCACTTCCACAGACACAATTCAAGACGGTCCTGCTTGGACGGTGTCGTTGTGTTTTTGGGTCGCGCTGATTGTCGCTGGCGGACTCTACGCCTCAGTCGCTCTGGCCCCAAAATTCTGCGTGTGGAACGAAGTGCGACTGGAGTACGACCAGAACGTGGCGCAGTTGATCCAATTGGAACATGACGTCGGATACCTCGAACGCGTGGCAGCGGCGCTGAAGTCTGATCCTGAGTTTCGTGACCGAGTCTCCGGCATGACCGAGTCGTTTACGGACGACCAAGAGTTCATTCCAGTCAGCGGCACGCTGCTGTTCGGCCAAGGTGATCAGCCGGTGAATGCGACAGCCGCAGCGGAAATGCCAAGTTACCACGCTTATGTCGTGCAGCTGGCCAGCCAGCGAACGCTGCGGATGTCGCTGTTGATATTCGCCGCTGTGCTAACAGTGTTTGCGTTCACGTTTCTGAACGACGCTGGCACCAACTTCGTCAACGCCACCGGTCAGCTATTGAAATCAACAGCACTGATCCCCATCGGCAGATACTTTGCGCCGGAGAAGATCCGCACGGCCGAAGATGGGGAACTGATATCAGAGTCCGAACCAGAATCAGACGATGAGTCCTGATCCGCGGATGGACGGTGCCTGCGGCGCTTGAATCATCAACGACTGTTGACAGATCGCAGTTAGCCAATCGCCAATCGTTTTGCGACGAACACAGAGGCGATTGCTAACACAATTAGTGTGGCAGCAGATGATTCGTTGAACTTCAAAACACCGCGTCGCGAATTGCTGTTCGAAGGGCTCGAATTCCGTGTATAGTCAGCGATTCAAGCGCGAAGCTCTGTTCCGATAAGTTTCACGTGCTCACTGACGATTTCACCGGAATCACGATTCGATGCCGATCAACGTTGAATGTCATGAATGCCACAAAGTTTATCTGCTGAAGGATGAGCTGACAGGCAAGAAATTCAAATGCAAGCAGTGCGGTACGATCGTGCTGGCCACTCCAATGGCGGATGGCTCGCGTCCGGTTGAATCAAAGAAGACACCGCCCGCTGTCACGAAGAAGCGCGCTACGAACAGAACTGCAGAATCAAGATCCCCTGTCAACAAGAAGCGGGACACAGCAGGCTCACAGCCGCCTGCAGCCGCCCCCAAGAAACGGCCTCAAAAGAAACGCGCTGAGCCGAATCCTTTCGCGCAGACTGACGACGGCTTTGGAGAAGCCTTCGACGATGACTATGCCGACGACTACGGTGATTCGTCTGACGATGCATCGATGGATAGCTTCGGCAGCCCATCGCCACGTCGAAAGAAATCGGCGAAGAGGTCCGGCAAAAAGAAGGCTTCCAGCGGCGGGCTATCAATCGGCTTTAACATCCACTGGCTGAACATCGGCATGGTTGTGGCCGGAATCGCCATCGTATTCGCCGGCGTCAACGAAGCAAAACTGGCATCCGGCACTCAGGCACAGCCGACGGAAATATCATTGTCAGACCTAAACGCCAATGGGCTGGGCGAAAACAGTTACCTGACAGTCAGCGGTGTGAACTGCATTCTGGATGAAACGGTTGTTTATGGTACGGAAAAACCGGGCGGTGATATCACAAAGTACGACAAGGTGTGGATTCCATGCGTCCCACAGGGCGAAGAGGCTGTTGGGCGGAACGTCCGTTTTCTGCTGTATTCAAAAAATGCCAGCACAGATTCAGCCGTTCTTTCGCTCGCCAATCGAAGCACGTTCACCGGACTGATCGTCAACAAGGTGGAGCCCTTGGCTGCTGATGAACGGCGTCTGCTGGAATCAGGTTTTCCCGGCGCTAATTTGGGTTCGGCGATGATTCTTCAGGTCGACCGTGCACCATCCGGAACGGGCGCTGTGGTGCTTTATTTTGTCGGTGGAGCCGCCATGAGTCTGGGCGGACTGGCGTGGATCTTTCTATCGGGGACACCCGCGGCCAGTGTCGCATCGACGCGTAGCCAGTCTGTGAAATCCGGGCGACGCGGTGCTGGGGCAGACAATTCCTCCAAATCGAAAAAAGCAAAGCCACTCACAGCAACTCAACTGCTGTTTTCGTTTCAGGGTCGCATCAAACGCAGTACTTGGTGGCTGACATCTGTTGGTGCTGGCTTTGGCTGGCTTGTGATAGCCACAATTATCGGAGTGATTGTCAATGCAATCAATGTCGATGCTCTCAGATTCATCAGCGTCTTCCTGTCACTTGGACTCTGGGCCCTTGCGGTCTACATTCAATTAGCGGCCGCAGCGAAACGCTGGCACGATCGTGACAAATCTGGCTTGATGAACTTCATTATCCTCATCCCCGTCATTGGTGTCTTCTGGATGCTGATCGAATGCGGCTGCCTTGAAGGAACAAGGGGCGGAAACCAATACGGAAACGAGCCGTAATGTAGAACTCGGAAGCATCCATGATGCGGAATTGATTCACGTTGCTGATTGCCAACATGAGTGGTGATTTCGGGCCGATTCAAGCGCTGCCCATTGCTGCGAAATGGCGCAAACGATGCCGAAGATGCGGTGCCTGATCAACATTTTGTGGGATACAGATACAGTCAGAACAGCGGGCAACTTCTTCGCCGCCAACCACGCCGTTGAACAGAAGAGACTCACAGCGCAGGAAATTCCCGACCTATGTTTGCGAACCCGGTCGAGTGACAACTTCATCCTGTAAGTACCCATCCATGCGAAAATCTTCGCAACGCAGCAGCCAGATCGAAACGTTTGAAAAGATGTTGCTGATGTCCGCATCAGGCATTGATGGCTTGGCTGACATTGATTTTCTGGAAGGCTCAGACGTTGATGAAGTTCAGGCGGTTGAGTTTCCGGTGCCGTTTGGAGAATCTGTGTTTGCAGACATTCCTGAAGCAACACCAGAACCACTTAGCAGCAACGAAGCCTTTCTGGACCGTGTGGTTGAGCTGACCAACGCAGTGCGAGCAGCCAGCGGACTGCAGTCGTTAACGGCGAACTCAACTCTGCAGATCGCCGCACAACTGCAGTCGGCGAATATGGCAGAACAAGACTTCTTTAGCCATACCGGACAGGACGGCCTGATGGCGTGGGACCGAGCACTGAACGAAGGGTACAACTATCAGACGATCGGTGAGAATATCGCGGCGGGGCAACTGACACCGGACGAGGTTGTGCAGGGCTGGGTCAACAGTCCGGGACATCTGGCCAACATACTGAATCCTCGGTTCACCGAAATCGGAGTGGGCTATCAGTATCTGCAATCGGACACCGGAGTCATCAATTACCATCACTATTGGACTCAGGTCTTCGGAACCGAGTTCCCATCGGTCGAGGAACCGGTGACCATTATTGAAACACCA
>Ga0075117_1001562_pt1 | contig 13997 bp, 15 predicted proteins | sample AntAceMetag02UKJ_FD_69789 | JGI IMG/M metagenome (GOLD analysis project Ga0075117, IMG submission 69789) | Saline lake microbial communities from Ace Lake, Antarctica - Antarctic Ace Lake Metagenome 02UKJ | ecosystem: Environmental > Aquatic > Non-marine Saline and Alkaline > Saline | place... | reverse complement strand
TTTTGAGCCAGCAACAAAGTCATCACCGAACTCACCTTCAGCTCGCATATTGATAACAGTTTGTGAAGTCCAACCCTGCTGGCGTGCGTGAGCTGCGCCCTGTTCAGGGGTGAAGTTGCCACGTACGATCTGCTTGAGCGTCGTCACGGGTGTACGAGATGTAGCCTGAGCGGACTGAAGTTTCTCTTGCTCGACGTACAGCTTGGAGTACTCTGCGTAAATCTCACGATACTTCTCGGGAGGTGCAGCAAGTATTGCCATCTCGAACTCGGCTGAGTATTCAGCACGGAGCTGCGTAAGCACACCGGGAACTGGCACACCAAATTGATCCTTCGGAGTCGGGAATGATTCGTCGAAACGATTCACCCATGTCTTCTTGCGGGGATCAGCATTGACACGTAAGCGTCTGTCCTTCGCGCCCTGTACGTCCTGAAGCATCGACCTGAATGCAGTCTTGGCTTCGGGAGAATCCGGAGGTCCGAAGATGCCGTTGGCAAATGCCTGAAGCAGACTGTTAGGTTCCAGTGAGGGGTGCGACGAGTCCAACGCGGACTGTGTCTGCAGTATGGCGATCTGGTTCGGATCGAAGCCGTGCTGCGCCCTGTCGTCCCGCATGGTGCGGAAGGCAGAGATGGATGCAGTTACGTCCTCTGGCTTGATGATGCCGTTCTGAGCGAACTCAAGAGCTGTGGCAGTGGGGTCGATACCATCCATGATACCAATCAGCAAGTCGAGCTGTCCGTCTGCTCGCAGTGCAGCTCGTCGTGAGGCGGCAGCGGTCTGCTCATCTGTGGCCTTCTTCTCCTGCATCCTGAGAGCTGCGGCTTCGGCTGCTCGATGTTCGTCCTGTATGTTGGGATCGTCGATGCCCGTCGGGTCACCTGAAGCGAACCGCTTGGGTACGTTACGGATGATGTCTGGCCGACCGTTACGGATAGCGAAGTCGTAGATCGACTCCCAGTAAACCGTACGCTTGTCGGTGCCATCGAAGAACGTGTTCGTCTGAGCTCCAAGGTATTCGTAGTCGAACTTCTCGGTCCCGGGGATGACACTGTTGTCCTCGCGCCGATCTGTCGAAGCCTCGAAGCGATTCTGTACGTTGTCCATTATGGTCGAGCGTTGATCCATCTGGATCTTCTCGATCTGCTGGTCACGGTGCGTATCCAGAAGTCCCTGCTCAAGAGCGAGGAGTCCCGGTGCCATGATCGAACCGTAAGCCGAGTCGGGGGTGACACCCTCGAACATGCCCTGCATGTAATCTGTGATGAGTCCCTGCACTTCTGCTTCCGACAAGTCCTCCGCGCTGGCACCTCTAAGCACCTCGGGGAGTTCCTTCTTCGCAAGGTTCAGGTCCGCTTCCGCGTCCATCTGATCCCATGCTGTGTTGTATCCTTGGTTCTTGTTGTCCTCGGCACGCTGCTCACCAGCACCACGTCCGGTCACGGCTTCACGCCGTCCGTCTGCTATACCTTTTTCGGTGAGTGTGTTCGCAAGGTCTACGCCTGCGCCGAACGCATTCGTCAGCGCTTTGGCTTCACGAGAAGCACGGTCACTGCCTTGGCTCGAGAAGAACCGCTTGGAACTCTGCAACTGGACTGAGCGGTCTTCGCCCAGCGTTGCTTCACTCCGAATCTTCGCCCGTCGGCTTGTCTCTCGTGACATGTCGTACTCCTATGGGCCACCAGCGGCGGCGGATTTGCGTCGAGCCTCGATACCGAGACCACTATTGTAGCCACTGACACCTGCGGTAGCAATCGATAAGCCAGCTTCAAGAGCGGACGGGTCGCGTATGCCTGCGAGTGCAGTGTTGGCTCTGTCGTCGATGCCACGTTGCGCGAACGCTACGTTCTTCGAGACGAGAGCTGCAGTGTTGTCCTGATCTTGAATGGACTGGTTGATAGAGGCCGCGAACGACGCTCCGAGTGCGCCGGATTCACCAGCTGCTACTCGGGCACGCGCACGCTTCTCGCGAGCTTCCTTCACGCGTACTCCGAGTTCTTCCTCGGCTTGCTCGTGAACTTCTCTCCGCTCATTCTCTTGCTGTGTATCGATGTTCCGCTTCTGCGCTTTCGCTGTCTGGTCGGCGGCGTAAACACCGACGGCTGACGAAGCGATTGCGAGGTAGGTCATCGTGGTTGCGGAGATAACTTCGCACATGATTATTTCCTCTTAGATGCATACTGAATGAACGGAACCTTGGTCACCCCGTAGTCGTTCACCTGCTGGCACGGCTTGAAGCCGAGTCGTGGTAACCAACGTAACGTAGGCATGTTCCGTGCGTCCACAAAGTTAGTGAGGTATTCGTACCTCGTGTGCATGATTGCAAGGTACTCCTCGCAGCGCCGCATGAAGTCCTTGACGCTGTAGTAAATACCGGGTGTTGCAAGCAGCCAGATGCCGCCGACTGAATCTTCCTCCACTAATGGGTTAGCACCAAACATCGCAACGGGCAAGCCGTTCAACGTCGCGCACCAACACATGTCATCGTCTGACGCTTCAATAGACTGGAGTAACGCATCAAGGGGTTCCATCCCACTCGATGCGTATATTTCCAGAATGTCACTGCGTCTGAGATTAGGAGCCATCTGGTTTGCGTAAACCCTACCAGCTGGTACTATCTCAAATTTATTCATTAGAAGCCTCTCGTTCTCTTAGTGAATAGCCCTTCCCATTCCACTGATGTGAAAGCTCCGGGCAAGTGTGAATCATTTATTAGGTCGATGACAACGTCTTTGCTGTTACCGTCGATGAAGAACTGATACGTCCCAGTATGGAACGCAGCCTCACCTGTGATGAGCGATGCTTCACCAAGCGTCCTGCCTGTGAAAGCGTCGAGTGCCGACGGTACGACAGTCTCAACGTCAGCTGCAAAGGCCAACCCGTAAGGGTAGACGCGCGTGCTGAAGAAGCCCATGTCCTTGAAGTTGACAGTCATCGTACGGAGCTGCAAGTTACCAGTCGTGTCCGCGTCACCGTTGCTGTTGTACACGAACTGCTGGCTGAACCTGTAGCTGGCGTCGTAGTTCACGCCGAAGACAGGCTCCTTGTCCGTAATGTCGCCAGTCACCGTGATGGTGGTGGTAGTCGGGAACAAGTACGTGGAAGGGTCGACGAGCGAACCGATGTGCCCGGCAGGGGTCGTCTTGACAATCTTCACGTCGGTGTCTTCCGTGTGCTGGAAGGGCAGAGTGATCGTCGTCAGTCCGGTGCCGGCCGAGTACGCCATGTCAGCAACCTGTATTTCATAGCGCCTGTCAAGCATGATGTCCCACCCAAGGTTCAGGGTTTCGGCGTTGCGGTCAATGTCGATCTTCTCAAGGAACGTCCCGTCCGAGCGCTTCACGAGTACGAACAGGTCGTCTTCGATTGCGTCAATGGATAGGATGATGTCGTTGGTTCCCATCTCCCAGTACGACCATGCCGACTGCGCCTTCTGATCGCCGGACCAGAAGAACTTGTACGAGTAGATGCGGTTGCGGTGCCCAACTTTGTTGGAGACAGCGAACACGACATCCTCTACGGAGTTGCCCGTGATCTTGAAGATACCTGACGGTACGTAGGATTGCACATGAGCAGTCACATCTGCCGCGTCCGTATTCAGCGTCTCGTTGTTCGTGAAGTACTCACGAAGTCTCGAGTAGTCCCCGGACTGTGACACGAAGTAAACTTCGGAGCCAAGCGCGATGGGCTTCACGTCCACGTCCATCTCATACCCAGTTGCCTTGTCAATTGACACGGAGGTGGGTGATAGTACGTCGCGTACGTTGAGGCTGAACTGACCTTGATCTGAAAAGAGCATCATGTTCCCATTCAGAGGCAGTGCGTAGTTAAGGAAGGCAACCTGATTGGTTGTCATTGCCACGTCCACGACATCGCTGTCGAGTAGCGTGGTGAGTGTGTTGCGCCAGAAGTTGCCGTAGTCTCCAGCACCAGAGAACACTACGTTCTCATCGGTGATGAAGCCGAGACGGTTCTTCCAGTAGAACACACCGTTGATTGTGCGACCAATAAAGGTCGGGGGTGGATTAGTTGCTGCGTCACCGAACTGGCGAGACGCGAAGCCAAACTCCGTGAACGTGAAGGTACCGTCCGCTTCCCTCACGAGTGCGTGGGGTAGAGTTTCTTCGTCCATTGCAGTGTTCGCGTTGGGACCGTAAGTCTCAACCCAAACGCCACCTTCTCGCTTGACGTAGTAGCCACCGAAGTTGTTCTCGTCGTAGCCAACAACCTTGTACATCTGTCCGTTAGTTGGAGGAGACGCGTCTCCGGCACCGGGCAGATCACTGAACGTGTTCACCGTTCCGTAAACTGTGTGGTTGCCATACGAGTTGAAGTAGTTAGCGTGATCTGGGTTGCCCCAAGTATTCGGCCAGTACCAGTCGGAGTAGTTGGTCGGCGTAGTCGTCGGTGCAGTCTTCGTTGCAGTGACCTTCGTCTTGTTTACGACGAACGTGTAGTCAGCGACGGAGTCAGCACTGAAGCTGGCCGAGGCGGCACCACCACCTACAATATCGAGGTAGTCCTTCCCGACCGGGAAGTTTACTGTCTGTTCGACGCCTGTGTTCGCATTGTAAACTTCGAGGTCACCGTCAGAGATGACAACGATGTACCGCTCGCTCACGTCACGGTTGATCGCGTGGACGTAGGCAGTCCCAAGGTCTGCTGAGGTTACGACAGCAATGTGCTGTGAGGGCGGACGCTTGCGCAGCCCATCTTGCACGGTACCGAGCATGTTGACTTGTGCCTCAGCTTGGGATGGCCGGCGGAGCGTCGGGTTCTGCTGCGATATACCTCCGTGAAGGGCGGGTATATGACGCGAGACTAAGGCATCTGCCATGTCAATCTCCTTTGAGATAATTTAGGGCGCGTGTCAGCCCCTCGATGTTATCTCCGAGTTTGCCGATAGCGGTGTTGCAGTTTGAGCATAGTAGTCCACGTACCTGCCCGGTATCGTGGCAATGGTCAACTGCAAGTCTGGAGAGCCCAGAGGACGGATCATCAACGTGGTCACACAGTTTGCACGTATACTCCTGATCTTCGAGCAGTTGCTCGTATCTATCGATAGTGATTCCATACTTGTATTGGTATGCTAAGTTGCGCCTCTTGCGTTTCTGTTCCTTAGTTAAAGGTTTACGGTTCGCACGCTTGTATGCGTTCATACAGGGTGGACAGTAAGAGTGCGTTAGGTAAACGACCTCATAGTCTTCCTGACACTTAGGGCACGTGCGGTCCATGGTTATCTCCGAGTAGGATTGCGAGTACGGCTGACGGCGACCGAAGTGCGGTTGATGTTGAAGTCCTTTTGTCTCTTTTCTATTCTTCGAAACGTAGCGTACGCTTCCTGCTCCATCTCTTTCGTGAAAGCGTAGAGGATGTTCGAGGCAATGATGCCTGCTTGAAACTTGCGGGCTGCCTTGTAGGTCACGTAATTGCGTACGTGCTGCGGCACTTGCTCGAACTCGAAGAACCAAATCACATCGGCCTTCACGTCATTCGTGAACTCATTGAACGAGCGCTTGCTCAGGTCGTAGAGTCTCAGTGCAGGTGTGCCAGTCGAGTCCCAGCGCATCGTATAGTTCTCACCATACGTGGGGTCCACGAAGGCGGCGCCTGCGGGTATATCTATCTTATTGCTACCATCCGGCGACAGCGGATACTCAGCGTCCTGATTAAAGGACCACCCTTGCGTTAAGATTTCACGCAGAGCGTTATCGAGTGCGAGTACGGCCTTCGTTCCCTCTTTCGGGATCGTGCCTGTAATCGTGTTAAGCGGCGACTGCCCGATGGAAGCCAACATGATGTTGCACGCAGCTAATTTGGTCATTGCAGATGTTGGGGAAGTCATGTCCTACTCCAGAATTAGGTGGACAGCGTTTCGGCTGTCCGAATTAGTTTTAGCCGAAGTCTTGCGTGGTTTCGCCAGCAAAATCGAACGGTATACCGTCGTTGTTACCGAGGTATACGACAGTCGTGCCCGTAGCGATGACAAAGATGTCACCGACAGCAAGTGCCGAGCCCTTCGCCGTAGCGAGAGCGTTGTTCGTCAAGTCAGCCGTGGCCGACAGAGTGCGAACAACAACACCGACAGCGATGGCAGCGTCAGCTGTAATCCATGCAGCGACGTTAGCGTCAGCTGCGTCCACGATTGTCTTTTCAACAACAGGGTACAGTGGATTCAACTTGTTGGCGACTTCGTTCAGAGCTTCGACGCCAGCTTTCGCTGTGCCTTCAGTCTTGTCGTTTGCAAATGCAGAGTACAGAGACTCCACAGCTGCCTTGACGACAGAAGCGTTTGGTAATGCCATGATAAAGTTCCTTTCAAAGAAAAAAAACCGAGGGAGAGAAGACTCTCCCCCGGCTTCGGGTTGGTGTCAATCAGGACTATGCAGTCTTGATTTCAACAGCACACTTGTTCAACAGAGGGCCGTGACCTACTGCGTACTTGGCGACCATCAAGGTACCCTGACGACGGATGTCGTACTCGGATTCCATACCGAGGCCCATCAACTGCACAGTGGCAGCGCAGGCTTCGGTGAAGACCAGACCAGTCGTAGTCGCGAGGTTAACGCGGTACGCAGACGGGATGGACGTGTCAGCTGAGCTGTTAATGAACGGCAGAGCGTTCGACTTAACAACATCAACACCACCAATCATGGAGAACTTACCTTGCGAGTAAGAACCATCTCCACCTACGTCACGATTCAACACGAGTGTTGCGTCCTGAGCAAGCAGATACCACTGAGCTGGCTTCAATGCAGCGTAGACAGGCGAGCTGTCAACTGGTACATCCTTTTCTTCCATCGTCTGCTTAGCAGTCCATATGGAACCAGCGAGTGAGGTGGCAGACGTATCGGAGTCAGAATCAGTGATCGCTGATCCGCCAGAGTCGCCTGTGAACAATGCAGCACCGCGAGCGGCACGAGCAATGTTGCGCGCGACGTTCTTGTCATACGCCAAAGCAAGGGCAAGGCCCAGCTCGTTGGAGTACGGCGAGCGAACGTCGTAGTGGTTCATGGCTTCATCAATGTTCGCGATGAAGGCATCGGCAACGAGCAGGTCATCAATCGAGATGACAACTTCGTTGTGCTTGATGTTCTGGCCGAGGATTTCCGTACCGACTGCATGGTAGGCAGCAGCCGCTTTGTAGATCGCCGGGAACTGAGCAGACTTGCCGCTCTGGATCACGCGCTGGCGCGTCAAAGGCTTCAGGATCGTATTCGTCTCGAACGACGTAATAACTTCACCTGCGAAAACCTTCAGAAATAGCGCTTTAACGTCACCCGCCGTATTGGCTTGACCAAGACGTGAGACAGTTGCGTTAGACATTATTGTCTTCCTGTTTAGGGATTAAAAGATAGGGTGTGGTGCCCTTAGTCTTCTACTCCGAAAGATTGTCCACCAGCAGCGGGTCCGTCGTTTGGAATTTAAGGCGAGAGATTCATGCGCGGAGGATCAGTCAGCGCAATCGAATTAGGTGCCTGCCCCCGTGAAGGGACAGGGCTTTTTGTCTGTATGGAGGAGAGGACATACAGACGGAGGGTACTATGACCCGAACAGTTCAGCGTTGGAGCGCGCGATCTTATTCGCGACTTCCGCTCGGAAGGCTGGGTCGTTCTTGTAACGAGGATCAGACATAGCCTTCTGCATCTCGGCTGAAGACTGGAATGCAGAACCCGATGTTCCGGGGTTGCCATTGCCTGTCAGTGTTACGTCCGGGGTGATGTCAGCGTTAGCTGCGTACTTCGCTTGAAGTGCAGCGGCTCCCTGCTTGACTATCGCCGGGTTCATACTTGTGAGTTGTACGTCCAGAGCTGCGACTTCGTCGTCACTCAGGTTCTCGGCTGCCCAATCTGCTGCCGTGTTGAAACCTTTCAGTCCACCGAACGGTTCACCGGCAGCCGCTTGAAGCGACGTGACGATGGCCTGTTGGCCTGCGATGTACGTATCAACCATGTCTTTCGACAGTCCTACTCCTTCGAGTGCGGTGTAAGTGTCCGCTGAGAGTTCACCATTCTCGGCGTACTCAGCGCTGGCATCTGCAACGATAGGCTTCTGCTCACCAGTAACACCGGGAGTTTCCTCGGCGCTACCTTCAGCTGGCTGCTCGTCAGGATTCTTGCCTGCCCGTAGTGCAGCTTCAGCATCCTGCTGGCTCTTCAACAGAGCGGCTACATTCACTTCACCCTTAGCTGCGTCCCAGAATTTTTCTGGAATGTCAGCAGGACGTGGCGTTACTGCATTCGGATCGGGTGTATCGTTCACGATCTCCGTGCGTTCGCCGTCTTTCGGTTTGTCAGTGATCTGCGCGCCGTCGGCATCTGCCTTGGCTGCCATCTTCTGTTCGTGTGCCAGCTGGTCCGCTTCAGGCGTACCGTTTGACATTGAGACGTTGACCTTCTCCATGATCTACCCCTTCACTTCGGCTTTCTCTATTGGAAAAGGTTTCGCATCCGGGTGATCACCCTTGAAGACTTGCGTCTCGCGGACGTTCCCGTTCGACATAGTCGTGCGGCGGACAACGACACCATCGTCGTTAACTCCGACCTTTTCATCTTTCGGAATGTTGATCTCCATGCCAGAGGTCGCGGTGTTGAGGTCGCGGCGTCCCGGCGAGGATGGGTTTGCGTTTGCCATTAGTTTTTCTCTCCTCTAAACGTCGGACTGTCCGACAGATTCCACAATAGCTGGGGCGACAGCACCGACGAGCGGCCCTGCTGCTTTGTCAACCAGTTGCGATGTTTGTGCTGCTTCAATTTCGGCAGTCTTCTGTTCATCAGTTTTCTTCAAAGGCTTGATGTCCACGTTGTGCTGTGTGGCGAGCAAGTCTGCGAATGAACTGATGTCGAACTCTTGCATGAATGCCTCACCGAACAGCTGTGCGCCGTCCGCGAAGTAAGCTCGTAGTTTGTTGAGTTCGTGTGAACGTCCGAGTGCATCGAATCCTGTTACCACGACTGGCGTGAGCGTACCCTTCGGAAGTGTGGGGAACTTGCCCTTCTTCTTCAGGCGAACAACGAGGCGGCGAACCACCTTCTGCTGCAGCTCAGCTGCCAGTACCGTGTAGACACCACCGAGTACATCTTCAAGCTCCTGTGCGACCGCGCGAATTTCTTCGGCAGTGACACGCTCTGCATCACGGGTAGTACCCGAGCGTAGAAGGAATGCGTGAGAGATGCGCAAGGAGAGGTCATCGACCTGTGCCTTCACGACTTGGAAGTCATGGAATTTCTCAACCTGAAGTACACCGATGTCCTCGATGTTACCTTCAACGAAGTCGCCCGACTCAGCCTTCTCGATCTCCTCGATGTCAGTCGTTGAAGACGGACGGTCAAGGAAGATTACTTTGGAGGCAGCGGCGGCGAACTGAATGAGAGACTTGCTAAGGTCTTCAAGTGAGCGTAGGTCGCCGAGGTAGTCCTCGACGTGGCCGCGCCCGTAGTTCTCGCCTTCCAGTGCAGCCCACCGAAGCGGGATGTACGGGCAGTCGTCAATGTCTGAGCGGCCTTCCGAGCCGACGACAGTGATGTCGTTGATCTCTTGGTGCCAGATAGCCTTACCATCCACACGCTTAACCCAAGTGTAGACTACGATCTCGTCGTCGTCTTCCTTACCGGGTGATGCGGCTGCTACGCTGTGGGCAACCTTGACTGCTTCGTCAAGAGTTTCCTTTGATACTTTTTCCATCGCTACAAGTTCGACCCAATTACCCATCGCGTCACGAACGACAACGAAGTTGGGCAAGCGGAAGTTGCGCGATCCACCTTCATCAGGCATGTAGAGCAGAGCGTTGCCTGCTCCTACGAGTTGCTTGATGGTGGCGTGGAGTGTGACTCCGTGGTTGTCCTCTTGGAGCAAGTCAAGGGCATCGTTCTCCAGTTGGAGAAGTCCTTCCTCGATTGCCGTGAGTCCCTTCGGGTCACCACCGGACAGCAAGGCTTTCGTCTCGCGGTCCATCTGAAATTTGAAGAATGCCTGACCGGGTGGGAACAGGCTGAGCCGCAGCTTGGATGTCAGGTTGTTGACACCTCGCGCACCGAGTGATTGGTACGGTTGCGGCAGGTTTGCATTCTCGTCCAACCCTTCGGGCGGCATGAGAGCAGGGATAGTGATGTCCGCAGCGTCACGCGCTCGCTGAACGACTTGGTCGCGCAGAGAGTCGAGCTTCTCGAAGCGTTCTTTAGCTGTAGACATTACTGTCTCCTATTGTCTGTGATCACGTCAGCGTTGACGCCGGCCACGAATCTGGCGGCCATTACCGGGAACACCGGGAACACCGGGTCCACCGGGAACACCGGGTCTGATACCGACAGGCGCGACGAGAGGATCGGTCGGAGTTACGTTTTGTGAGGGGGTAGCGCTGCCCGGTCTGATTCTCAGACTGGAGCGACCGGAGCGGAGCGCGTTAACCACAGCTGACTGGCCAATTGCGGCGTCGAGGTACGGGTTGCGTAGGAACTCCGGCTTGATGGGGTCTTTAGGCTGGGGAGCCTTGGGTGCCTTGCACATGCGAAGCTCCTATGTGAGTACTTTGGGTAGCCCCTTACGGTCCTTCCTCATGCCAGCTTCGTAGCGGGCGCGTAGGTGAGCGATGAGTTCAACCTTCCCGGCATAGCGGTTCGCATCTGCGAGGGACTGATCGGACTCAATACATTTAGGGGGAGTGCTGGCCTCAAGTTCTTCGATGAGGCCAATGACTGAATTGGGAATTTGCCGTGCCATGTCGGTGCCTCTCTCGAACGGTTGGTTGGCTGCTTGGGGTGGCCCATATTCTAAGTCTTTGATTCTATTGGGAAGTGATATGCCCCCAGAACAGGGGCACACTGCGACCTACCAGAGTAGGCAGGTCGGGTCCCAAAGGCGTATGCCCTTGGTTTTATAGTTGAAATCTCCATGCTGGAGGATGCGAGCCAAGCGTGCTTGATGGATCGCGTCGTCTTCGGTCAGCCCCTTGGAGGCGTACGCTTCGAGGACGATGTCCCACGCTTCGAGTGCTGTTCCACATTCGAGAATATCGGGGGCGTATTCCACATACCGTCCGCCCTTGCCGATGCCGGGGCAGCCGGGGTACCCGTCGGTAGGATCACCAACCACCGTCTGCCAAAGGTGGAACAGGTGCGCATCAAGACGGGAAATATTGAGGACGCCGAGATCATGTTGTCGTGGGTTGTAGACCTCACCGGGGATGGTGCGCATGTCCTTGTCCTCAGACACAATGATCTTGCGACCCTTGACGAACTTGTCACCAGCGGTTGCGATAATACCCATGACATCATCAGCCTCAAGCCGAGGCCGTATGAATGACTGATACTCATGGAACATGTACTCCTTCGCCCATCCAAGTAGCTCGGGTTTCTCCGTGCCCTTGCGGTTGGATTTGTAGGTTGGTTCGAGCTGAACCCGGAAGTTTACATCCGGGTCTGTCAGACACACCAGCACCTTGTCGGCCTTCAGTGTGTTGCAGTACTCGGCAATGATCTGATCGCAGTCCGTCTTGCATTTCTCGTGGTCTACGATCCGACCCTTGCCAGTGTCTCCAAAGTCGTGATCCTCTTGGGACAGATAGGCGACCTTGTAAGCCACGATGTCCGCGTCGAGGAGAATTGTTGTCATGCTGTTACCCTCAAGTGATGGATGGTGCGCCTGACTTGTTCACGTCCCGTCGCCATAAGCGCAGGCCGAACGTCGCCAGATAGATTGACATGACGGTGGTGCGATACCACAGCGGTGTCGTTGCGAGCGAATCGAAGCCAGCCTGTGTTGCTGCTTGCGTCCAAGGGATGAACGATGTGATCATGGGGATCGATAAAATAATCAACACGAGTTCGTCTTTCCACCCGCTGTTGTTGATGCTTGCCATTTCCCAATCGTGATCGTAGCCTTCCGACTCGGACGCTCGTTGTGTCTTGGCTGCTTCCCATGCTGCTTTGCCTCTCAGTGTTTCGAGTGCGATCTCACCCTTGAGTTTGGCTTTCGCTGCCTTGTACTCAAGCACTGCCCCCACGGTCTGACCCGTGAGGGTCGCAATTATCTTTGTCAACATTATTTAGGTTCCTCTATCATGTACCCTCGCGCCTCCAAGTAGTGGGTCGCGATACGTGTGAACGTGCTGTCTCGGTATTCACCTTTAGCACGATTGAATGCCCACACAACGATCTGTGTGTTGCGCTTCGTGTATCCTTTGGCCGGGTTCTTCCGGTCGGCTGAAGGGATGTAGGGGTTGGCCTTCTCATGGCCTGCTCCAGCGAAGTACTCGAATGGAATCTTGGTCACAGCACAATGCCCACGCTTCAGCTGGCGGACGACCCACGCCTTGTCGACATCGGTAGGTGGTAGGTTGGAGCGTTTGGTTCGCTGCCGGATTCCATACATGATTACGTTCGCTCTACCGTCGAGTGTCTGCCTCTGATTGCTCTGGTACGTACCTTCGCATTCTGTACAGATACGACGCTTGAGCCGGAAGATTCCCGGCTCGCCACACGTCCTACAAACCTTAGTGGGTTTGACTCCAGTTCTGCCCGATGTCGTAGTTGCCTGCGAGGGGGCAGCGGAAGTTGTAGTACTCTCCTGCTTCTCGCACCGCTTCTGCGGCGATTTGTCCTGCTTCATGTGATTCCTTATCGAGTACGGAAAGTTGGAACTCGTCGTGGATGTTAAGCAGCGGGATCACGTCGAGGCCCTTCTCGTGGTAGCGCTGGAACGCTATCACTAAGGCCCGCTTCATAATCAATGCGCCTGCTCCCTGACATAGGAAGTTGAGCGCCGAGTGCATAGCCCGAATGGGAATGCGCCGCTTGTCCAGTCCGAGGATGTACCCTCTCCTTGCTGAACCTTGAATCTTATCGACCAGCTCTCCGAATGCCGGGATGGTCTTCACGAGGCGTCCCCTTGAGCGGGTGCCGAGTCGTGAGATGGCGGACCTACGCTTCTGTCCTGCAGGGTAGGCTGCGTAGAACTTGAGCAGCTTAGCCTCGGGGAACTCGGACACCACGATGGTGCCCAGCTTGAAGTCTTGCGCTCCGTAGATGAACGCGTAGAACCATGTTTTCGCTGTCTCTCTCTCCAACAGCTGGATCGCTCTCATGTTACGTGAGTGCATGTCGGTACCCTTCGACGAGTCGCCGTCGAGTACTGTCTTCACGTATGCACCGCTGTCGAAGCGTGCAAGAAAGTGGGCAAGGACGCGAAGCTCTAAAGCGTCAGCGTCCATACCCAAGAGTACACGTCCCTCGTCAGCCACGAATAATGAACGGCATCTCTCGCCATAAGGCTTACCGTTCTTCGGGACTTGTGCAAGGTTAGGGCCGAAATGGGACATGCGCCCCGTGCCCGTGCCGAGTTGATCGACTCGACCGTGTATTCTGCCGGATGGCTTGACTGCTTTTAGCCATGCCTGTTTACCCTCCGCCAGTTGTGATAGCCTCTTTTGGACCGTCATATACTTGGTTATCGTGCGTGCTTCCTTGAAGGGAAGCGTGCCCAAAGTCTCCTCTGATATTTCCGCAAGCCCTGTCTTTGTGAATTCGGTTGGCTCCCAGTCATACTTGAAGCGCAAGCGATTCTCGATCTGCCGGCGTGAGCCGGGGTTGAACTCGGTGTACTTCAGCTTGGTCACCGTTGCACCAGCTGTGTAGCCCATCGTCTTGTTGCTACGCTTGGGCGTGAACTCCTTGCCCTTGATGTAGAACGGGGGGAACGACTCGCGTGCTTGTACCTCCAGATCGTACAGCTCCAAGTACAGCTCAACGCAGAACTTCCCGGCATCCTTCACGTTGAACCGGACGCCTGCTCTCTCTTGCACGCTGATGATTTCCTTGACGGCAAACTCCAAGTCAAGTGCTGCCTGACTGTAGCCCGCTGCCTTCTCCTGCATCTCGATCACGTCCACGTTCGCACGGCAATCTGCCATACAATAATCGTCCATCACTTTCGTGAACGGCATGGTCTTCCACGTGTGACCGTAATCCTTCGGGTTGAAATTAACCTTCAACGCCTTGCCG
>Ga0075117_1001561_pt1 | contig 14009 bp, 12 predicted proteins | sample AntAceMetag02UKJ_FD_69789 | JGI IMG/M metagenome (GOLD analysis project Ga0075117, IMG submission 69789) | Saline lake microbial communities from Ace Lake, Antarctica - Antarctic Ace Lake Metagenome 02UKJ | ecosystem: Environmental > Aquatic > Non-marine Saline and Alkaline > Saline | place... | reverse complement strand
GGTCGTTTTCGGTTACGGCCGGCGCCGATGTCGTCGCAACGGGCACCGTCACGCTTGATAGCGGCGCCTCCGGATCGGTCGACGGGATAACCGTCAACAGCGTAGAAGTCATGTCGGGCGCGGAAGCGTTCGACACAGACCTAGACACGACGGCAACGAACGTCGCGGCCAACATCACGGCGAACACCAGCGCGCCAGACTACACGGCGGAGGCCATTGGCGCGGTTGTCACGATCTCGGCCGCAGCCGGAACCGGTGCAGGGCCGAATGGTTTTGTCGTAGCATCATCTGTTACGACAATCGCCACAACCGACGTGAACTTGGCAAGCGGGGTGAACAACAGGGTCACGTCGATAACCGTCGACGGCGTAGAAGCTCTCAGCGTTCCCGTGCCTTGGACCGGCTCGAATTCCGTCCTGGCGGCCAACATCGCCTCGCAAATCGACGCGTTCGCGTCCACACCGGAGTATGCGGCCAACGCCAGCGGCGCGGATGTGACGATTAGCGCGGCGGCGGGCTCAGGGGCCGCCCCCAACGGATTCACGATAGTGGTTACGGTGGATGTCGGCGGTTCGTCCACGATAACCGTGTCAACGCCTACGGCTACGGGGGGTGGCGTTGACGCGGCGGCAGGCCAGGCGCAGCAAGCCACAGTGACGATCGGCGGGACGTTTGAGGCCGGCGACCGATTCAACATAAGACTGGTTAAAGGGGGCCTTACAAAACGATTCGGCACGGAGGGCAATCCTTCTCAAGTCGGCACCAACGCGTTGACCTTTAAGTCCAAGCTGTATTCTACGGTGTCTAGTTTGACGTTCTTCTCCGGTGTCGGAAATGCGAGCGTCTTCAATAACGAGAACGCAGCTTCACCAGGCGCCAATTTCATAAACATGTCGACCCAAGATGAAGGGTCACAAACGCTAACAGGGGCCGGGGTTTACCAAGGAAATCTAGCTGTTTTCGCGCGCAACACCATCCAGATATGGTCGGTTAACGCGGATGAAGATTTGAACGTCTTCCTTGAATCTCTCAAAAACACCGGCACGCGCGCAGGGGGCAGTATTCTTGCGTTCGGAAACAACGATGTCGTCTATTTGGCGGATAGCGGCATCCGGAGTCTCCGGGCGCGGGACAGTTCTAATGCCGCTTTTGTGAGTGACATCGGGACGCTCATCGACCCGTTTGTGCTAGACTACATACAGACGCTTACCGCGGCCCAAATCGAAGCTGCCGATGCAGTGCTAGAGCCGCGTGACGACAGGTATTGGCTGACGGTGGGGACGCGGGTTTTCGTCTTTAGTTTCTTCCCCGGCGCGAAAATCAGCGCGTGGTCATATTTCGATTTAACGGACGATGTCGGCGGAGCTATTTCCACATTCGCTCGCACAGAAGATAGATTGTTCGCGCGCTCGGGAGACGTTGTTTACCAGTACGGCGGTAACACGGACGCGGTTTATCCGCTCGCCAATGAAGCAGAAGTGCAGGTTATCCTGCCGTTCTTGGATGGCGGGACGCCGGCAACGAAAAAGAACTTATCCGGTTGGGATGTTGGCTGCGAAAATGATTGGTTGGTCGAGCTCTACCCGAATCCAAAAAGAGGCGCTGACGCAACCGCCCCTTTGACGCCCTTGAAAGTTCAGCTCGGTACGGCGCCGGGCACTACTTACATGGAGGGCATCGCCGATCTTGGTATAGAGGCGACGCATTTTGCCTTGTCGTTTACGTGCAGTGCGGCAGGTTTTGCCAAGCTCATGAATACTGCGCTCCATTGGAAGGCGCCGCACGGGGAAGAATGAACTTAACGCCGCTCACATATGACGCCGTTTTAGAGATTGCGGAGAACATGCGCGAGGACGATCGCCGCGAGATATTCGCGACGCGCTGGAATGACGACCCCGTCGAACTGGCCGAACAAACGATGCTGTATAAAACGTTCGGTTGGGTGGCGTGGAACCACGATAAGCCGGTCGCGGTGATCGGCGCGATCCCCGTGTCACCGGGCTTTTGGGCGCTGTATTGTTACGGGACTGACGAATTCAGACAAATACGATTTTCCCTGACAAAATTCGCTATCAGGTGTATGATGCCGGCCATGATCGAATCCGGAGCGCGCCGCGCGGAATGCTTGTCGATCGAAGACCATACCGACGCACACGGTTGGTTGAGATTGCTAGGCGCGAAGCCGGACAAAGAGCTAGTAGACGGTTTAGGCCGAAATGGTGAGACGTTCATACGCTTTGTTTGGAGAAGAGACGATGCAAGAAGAATTTAACACCGAGAAGGCGCAGCGTTATTGCGCTGATTCCGGGCTCCTTTGGGACGAATCTGGCGCGGCCGAAGCTATCAAGTTGGCCCGGCGCCACAAATGGACGAACGATGTTCTTAACGACGCGACCATCTGCCACACAGATACGCTCGTGCGCATATTCACCCCCGCCAATTATACGTGGCCGCAGCGGCTCATGTGGGCCGGTATGTGGCTAGGGGTGCTACGCTCTCCGGGGGGAAACTAATGTGTTTTGGGGGCGGAGGGCCCCCTGCGGATAATTCGGCTGAACTCGCGCAAAAGCGCGCGGAACAACGCGAACTTCTTGTCAGGGAAGGGCGCGGCAAAGTCGAAGACGCATTCGCTCAGTTCGATGCGCCATTTTTCACCGGCGTTCAAACGGATTTTGAAAACTCCGCTTTTCCGCAAATCGACAATAAGTTTCAAGACGCGCGCCGTAAGGTAGTGCTCGGCCTTTCCAGCACGGGAAATCTAAATTCCGGATCCGGGGCACGCACGCTCGGCGATCTTCAAGCGCAGTTCGAACAAGAACGACAGCGCGCCGGCAACGACGCTGTTTCGCAAACCAACCAATTTCGCTCGGATGTCGAACGGCAAAAGAATTCGCTGTTTGACCAGAACGCGCGTTCGGCGGATCCGTCAGCTATTGCGGCGCAGGCAGCCGCTAGTGTCGGAACGTTGCAAGCCCCGCAAGCGTCTATCATCGGCCCGGTGTTCAGAGACTTTATTAACCAATTTTCGAACAACGTTGCGCTCGAGCGACAGGGTCGAGTCGGCACCGGGACCGGACTATTCGGGTCGGACACGGATTCCGTTCGGACGATAGGCGCCTAAGACGTGTGTGAGCCAACCACAATAGCTATGATCGGTATGGCGGCGATGGCCGCGGGTTCCGCAGTTCAAGCGCGCCGCCAAAGCAAAGACGCTAAACGCGCCGCCGAAGCAGGTAATGCCTCCCGGACAGAGAATTTCGAGAGACAAGGAGTCTTGCAGGGCGAAGCCGCCGGTATTTTCGATGAATCGCTAGGTATTGTCGACCCGAACAGGCAAGCCGGTAAGCGGGCCGGCGCGGAAGTGAATCGAAACGCTGTGAGCGACCGGGCGATCAGCAGTAGCGTACCTGGTCTGTCCGCCGCGTCTAGCAGCGCGCCGAGTATCGTTGGTGACACAATGTCCCGCGTGTCGGGCGAAACGAATACTGAATCCCGCGCCCGTGGCGGTCGAAGCGCAAAAATAACCAAGCTCGGCGACGTATTGCTCGGGAACCAATTCGAGTTGCAACCTAATTCGCGCAGGCTTGACGATGTGTCGAGCTTTTCGAGGGGGGTGGCGAACTTGCTTCCCCTCGAAGTTCGAACGGCCGCGCAAAATGCGGTTAAAGGGCCTTCACAGTTCGGACAGCTCTTGCAGCTAGGAGGCCAAGCGCTATCGACGGGCGCGGGACTCTCTTCTCCTGGCACCGGTGTGCCCGCAGTCGGATCACCGGGGTCGGTTACGCCCGCAGTAGACCCTAGTCTTTTTTCTTTCTAATGCCGGTAGTCCCTAACAGTTTTTTCCAATCGAGCCCGACGGCCGTAGATATGATCGGTCCGGCGTTGTCGCGTTTGTCTCAAGCGTTCATATCCGGACCCTCGGCTGGTCAACAAAATTTGCTTCAAGCCCGCACGCAGTCCGCAAATCAGACGGCGGCGCTAGGTCGTGCCAAGCGACGCGAGATCGAGGAAGAGGGTTTTTCCCGCGGCCGCATCGCCGACATATTCAAAACGTTGCCGGGGCTTCAGCAGTCCGCCGAAAACGCGCCGGCAACCGACTTCGTAGGGCCGCGTCTTGAGCCGCAATTGCTAGGGGAGCAAGCGCAATCCGATCTATTCTCGGCGCCAGCCCGACTTTCGGCCGAAGCCGCTCGGGGCGGCGTAGACCCGTCCGCTATTACAGAGCTGTTCCGGAACATCATGGCTAACACGGCGGGTACGTCGCCTGATCAGATCGGGCGGGCAATGCTTGGCGCGGGCGGCGGCGAGACAAACGTCAAAGGCGCGCTAACATTAGGTCTCAGTCCTGACGACCAGCGTACGTCGCTCTTAGGGCCGCAGGCGTTCGGGCCGACCGAAACGCAAGTCAATGCAAACACCTTACAAAATGAAGGGACTCGTGAGGATCGGCTGATCGCCGCGCGAGGCCGAGAGCCGGCCGATAAGGGGCTTCAAAGCTTGATTATCGTCACACCCGACGGCCAACAGCGTCCAGGGTTCTTTGATCCGGGTAAAGGCGGCGTGTTTCTCTCCGACGGCGCGCCCGCCCCGGAAGGTTCCCGCACGTTCAAGACGCCCCAGGTGGTCGATACGAGCGAAGGCGCGGGCCTCACAACATCGACGGAGACCGGCTTACAGAAAGCGCAGATAGCGCGCGAGCGCTTCCGGGGTTTCTTAGGAATCACGCGCAGTCTCGCACAAGACGAGTCGAACTTCGGCATACCGGGCTTACTCAAAGGCGCGAGACAGGATGCCGGCGCGTTGCTCTCCGGCGTATCGCAAGGTCTAGGTTTCGAGTCAACGGGGGCGGCGATAAACGATGCTCGTGTGAAAGCGGCTCAGTCCCAAGGTTTGAGCGCAGAAATAGCGGCTAGCCTTTTCGACCCCAACTTGCCGGCGTTACAGGCGGCGGCGAACTTGCTCGTTTTCTCAGGCGCGTCGGCCTTGGCGGGACAGTCGGGCCGGGACATTTCAGATCGGGACGTTCAGTTATTCCGCAAAACGCTAGGCGATCCCACGAGCCTATTCGAAAATAAGGAGCGGTTCGCGGCCAAGCTAGCCTTGGCCGAAGAACTCGTTAATTCGCTCGACAATGCCGACGCGGGCTTTACGGGCGGGCGCACCGGTGGCAGCGGAGGCGGATCTACTGCAGGGACACCCACACACCGTTTTGACCCGGCGTCCGGGAGGATTGTGCCGGTCCAATGATCGTCCAGCTCCCTGATGGCCAGGTAGTCGAGTTTCCAGAGGGCATGCCGGAAGCCGACATAAACGCCGCCATACAGAATTTTCTTGCACCGCCGCGCGACCCAACAGGGGCGCCGCCCATTGCTGCGCCTGTACCGACGCCCGCGCCAGCCGCACCAGAGCCGAGCGGTCTTACTATCGATCCGTTTAATCCTGACGCGGCACTAAGGGGCCTGCAGCTCGGGACGCAAAAGGTTGGTAGCGGTGCCGCAGACATCGCGGGCATGCCGGCCGATCTTAGCACCATGCTCGCCAACCTTATTCCCCAAGGACTCGATCTCGGGGCGAGTGGGATAAATAAAGGTGCGGAATTCCTCGGCCTAGAGAACCCCGATTTAGGCGTCGATTTCAGGTTTCCGCCGAGTCCGCTTGGCAGTGAATCTATTAAAAATACGGCGAGCGGCCTTGCAGAGAAAGTCGGACTAAGTACCATTCAAGACGACGAGCTGACGCCAACGGCGCGCGCATTAGGGGAAGGCATCCGTTTTGGGACAGGTGCATTAGGTGGAACAACTGCGCTTGCCCGAACCGCAGCGAAACGCGGCATAGATGGTGGCATTCGCCAGTTGCCCCGTATGTCCGACGCGCTTGTGCGGCCGTTTCAGTCTGGCTCCGTACGGCCTGCAGTCGGCGACGTTGCCGCTGGCGCCGGATCAGGTGTGGCGCTTTCCGCGGTACGAGATCTATTGCCGGAAGGATTGCAAGGGCCGATTACGGATGCGCTTGCGATGTTGCTCGGCGGCGTCGGCGGCGGTGTAACAGCCAACATCGCACGTTCGCCAAAGGGCGCAGCCGATACCGCAACGAATGCTTTAACCACGGACCGCTCTATTCCTAACGATCCGGCAACCGGACTACCCACTTCAAATTCCACGGCGGACCGGGCGGCCGAATTCTTACAAGGACAAACGTCTGCCTCGCCGGGGCAAGTCGCCAGTGACGTAAGGGCTGCCGCGCTCGAATCTACCGAAGCGGGGGCGCCACTAGCCACAGCCGGGATTGCTTCCGGGGATATCGGACTTACCGCGGCCGAACGGGGCGCCCGTCTGCGCGATCCTGTCCCATTCCAAGAGAGTGACCAGGCGCTTAAGGATGCAGCGCAAAGCCGCGTGGAAGGCGTCCGCAACGACGGCGATCCTTTACAGGCGACACGAGCGGCCGAAGAAACTGCAGCGCGCACGCGCCAGGCGGCACAGCAGAGTGTGGATGATGCAGAGAAGGCGGCAACAGCGGCCGACGATGTGGGGCGCGCGCAGGGCGACGCGCTAGCCTCAAATAGTGGTACAGGCGGCGAAGCGAGCAAAAAGCTTGATGAAGTCGTACGCGAGACCGTTAACGTGGAGCAAACGCGCAGCACGAACCTATTCCGGAATATCGATCCGGAGGGCGCCGTGGTCCTTGAAGCTTCGCCCATGTCCGCGCTGGTTAAGGATGTCCGCGAAAGCGTTCCACGCACCGTGCCAGATAGCGAAGTCTTGCCGGAAGCGTTTTTGCGCAAGTTTGATGAAGTCGGCACGCCGGGCATAAAGGCAGTCGAGACGACCGATCTTGCGACCGGTAAGCCAACCACAGTCGACGTAGACGCGCCGGCAACGGTCACGTTTAAAGAGCTGAACGACGCCCGGCCGTTTCTCGCGAGCGCTATCCAGAAGGCGCGCGAAGATGGTAATTTCAAAATCGCCGATAACCTCAAGAAACTTAAAACGTTCGTCGACGACACCGTAGAGGATCTTGCGGCCGATAGCAGCGAGGCGGGCGTACGGGCGAAAGAAGCGCTCGATAATTTCAAGGTGCGCTTTGCGCCCCGGTTCCGCGAAGGCGAAGGTGGGAAGTTCGCGAAGAACGTCAAAGACGCCGACAACACCAAGGCGCGACCGAGCGAGACGGCGGCGCGCTTTCTATCTCGTGAGGAATCGGCCGCGGATCTCGCTAATATCCTACAGGTGGCCAAAAACCCGGCGGAGGGTCACACGGCCGCCCGGCAATTTTTGTTGGATCAAGCAAGCTCTTTTGTTGACGCCAAAGGTAAGGTCAGTGGCGACCGGTTGGCGAAGTGGCGCGACAACCATAAAGGCGTGCTCAATAAAGTGCCGGATCCCGAAGGCGGAACATTGCTTGACGAGGTCAATACGCTGGTACGCCAGGCCCGCCAGGGCGCGGCTAAAGAAAATCAATTGGCCGGGGATCTGAAGGCGGCGCAGACGTCGCAAAAGCTATCGGAAAGAGAACTGCAGAATTCCGCCGCCGGACTGTTGCTCAATAAAGATCCTGCAAAAGCCGTTGCGGAGATATTGAGCAGCGGGCCGAACATCGCGCCGCGCAAGATGGCTGAAATGAAGGCATTGTTTAAAAATGATCCGCAAGCGTTGGCCGGCTGGAAACGCGCTGTTGCGGACGAACTTATCGACAGGGTCACGAACACGAATACGGCGATCAGCGCGGGCGTAGACGGGCCTGTCTCTATCGCGAAGCTGCAGACGCAGTTCACAAAACACGAAAAGGCGCTGGCCCAAGTGTTTACGCCGAAGGAAATGCAGAAGCTCCGCCAGGCGCATAAGATGTTAGAGCCGATGGGCAACCTGTCACGGCAAGCCGTAACGGGCTCCCCGACGGTGGAAAACGAGGCACTTTGGAATTCTCTCGAAGCTGGACTATTGGGTGTCACAGGCAATGCGATCACGACCGGCATGATTATGAAACGTATTCGTGTCGCGTTGAAGTTCTTTCCCGATCAGAAAAAGCAGGCAGCCCACTTGGCAGAGCGGGCGTTCTTCGATCCGGAATTAATGGCACATCTACTCACCAAAGAGGCCAAGGCGATCCGCGCGCCCGGATGGAACGCCAAGCTGAATCGTCTATTGGCGGTTGGAGAAGTTGCGCGATCGACGAACAAGGAAGACGACGAAACACCTTAATAACAGAAAACGCCCGCGGCTTTTAGGCCGGGAGCGCTTTCGTTACGACGGGGTTTTTAGCCCCGATATCACCTCAGATCACCTCCCCTCCGTTTCGGTCACAGCAAGAGAGTCTCGATACCGTAATTATACAAATCGTGCGCAGAAGTCAAGATAATTAGCGGAATCATCCATTGACTGTATGACCAATATGGTGTATAAAATTGGCATGATTTGCCAAAGATGCGGAGGTGGGGATTTCGTCAAAGGCGGCCGTACAATGGGCCGGGAGCGCCAGCGCTATAAGTGTAAAGGCTGCGGGCGGCGCACCACTAACGTGCAGAAGCAGGAGGCGCCAGAGTCCGTCGAATTTCAATCCCGACTTCCTAAGTCTGGAAGGTATGTCATCACGGCGGCGCAGAACGCGACGCCCATACATAAGGGGTTCCTTGCGTCGCTCCGGCATTACTGCGCCCGGCACAAAGCCACGTTGATCGTCATACCTTATCGGTATCGAAACCCAACATCCCAATGGACATCGAATAACGAATCCCATGAATGGTGGGCGAAAGAGATCGCCGCCGATTTGTACGACGGCCGCTTCGAGCTCAATAGCAAGATAACCGTGCTGGCGGACATCAAAGTGCAGCCGACGGCGTCGCAGCCCCTTATGGGCCTTGAGTCCATCACGCACGGCAGTAGCGGTATCCTTGGCCACCCGAAGGTGCAAATGCGCACCATCGCCACGCCACATAACCGTCTACCTAAGATCATGATGTCGACCGGCGCCGTTACGATGCCGAACTACACCGATACGAAGGCCGGCAAGAAAGGCGAGTTTCACCATACGTTCGGCGCCGCGGTCATCGAGGTTCAAGGCAAGAAATTCCATCTCCGGCAGATCAACGCGCTCAAAAACGGTTCCTTTATCGATCTCGATACAGCGGCCGACCCGCACGGATGCCGTAAAGCGCCCCGAGCCCTGGCCTTGGTCATGGGCGACACGCACGTCGATTTCGTCGATCCGGATGTCGTTGAGGCGACGTTTAACGGGCCTAATTCTATCGTCAGCGTGTTACGGCCGCAACAATTGGTGTGGCACGATCTTTTAGATTTCTACAGTCGCAACCACCACCACCGTTTCGATCCGATCACCAACACGGCTATCTTCAAGGCGGGCAAAGGTAGTGTGCGGGATGAAGTCTCGCGAGCCGTGGATTTCGTTGCGCGCTACACGCCGAAAGGCTGCAAAAGCGTCATTATCGCTTCAAATCATAACGAAGCGCTTTCCCGTTGGATCCGCGAAACTGATTGGAAAACCGACCCTGAGAATGCGGAATTTTATCTAGCGACGGCCCTAGCAATGGTCGAATCGGCCAAGCTTGGCGACGCGGGCGCCGAGTGCATAGACCCTCTGCGTTATTGGGCTGACGGAAAGATAGCCGCCAAATTTCTGAGTCGTGGCGAGAGTTACAGCATTCGCGGCGTCGAATTCGCCATGCACGGCGATCGAGGCCCGAACGGATCTCGCGGCAGTATTAAGGCTTTCTCCCGTATCGGTGTGAGATCGACAATCGGGCACACGCACTCGCCAGGCATCGAAGAAGGTTGCCACCAAACGGGCACATCGACCCGGCTTGGCCTGACCTATGCGAAAGACGGCCCGTCGAGCTGGCTCAACTCCCATAGCGTTCTCTACGCGAACGGAAAGCGCTCGCACATTCATATAATCGACGGAAGGTGGAAATTATGAAAATACGTAAAACATCGGCCCTCATACTCGCTTCAGTTACAATCGCCTTTTTGGCGATCGGTCCGGCCGCCGCGCAATCGGCCTGCGGCCCACGAGACGGTATCGTTAAGCGCCTGGCGGAAGTTTATAAAGAATCGCCTCGCGCTATGGGCATTGTTGGGAACGGTAATCTGGTCGAGGTTTTCGTATCTGAATCCGGATCTTGGACCATGATGGTCACGGTTCCTGGCCGGCCGACTTGCGTCTTTTCCGCCGGTAATAACTGGCGGTCCCTAGCCGCCCCCGCAAAGCCTTCGTTATGAGCCCGAGAACATGGATTTTCTTCTTTGACGGCACGATGAACGGGCGCGACGATGAGTACCCGACGAACGTTCAAAAGCTGGCCGGCGCGACAAGGTTCTCCGACCAAGTTCCTGTATATCTCGCCGGTCCAGGCAACGAAGACGAAAACGGCAAGTTCATGCAGATGCTTGGCGGCGCGTTCGGCGTCGGCTCTTGGGCGATCGTTGATATGGCGATGAACTTCTTGCGGTCGGTTTATCTACCGGGCGACCAGATCGCAACCGTCGGGTTTTCTCGCGGCGCGGCCAACGCGCGCATGTTCTGTTCTACGATCGGGAAAGAAGGCGTTAACGGCAATTGGCCGAACGTCGACTTTCTCGGCTGCTTTGATACGGTCGGGGCCTACGCGCCCTATGGCATGTTTCAACAAGGCGTGTTTCACGATTTGAAGGTGTCGCCGGCTGTCAAGCTTGCCAGCCACGCAGTCGCGTTGCATGAAGACAGAGACCCGTTCATACCGAACCTCATGGACAAGCGCCCCGGCGTTACCGAAGTGTGGTTCCCCGGCGTTCATTGTGACGTTGGCGGCGGCTCCGCTGAGACGGGGCATTCGGACACCGCGCTAAAGTGGATGGTTAGCCAAATGCGGGCGGCGGGCATACGCGCTGCCATGGAAACTAATCCGAATTCTTCAGCACCTATTGGTGTGAATAAGGGACGATATCCTCGCAGTCCGCGCCGTGTTGGTGTTAAAATCGATGGCGAATGGTCCAATGAAGCGCCTAAATACATTTGGACGCCCGACCAACATTTGACGTAGATTAAGGACTGAAACGCGACAATCCTGACACAAGCGCCCGGCAATTATCTTGACTTTGTAGCTTATGTCGGGTATTGTCGCGTTTCAGTAACCGATCAGGAAGTCATTCCCTTGATTTATTTACGCACAAAACAGGTGGCTGCAGAACTTGGCGTTGCGACGCGCACGGTTGAGCGCTACATCGCGGCCGGGCTTATTGGAATCGCGCATCGCACGCCTGGCGGTCACGCCCGGTTCACTATGATGGAGGTCGATAAATGCCGAGGAAAGCCCGCGAATTCCCCTGGCTCGACACGAGAGACGGCGCATATTACGTCTATTGGTACGATGCCGTCGGAAAGAGAACGCAACGCCGCAGTCTTCGTACGAAAGACCCCGTCAAAGCCGGCTCGCGCTACGCCGCCTTCCTCACAGATGGCGGACCCGTTTACGATGGTGACGCCGGAGAACCCGTTGGGATAACTTGCGGCAAGGCTCTTGACGACTATTTCGACGAGCACGCGCGGCCCAACACCTCCGACCCGCGCCGCATCGATCATTGCATTCAGCATTTGAAGGCGTTTTTCGATGCGACGCCGGCAGCGGACATAGACATTCCGCTTAGCCGAGCGTACGTCGCGGCACGGAAAACCGGCGTTATTCGCGCTTATCGAAAAAACGGCACGCCCTACCCCACAAGTGGCGGGACGTTACGCCGGGAATTGGCCACCCTTATGGCCGCGCTGAATCATTCCGTTAAGTGGAAACGCTTAAAGCGTGACGAGTTGCCGATCATAGAGCTGCCGGAACAATCCCCGCCGAAGCCAATATGGTTCTTTCAAGACGAGCTCGACCGGCTGTTTGAGGCGGCGCCGATAGATACCTGCATCGGGGCTTTTATCCGGCTGGCATATTACACGGCCGCGCGCCGCAATTCAATCGAGCGACTTAGTGTGTCGCAAGTGTCCCTTGAGCGCGGCCGCATTACCTTGGCAAAGCCTGGCGAGCGCAAGACCAACAAGCGCCGGCCGGTGGTGCCGATCGATCCGCGGTTACGGCCGACGGTGGAGCATCTGCTATTAAATGCGAGCGATGAACGCCTTTTAGGTAAGAGCGCCCCGATCGCCTACGCTTTTCGCGCCGCTGTAGGCCGCGCAGGCATGGAGACGCTGCCCGCACGCGACGGCAGGCCCGAAGGGCGGCCCACGCCTCACACGCTGCGCCACACGCGCGCTACACACCTATTGCAAGCTGGTAAGTCGCCTTGGGCCGTCGCATCGCTTCTAGGCGACGACGTGACGACGGTAATCAACACTTACGGCCATCACTGCCCGTCTTATCTGGACGAAATTCTTGCGGATCCCGTCGAAGTCAGTCCTTACGAAAGCGCTTGCCCCGCCACCCCTTAGCGACAATCGGGCACCCTTTAAGCCAAGGCTCACCCGCCGCCGTTATCTGCTCATATTCCTCTAAGCTGCCGAATCCGATTGGAACCTCTGAAACAGGCTCGTCATGGACGTGCAGGACGATAGGATAGCCGGCCGCCTCAAGGCGTAGCATGGCCCCGGCAAGGGCATCCCTGGCGGACGCCTGTGTGACGTTTTCCGCGTAAAGCCCGCCATATCCGGACCGCATGCCCCATTTTGTCGTTTCGGCGTTTCTGCCGTAATAGCGCAACGAGTCGAAGGGGTCGCCGGAAGGCTTCCACCCCTGCTTCTTAGCAAAGCCGAGATCTTCAAGATTGACGGTCTTCTGCTGCGACCCGTTCACGATCTCGCCGTCTACAACGCTCTTTGTCGTTTTGCCTACCCATATGGACCGGCCTAGCTGCGCGCGAGGGTAACAAATACTGCGGCCGCTCGGGAGCTGGCAAAATAGCTGAGAGCCCACCTTACGGTATTGGATCAATCGGGCGCGCGTAATGGCGCCGGGATTCTGCATCGCTTCTATAACGGCGTCGTTCAGGAGCTCCCAAAACTTCTCGGTCGCCGGATGTTGCGCGCGAAATCCTTTCTTTATCCCGTTGGCATCTTCGTCCGGAATCTCAACTCCGTAGTTCTTCGCCATGCTCTGAAAGGCGCCGACACCGCCTTGAAACCCGAGCGCCAAATCAGGCACTTTCCCGTGCGATTGACGTTCCGGACTCTGCTTATTCAATTGGTCTAGCGGGATTCCGGTTATTTGAGACGCGAGCAGCAAATAAAACTCCGGACCGATGCCGGCGTCGTAATCCGCATACACTTTAAGTTTCCAGGCCTCGCCGGCCAGCCAGGCGAGCATGCGGCTTTCAATAGAAGAGAAATCGGCCGCGATAAGCTCATGACCAGGCGACGCACAAATCAGCGATCGAAGGCAACTAGCAATGGCCGTCGGCGCGCTGCCGTGAAAGATTTCGATATGTTTCTGCGCGTCAATTATTCGCATTAACCGAACCTCGCGACGGCCGTCCATTGGCGGACGCCCATATTGTTACTGCCCATTGAAATGAATAATCCGAGCTCGGTCCTTATTTGATCGCAGCACCAAAGCGTGTGGCCGTCTATCTCTCTTATCCAGGGCTCGTGTTTTAGAAAATCCGCTTTGCTCAGTGTGCGCAGCGCAGTCATGCGCTCCCACGGGAAAAGGTCCGTAAATTCGGTCATGCTGCACTCTCCATAAGCGCGATAATCTGTAAGATTTCGTCGAATTCTATCTCCGGCCGGGGCAGGTTTTGCGGCTGCGCGCGGGCACCACTCCACCGGCCCGTATTGGCGGCATGATGTTGAAACAGACCGCGCATGCGGCCGTCACGCGAGGCGCCTATACGCATGGCCTTGAGTTTGGCTGTGCTCGACTTGGAGCCTTCTTGCCGGAGCTGCAGGGCGGCCGCTACGTCGACGGGCAGGTCTTTGCGCGCCAATAATTCCAGAACAACATCTTTCGCGACGCCTTCATTTTTGACCCCGCGCGAGAACAACCACTCTGCTAATTTCTTTGCTTCAGAGCACTTATTGAC
>Ga0075117_1001551_pt1 | contig 14072 bp, 9 predicted proteins | sample AntAceMetag02UKJ_FD_69789 | JGI IMG/M metagenome (GOLD analysis project Ga0075117, IMG submission 69789) | Saline lake microbial communities from Ace Lake, Antarctica - Antarctic Ace Lake Metagenome 02UKJ | ecosystem: Environmental > Aquatic > Non-marine Saline and Alkaline > Saline | place... | reverse complement strand
CGAATCTTACGGCATGACGCCTGTGGCGAAACAATTCGAGCCGTGCAAATCAAAGTCGGCGCAAAGGAAAACGCGGATGGCTCGTGAAAGCGATCCGCGTTTCTTGTTAATCGATGAGTGTTTTGTCAGCCTGAAATGTTAGGCATGCCTTGGACCGTTCGCCATTGCAATCGGACCGCAGCCACATTTTCATTCATGGCTGCCACACCACTACTCGGTCTCTGCTGGGACAACGTCTTCTGTGCCCGGCAGCTCACCAGCTTTGATCAGATCGCCAAAGGTTTTACCTTCAGTTGCGCTCTTTTCTTTTTCGATCTTGGTGAGGACTTCTTTCAGTTTGTCAGCGTCCTTGACGTTCTTTTCGCCGGCGGCTTTGCCAAATGCAGTTCCGTAATTGTTTCGCGATTTCTTGCTCTTTGCTGGGTGGCATACTGAACAAGCCAGCTTGCCGTCTTTGCCATGCTTTTTGACAAGATCGGGATAAGCCACACCCATTGCTTTTTGGTACTGAGGTCGAGCCGAAGCTGCAGGACCGGTCAACAGAACGATCGCAAACATACAGGTCCCAACGACCATCATGCGACCGAAGGTTTTCAAACTACGCATTCTAATTGTCTCCAAAGTTTTCGTTTGTCCGACGTACAAGTCACCACGGAGCAGGCAACGTTGCCATTCTTCGGCCGATTGGTCATCCAATCAACGCAAAATTCCTCGCGGTTCTGCGTGTAATCAAAACCGGCCATCTCAAAGATGTCAAGCGAATCTGCCACTTCCGCAGCATTCTGGCGTCGAAGTTGCCAAACAACGGAACAGCGCGTAGGGAAAACAGGTGACAACCAGTGTCGAGACTGTGTCTCAATCGTTGCTAGCGTTGGTCGACAGCGACGTTTGGCTCCGCAATTCGCTGGACTTCGTACTGGCGATGTTTTTCAGCAGCACGAGGTTTGCGAATTTCGAAGGCCGCACGTTCTGCGAATTCGGCCATCACCTTGGCCGCTTTTTTGGCATCATAGGCGTCGGAATGAGCGTGCAACAGATAGCGCAGAACGAGCGGATTTTGCGGATTGATGGTTTGCGGCGCCATCATTCCGTAAGACGCCCCCATCCATCCATCTTGCCGGACATGCCAATGAGTCGGGTGGCGAGGGTTGTGTGGGTGATCGAAATAGGTGATCCCTTCCGTGACCACGTGTCGAGTCGTTCCCGAAGCAACAACGACCGGACCCGAATAGTCGACCCAGCGAGCCTGTTTGCCGAAGATTTGTTTCTCCGTCGTGTTTCCTTCACTGTCGCTCAGCTTGCCGCCGCCGAAATATTCGGACACGGTTTTCGAGACTCGAACCGCCAGCAGGCCGAAATTCGTCTTGTCCAAAACAACTTCACCCACATTCTTCGGAGGCCTGAACGTCAGCTGAAACTCGACCGCATGTTCCTCGTCACCAATCGGCATCACTGCGACAACAAGATCCTGCTCCATGATTTCCTGACCGTCGACGTCGAACCAGCCCAGCTGCGAAGCCATGACGCATTCGTCCTGCCCATCGCGATATCGGAACCAAAACTTCTGCCGAATTTTTGTCGCTGTTGTGTCTGACCAAAAATCCGTTCCGTTAACAGAATGATGGGCGAACCAGACAGATCGATGATGGTCGTGATTCTGAGCACCTGGGTGTCCCATACGCGTCAGTGAGACTCCGGATGGTCCGTGGAACGGAAAGAAAAACGGCCTGGGATACTGAGAACCAAAATGCCAGCGAAGCTTCTCCGCACCATCGATCTGAAAGGAGACCTGATGATCCGCCAGCGGAACAATTTCACAGCGATCGACGACGAATTCGTCAGCCCTGACGCCCGAAACAGCCGCCTGCAGCGTGAGCGCAAGTAGAACTTGCAATGATCGATGAACCGCGCGAGTTAAAGAGGCGTGTTGCATACCGTTGAACTTTCGGCTACCGGGCTATCGGGCAGGGAGCGGGCGTGACAGCCGCAACTGAGGTGTGGATTGTTGCAGAATTCAAGTGTCGTGGACATCGCTTCGGCCTGCGTCTTTCACGAGAACAAAACACCAGATCCATGATCGCCTCCTCCCGGAGCCACAATTTGCCGCCACCACTTTCATCTTCCTGAGACACGATGTAGCATTTGCACAGTCGTCTTTCCTCAATCAATCCCTCCCTGACGCGGCCCTCAATCATGCACCAGCACAACTTATCACGAAGAATCTTTCTGCAATCCTCCGCCATCTTGTGTGGATCGGGAAGTCTATTGAACGCACAGATCGCTCAACCAACGACACTAAAGGGGCGCCTGTACAAAACGTTAAAGATCGGCATGGTTGGTTCGAATGGCAGCGACCTGCGGAACGGAGGCTTGATCGAGAAATTCGCCGCCGTCAAAGCGGCTGGCTTTGATGGCATCGAATTGAATGCTCCAGGCTTCGACGTCGAAGAAGCCAACAAGGCGATCGCAGAAACCGGACTGCCCGTCGATGGAACCGTCAATTCCAGTCACTGGCAAGTTCGCCACACGGACCCCGATGCCGCCGTGCGCGCCAAGGCGTTGGAATCTCTGAAGACGGCTTTACGAATGACCAAAGCTGTGGGAGGCAACACGGCGCTGCTGGTGATTGGTCACGGCAAAGACGGCGAACCTGCCGAAATCTGGAAACGTGCGATCGATAATATCAGCCAAGCATTGCCACTCGCGGCAGAACTGGAGGTGCATATCGCGATTGAAAACGTGTGGAATCATTTTCTGTACGATCACAATGGCGACCACACTCAGTCAGCCGAACAGTTCGTGAAATTCGTCGACGAATTGAATTCGCCGTGGGTCGGGATGCAATTTGACATCGGCAACCATTGGAAGTACGGCAGCATGGGCGACTGGATTCGCCAATTGGACCAACGCATCGTCAAACTGGATCTCAAAGGTTTTTCTCGCGCCAAGGACAGCTTCACAAAGATCGGGGCAGGTGATCTCGACTGGGCCGATGTTCGGAAAGCACTCCTGGAAATTAACTACACCGGTTGGGCGGCCGCAGAAGTTGGTGGCGGCGACGCTGATCGACTCAAGGAAATATCCGCCAACATGGACAAGGTCTTTGGGCTGGTTTAGGCCAAACGTGTTATGCCAGAATCGTTTCGATCAGTTCGCCTTCGACATCGGTCAGCCGAAAGCGTCGGCCTTGGTACCGGTAGGTGAGCTGTTTGTGATTGATTCCCAATTGATGCAGCAATGTGGCGTGCAGATCGTGAACGGAAACGGGATCTGTCGCCACGTTGTAGCACCATTCGTCAGTTTCGCCGTACGTGATTCCCGGCTTGATGCCGCCGCCAGCCAGCCACATGGAGAAGCAACGAGGATGGTGGTCGCGTCCAAAGTTCGCCGACAGATGCCCTTGACAGTAATTGGTGCGGCCGAATTCTCCACCCCAAATCACAATCGTATCTTCCAACAATCCGCGCTGTTTTAGATCCAGCACCAGTGCCGCGGAGGCTTGGTCCGTTTCCTGACATTGCTTCGAAATCCCGCCCGGCAGTCCTCCATGTTGATCCCAGCCTGGATGATACAGCTGAATGAATCTGACGCCCTGTTCGCACAATCGGCGAGCCAACAGGCAGTTGGCGGCGAAGGTGCCCGGCGTTCGTGAATCCTTGCCGTACATGTCGAACACGTGTTCTGGTTCCGAGGAAACATCGGTGACTTCCGGAATCGATGATTGCATCCGGAAGGCCAATTCGTGCTGAGCGATTTGTGTTTCCAGAATCGGATCTGGTCCACCGCCCGCCAGTTGGCTGCGATGCAGTTGCTGCAACGCATCCAGCATGCGCCGTTTGCTGCCACTGTCCAAGCCGTCGGGATTGTTGACATACAACACGGGTTCTTTGCCCGCTCGAAACCGAACGCCCTGATGCTTCGACGGTAAGAATCCGCTGCCCCATAATCTTGACACCAGTGGCTGACCGCCCTTGTCTTTCGTCACCATCACCACAAATGACGGCAGGTTTTGATTCTCCGTCCCCAAACCATAATCCAGCCACGCTCCCATGCTCGGCCGGCCAGGAAATTGGCCGCCGGTCTGCATGAATGTCACGCCCGGTCCATGGTTGATGGCTGGTGTGTGCATCGATTTGATAAAACACAGGTCATCTGCAATGTCAGCGATGTGAGGCAGTCGATCCGACAGCCACGCACCGCTGTTACCATATTGTTTGAAGGCAAACGGCGAACCGACCAGTGGCAGACTGGCTTGGTTGCCGCTCATGCCCGTCAGACGTTGATTGCCGCGAACTTCCGGGGGCAGCTGTTGACCGTGTCTTTGGTTTAACAGTGGCTTGTAGTCGTACAGATCCATCTGCGACGGGCCCCCGCTTTGAAACAGATAGATCACCCGTTTGGCTGTGGGCTGCGGCTGATCAAGCTGCGACAACGCTGCGTCAGCCTGCTTGCTGGCCAGAATGTCTGCCAGTGCCAGGCTTCCAAGTCCCATGCCGAATTGCTGCAGCACGCTGCGACGCGACATGTTGTTGGAATTGTCGAATCCGGTGCAGAGTTGTCGTTGAAGATTCATATCGTTGACCTAAATTCGCGATTGTTGTTCAGTTTTCTGCGAGGCTGTCGTGTCTTGACGTGGCATGGCTTCCAGCCTGTGCGTCCGTCTTTACCGGCTGGAAGCCTATGCCACGTTTTGTTCCGATGGTGCTTATCGACGCATCATGCATTCATCCAGCGCAAACAGCATGTTGATGACGCTGGTCAGTGCCGCCAGTCTGGCCGGATCAGTCGTCTCAGCTTTTGCATTCCCCACGGCCAGATATTTGTTAGCTTCTTCAAGGTGATCCGCAAAGTGTTGACGCTGATCTGCATACAGTTTCGACAAGATGACTACGTCCGATTCGGATGGGGTTCGCGTTGTCAGCATCCGAAAAATGGCGACCAGCATTTCAGGATGGTCGGCCTCGTTTTCGGCCGTCATCTTCTGAGCCAACACGCGTGACGCTTCGACAAACTGAGGTCCGTTCATCACCACCAGTGACTGCAGCGGCGACGCCGTGCGTTCTCGCTTCAGACGACAGACTTCCCGTTTCGAAGCGTCCAGCGTCATCATCATCGGTGCCGGTGCGGTGCGTTTCCAATACGTATACAGACTGCGACGATACTGACCAGCGCCGGTGTCTGGAGCCGACGGTTTGAACGACGCCGCCAGTTCATACGGTCGCGCGGGTGCTCCGCCGATCGTGGATTGCAGCAATTCGCTGACTGCCAACGCGTTGTCTCGCAACATTTCGGCACTCAGCCGAAACACGGGGGCGTAAGACAACAGCAGATTCTCAGGGTCCCGCTGACGCTGCTCCGGGGTCACGCTGCTGCTTTGGCGATACGTGGCCGACATAACGATTTGCTTCAACTGCCGTTTGACGTCCCAGCCATGTTCCCGAAAATCAGCCGCCAGCCAGTCCAGTAGTTCCGGATGCGTGGGCCGCGCGCCCTGGCTGCCGAAGTCCTCAGGCGTGCGCACGATTCCGTGACCGAAGCACATCTGCCACAGTCGATTCACGGCCACTCGCGCTGTCAGCGGATGTTCCGCCGACGTCATCCATTGTGCAAGGCCGAGTCGATTGGCGGGCATGGAATCTGTCATGGCCGGGAATGCTGCGGGCACATCAGATTTCACTTCTTCCCCATAAACATCGTAGGCTCCCCGTGTTAGCACGAATGACTTGCGTGGTTGAGGGCCTTCTTGCATGACCATGATTTCCTGCAACCCATCTTGCAGTTTAAACAGCTTTTCGCGCGCCGCCTGAAGTTCTTTCAGCGCCGTCTGATACTCCGGATCGGAAGTTGCCAGCACGTATTCCGCAAGTGATGCCGCGAATGTCGACTGCAAAGCATCCACGTTGTCTGCCGTGGCGGGCTGCCACAAATTGTGGACTTCCAGCGCTGTCAGCTGGCGATCGAACACTCGGAATTCATCGACCAGTCCGTTCGCAAATCCGATATCTCGAAAGCGCTCCCCAATGTTGATCGTATCGCCACCGCCACCGGTAATGTTGCGCGACAATTGATCTCGCACAACTTTCGTGGCCAGCAGTTTGCCGTCCAGCCACAGCTGCAGCCCCGCCGCCTTGCTGGAACCGTCGTAGGTCATGGTGACGTGTTGCCATTGTTCAACAGCCACCGGTGCCACGCTGCGAATTCGAATCGCGTTGCCCGGCCAAAAGTGAATTAACGCCGCACTGAAATGTCCGTCTTCGATCAGCAGTTCGTAGCCGCGACTGCCCGCATCAGTCCACGCTCGCGAACGATGAAAGACCACGCTGCGTTCGAAGGCCTGCGGTGTTTGGAGCCATGTGGATACGGTAAACGGCTGCCAGCGAGCAAAGTTGCCGGCCTTCACATCGATTCCATGATCCCCCGTTAGTCGCACGGCTTTGCCATGAGGCGATGCGATGAGTTCATTCTGTGAGTACGCGCCGTCGTCGAATGTCAGATGGGCGACCTGTCCGGAAATCAGTGATTCGTTCGAACCAGCCGCATCGGTCCTTCCGCTGAGTACTAAATAAGCTGCTGTGGTCGCACGTTCCTGTTGTAGAAGGTTCTGCACACGCTGTTCTGCCACCAGAACCTGTTGTTCCGCTTCGCTGATTTGCTGAGTTTGTTGCTGCGTTGGCAGTGGCAACGTGGGTGTCGGCACGGACGACGTGAAGAAGGAATACAGGCCCGCTTCGTCGATGTTGTTGAAGAACGAATACAGTTGATAATATTCCCGCTGCGACAACGGGTCGTACTTATGGTCGTGGCAGCGACAGCACTCCATCGTTAGTCCGAGGAATGCAGTCGAAACCGTTTGAGATCGATCGGCGACGTATTCCACACGAAACTCTTCGGGCACGCTGCCACCTTCCACTTTTTGCGGATGCAGTCGGTTAAAGGTGGTCGCCAGAATTTGATCCTGAGTCGCATTTGGCAGCAAGTCTCCAGCCAGCTGTTCGGTGATAAAGCGGTCGTAAGGCATGTTGCTATTGAACGCATTGATCACCCAGTCTCGCCACGGCCAGACAAAACGATCGCGATCGACTTGGTAGCCATACGTGTCGCTGTACCGCGCAACATCCAGCCAATCGGCCGTCATGCGTTCACCAAAACGGTTCGATGCCAGCAATCGATCCACCACCTTTTCGAACGCATCGGGCGAAGTGTCGCTTATGAACCGATCAACGTCGGCAATCGCGGGCGGCAGCCCTGTCAGATCGAAGGTGACGCGGCGCAGTAGTCGTTCTGGGGTCTCCAGCGGGTTGGGCACCTGGTCGGCGACTTCCAGCTTTCGCAGAATGAACGCATCGATCGGGTCCTGAATCCACTCGGAATTCTGCACCACCGGGACAGCCGGTTTGCGGATCGGTTCGAACGACCAATGTCCCTGCCATTGCGCTCCTTCGGCCACCCAGCGACGAAGTAAGTCTTTGTCTTCGGCGCTGAGTGACAGGCCAGAATCCGGTGGCGGCATTTGAATATCCGCATCATCCGACAGAATTCTAGCGACCATTTCGCTGGTTTCCGGATGTCCGGGCACAACAGCATGCAGTTCAGCGTCCGATGCCAACGGTGCCAAGATACCTTCTTGGGAATCCAGCCGCAGGTCCGCTTCTCGTCCTTCGGCATCAGGACCGTGACACAAAAAACAGCGATCAGACAACAACGGTTTAATCTGAGCCGCAAAGTCAATCTTCGCGTCGTCACCCAAGCAACAGACCGCGCATGACAAGACGCTCATCAGAACACGAAATGGAACAGCGATTGATCGGTGCATGCGGCGGGGATTTCGTCGGAGTGAAACGAGCGGCGGATTCGTATTCTAACAATCCGGCGACAAATTTCACGCAAAACCAACCAGCGGCAATCCTTGCGACGCTGAGGTTCTGATTTTTCCAAGGCATGGTGCGGCGAGATGTCCTTCGTTTTTCATCCGTGGTATCTGTGGCCATCTGTCCTCAGCAACCCAAATTGGCTGGCGGAACCAAGCCTATGTCAAAATCCGGAAAACGCATGAGCGTCGACGCAAACGCGTTTCGTCTGTCGCGGCGGTGATATAAATCCTCGGGCGGCGATGATACGATCTGCGGCGTGGCTCCTGCGGCTTTTTTCTTTTCTTTGACCGTCAACAGGATTCTGGTCTCCTAAGCTCATGGAAAATCAATCAATCAAAGCGGTGATTTTCGACTGCGACGGAACACTGGTGGACAGCGAGACGTTGAGTCTGGCGGTACTGTTGAAGCATGTCGAACAGTTTGGCCTGCAGATTTCGCATGCCGAAGCGATGGAACGGTTCGCCGGGAATGAGTTGTCCGTGGTGTTTGCGGAGTTCGAATCGCGATTGGGCCGCAAGCTTCCCGTCGATTTTCTGGACACGTTTCGCAGTCGGCAAATGGGCGTGTTACGCGAACAGCTGCAGCCGGTCGAAGGCGTGCATTCACTGCTGGATGCCATGCATTTGCCATTTTGCGTGGCGTCGAATGCACCACTCAGTAAAGTAAATTTGTGTCTAGAAACCGTGGAACTGATTCACCACTTCGAATCGTCGCGAATTTTCAGCGCGTATCAGCTTCAACGCTGGAAGCCGGAACCCGATCTGTTTTTAATGGCTGCGGAAAGCCTGAATGTGGCTCCTCAGCATTGTGCGGTGGTGGAAGACAGTGTGTTTGGGATCAAGGCCGGCTTGGCGGCGGGAATGCAAGTGTTCGGCTATGATCCACATCACAAGCTGACCGGACAGTTTAACGATGTGCAGTTTGTACGCACGCTGACCGAATTGCAGGGATTGCTGTGCGAAGGCTAGTGGATTTGAAGATTGAAGATTGAAGATTTGGGATTTCAGGCGATTGTCGTCTATAATTCCGAGTGGCCCATATGTTGTGGAATCTTACACGGTCAACTGATGTCGAGAATAAATCAGATCACATGAGCTATCGAACGTTTTTCTGGTGCTGCATCCTGAGTTGTCTGTGCTGCCGATACGCGACGGCGCAGGACAGCAGTCCGCAGACAAGTGCTGCACAGACGCTGCAGGAATTAAAAGTCACAGCGGCCCAGCGTTCGAAGTACCGGCAACCGCCGAGGCAGGCTGTTGATTCCGTCGCCGTTGCAGAAGTTCCCGCCGCGAATCTCGCTGAGTTCCAGAAAATCGTGCAACCGATTTTGCATCAGGCGTGCGTGCAGTGTCACGGTCCTGACACTCAGGAAGGCAACATCCGGATCGATACGCTGGATCCCGATCTACTACACGGCGACGACGTCGATTGGTGGCTGGAAGTCATGGCTGTGCTTAGCAACGGCGAAATGCCGCCGCCGGAATCCGACGAGCTACCAGACGAAGACCGCCGCCGCGTCGTCGACTGGTTGTCGCATGAAGTGCAGATCGCATCCACGGTTCGGCGAGCCACCGCCGGGCATTCTTCGTTTCGTCGGCTGACACGTTATGAATACAACTACGCCATGCAGGACATTCTGGGCCTGCCTTGGGATTTCGCCAAAGACCTGCCGCCAGAAGCGCATTCCGACGACGGCTTTCAGAACAGTTCCGAAATGCTGCACATGTCGGTGATGCAGTTCGAAACCTACCGACAACTGGCGCGCACAGCGCTGCTGAAAGCCATCGTGCAAGGGGAACGTCCGGCTGTGATTCGCTGGGGCGTCACGATGCAGGCAGCGGCGGACAGGGAGTGGCCGAAACAATCAGCACAGCTTGAAAAGCTCAAAGAACAATTCAAAGATGACGCAGCCAAGCAACAGCAAGAAGTCGACAAGCTGACGGCCAGTTTCAATGAGCCGCATTCACGACCGTACTATCTCGAACGTTCCACCGGCCGAACCGCACGCGCGGAATGGTCGTATGGTGGAGCGAAATATGCGTTTGGTTCGACCGACACACCGTTTCAGTTCCCCGATGCTGTCGACCATGTCGCCGTGATTCCGGCCGGCCGCAATCAAAGGCTCACAGTGGAATTGGGCGATCAGATTCCGGAAAAAGGCATCATGCGTGTGCGTGTGCGAGCATCGAAGGCGTCGGATGAGGACCATCGAATCCCGAGTCTGCAGTTAGAATTTGGTTTTCAGGCCAGCAACGAAGGCCAAGCGGATTCGAAAGTCAGTTCACAAGACACGCCGATCGATGCAGCCTCCGACAGCCCGAAAATCTATGAATGGGATGTGCCACTGGGAGAAATCTATCCTCGCAACGACTTCCGCGGCTTGTCGAAGATGGGAGCCCTGCCCAGCCCGTCGGAGTACATCCGGTTCGTCAACAGTTCTGTGCCGCAGGGCGGACACGGTGATATTCTGATCGACTCGGTGGAGGTGATGGCTCCCGTGTACGACCAGTGGCCTCCGGAATCTCATACCCGGATCTTTTTCGACAGTCCGCAGAAGGACAACGAAACGCAGTATGCTGCTGAAGTGCTAGCACGGTTTATGTCACGCGCTTGGCGAAGAAGTCCATCGCAGGCGGAAGTCGATGCGAAGATCGAATTGTTCGCCGCGATGCGGCCTGAATGTATCGATTTCGAAGAAGCGATGATTGAAGTCTTGGCAACCGTGCTTTCGTCGCCCAGTTTTCTGTACGTGGTCACTGAAGACCACGCTGCGGAAACAAGATCGGAAACCACTGCCGGTGACGATGCCGATGCAAATGCAAATGCAAATGCAAACGGGCCGCAGCGATTATCCGACTACGAACTGGCGACGCGGCTGTCACTCTTTTTGTGGTGCAGTGTGCCTGATGATCAGTTATTAGGGCTAGCCGCCAGCCAACAGCTCAGCAACGCGGACATCCTGTCAGCGCAGGTCAAGCGCATGCTGGCCGATCCTCGGTCGCAGCGATTTTCAGAGCACTTTGTGCAGCAGTGGCTCGATATGCAATTGTTGGATTTCCTGTCGATCGACAAGAGCGTGATGGCGTTCGAATCGTCGCTCAAAGCAGCGATGCAGCACGAACCAGTGGCTCTGTTTCAGCAAGTACTGAACAACAACGAAAGCGTGCTGAACTTCATCCATACGGACTACACAATGTCCAACGAACGGCTCGCACTGCACTACGGTTTGCCGGCTGTGCGAGGCAATCATTTTCGGCCCGTCAAATTGGACGAAACCCAACGGGGCGGTTTGTTGACTCAAGCCGGTCTGTTGGCGATGAATTCGGACGGCAAAGATTCGCATCCGTTAAAGCGTGGAGTCTGGTTGCTGAAAATTCTGCTGAATGATCCTCCCCCGCCACCTCCACCAGCCGTGCCCGAAATTGATCTGGCGGATCCGGAAATCGCCAAGTTAACGCTGAAGCAGAGAATCGAAGATCACCGCAATCATGCCGCCTGCATGTCGTGTCATGCCAAGATTGACCCGTGGGGAATCGCGTTCGAAAATTACGATGCCGCCGGTCGCTGGCGGAACCAAATTCACGGGCAACCCGTTGACGCGGCCAGCCTGTTATTCAATCATCAGGAATTGAGCGGCATTGATGGACTCAAACGGTTCCTGCTAGAAAATCGCCAAGATCAATTCGTACGCGCCATCGTGCATAAAATCTCCACTTACGCGCTGGGGCGAATGCTGACCTTTGACGACCACGCCAGCATCGACAACATTACCGCTCAGGTTCGTCAACAGTCAGACGGACTAGAAACGATCATTCTGTTGCTGGTCAATAGTGAACTATTTCAATCCCGCTAACTGGCCCACCTCATCAAAGCCCACTAACATGAACCTTAGCTCACTTGATCGACGTCGATTTCTGCGCGGCACGGGCGTAGCGCTGGCTTTGCCTCTGCTCGAAGCCTCTCGGCCCGCAACCGCCTTCGCCAGCGACGGCCTAACCGAAGTCAAACGCTTGGCGTGCATGTATTTTCCGGACGGTGTTCCGATGCCCCTGGCGGAAGACCCGGCCTACAAAGACTGGGCTTGGTTTCCGCATGGCAACGGCACAGAATTTACCTTCACAAAATGCGGAGCCGCATTCGAACCGCTCCGCCATGACCTCACCGTACTGTCGGGGTTCTCACATCCTGCCGCCCGGTCGGTTCACGGCCATTCGAATGCAGATCAATTTTTAACCGCAGCGGCCACAGGTTCCAACGGCCCGTATCAAAACACGATTTCGTTAGACCAAGTTTATGCAGCCCATATCGGCGATCAAACGCGATTTTCGTCGTTGGTGATGTCGACGGATGGAGGCACCGGAACGCCGCGAGGCACTCATACGCTGTCCTTCAATCGCCAAGGTCGAGCGATCCCCGCCGAACATCGACCGAAACGCGTGTTCGACATGCTATTTGTGAAGAGCGATGGCAATGCGGCGCGGCGACTGGCACTCAGCAAAAACGCATTGGACGACTTGCTGGCCGATGCCACATCGTTGCGACGCAGGCTGTCGGCGAACGATCAGCGGAGTTTGGATGAGTACTTAGAATCCGTGCGCGAAGCGGAGATTCAGGTTGAAAAAGCCAAACACTGGATCGACACGCCACTGCCTACGGTCGATTCCGATCACTTGAATCTGGATGTCACGCCGGACGAACCACGCCAGTACGTGCAGACGATTTTTGAACTGCTGTATCTGGCATTCAAAACAGATTCGACGCGTGTCGCCACTTACCAGATCGGTCGAGAAAACGGATTCGGGATCAGCGATCATCTAGCGCGAGCGGTCGGGTTGAATCTGGCTCATCATTTGTCACACGCGACCAAAGAACCCGGCGGCTGGAAAAACTTTGGCACGTATTGCCAGTTCCTGAACGAAGAATTTTCGCGTTTCGCCATGAAGCTGAAGCAGACTCCAGAACCAGCAGCGGCCGGCAACATGCTGGATAACACGCTGCTGTTATTCGGTTCCGCATCCAGTGCATTTCACCTGTCTCGCAATTATCCGTTGGTGCTGGCAGGTGGAAAAAACATGGGCTTCAAGCACGGTCAATACCTGAACAACGCCGGCGCCAACGCTCAGGGTGGAGCGTGGGAGGGCGGGCGTGAACCGTGGCAAGTGGAAATCCAACAGGAAGACAAACCGCTCGCAAACGTGTTCGTCACTATGCTGCAACAACTGGGCGTCAACGTCGAAACATTCGCAGACAGCGACGGCAAGGTCGCGGAACTTGTTTGATGATGCCCAACTGATTCTGATCGGGCGGGCCAACTGCCAGCTCAAGGATTTGAAAAAAAAATCGCCCCGGAATCTTTCTGTCGTTAAATTTGTCCGGTGTGTCGTTCATTCAGGAAAACATCAAGGCAACGGCCGACAACCTGACGATCCCAATTTCCGTTTTGGGACTCACGACCGTCGACCACAATTTGCCGATTTCGCAGCGGCTGCCACCTCTACTTTCAGTGATGCCCGAACCAGAGACGAGGACGAGATTTGAACGTGAGGAAGTTCCTACTTTCCGTCCGGAGCCGGATGCGGGATTTTCAAGCCCCTCCGATAATGATCGCGAACGTGAGCGCGGTCTCGGTGTTCCCGTGAGGCGCGGGTCGGACAATTTCCCTGCCAAATGAACTCATGCGTTCGGAAAGTGATGACAAAGCCGTCTTAAGCAGCGTTGTTTCGGCTTGTCGAAGAAAGTCGACGTGGATCTCAAGGTCTAGGCCGAGTATTTCGACGGAATCCTCTTCACTGGCCTAGTCTCTGGCTAATCCTGTAGGCGACGGAAACCAAGAAGCCGCTGCGTTTGTTATCTGCGTTCATCCGTGATATCCGTGGTTGAAAAATGCGGCCTGGCGTTTCAACCATCGATCACACAGAGAGCACAGATGACCGGGACATCGTGGCGTGGGGCGTCAGTTCAGTGACTGACTGGGAGACTGCTGGGGACACCGGGGAAGACACTTGCAGCACTTTAGGATGTTGTGGGCGAATTGGCAACGATTGTTATTGAGGAGGCTGAGCCGGATTGGCGCGAGATTGCGTGGTCCATTGTGGAAACAACGACGCTGGGAGCGGCAACCGGGGCGGCTTGAGCGTTCGATACGCGAAAGACGCGCAGCGGTGTCCGCAGCCGGGGAAGAAAACTGGGCAGTGACATGCC
>Ga0075117_1001549_pt1 | contig 14080 bp, 8 predicted proteins | sample AntAceMetag02UKJ_FD_69789 | JGI IMG/M metagenome (GOLD analysis project Ga0075117, IMG submission 69789) | Saline lake microbial communities from Ace Lake, Antarctica - Antarctic Ace Lake Metagenome 02UKJ | ecosystem: Environmental > Aquatic > Non-marine Saline and Alkaline > Saline | place... | reverse complement strand
AATGGGAAACTCTCGCACTCCGCAAACGTATCCTCGAACACACACAGGTCCGCCGTGACTTTCTGACGGACGGCGTTCAGGTGGCAGACCTGTATCTCGAAAACCTACTGCTGATGCAAAGTCGCCTAGAAGCCGCCGAGTTTGATTATCTGCAATCGCAAGTACGATTTTCACTAGCCGACACATCGCTGTTGCGAGCCATCTCGAAACTGGACACGATTGCCCAACGCGACGGCATCGCGTGTTCCACGTGTGACAGCGAATTGGTCGAAACCACGCCGAGCCCCACGGGCGTGATGCACGCCACGCTGCAGACACCGGAATTCACGCACCCCTCGCAGGTCACTGCCGCGTCGGCGCGCCAAACGCGCAACTGATCCGTTGCCGAATCGGTGCGACCGCTAGACTCCAGCCCGCAAGGTCGACCGAGTTTTCGCGACTCGCGAGGCAGGCCAGAAATCACAGGTCAAAGCGACGGCTCACTGGAAACCTTCCATTTGTGTTGAACGCCAGATGCTAATGTTGTGTGTTCGCGACACAACAGCTTTCAACACGGAAACACACGGAGTGACCGGCCTAACGGACGTGACTCAAGTTTCTCAAATTCACCCCGACCAACAGAGAGCAAAATCATGAACTGGCACTGACTGACACGACCCAACACTTCAGGAGGTCACGCGAATCGCCCCACGATGACTGAAAGGAGGAATATGAACTGTTACCGATGACGAATGTTTTAAGATCCTGACAAATTCATCTGTTCCACGTGCTTCTGAGCTAACAACAAAACGGGTTGCCTATCGATGGCTTCATCCTCTAAAGTGATCAGATTGCCACGACGAAGAACAGTGACGACTTGGCCTGAATCTTAGATCTGCCGAAATCGACCACGAACACGGCTGTGATAGTGTACAGCCAGCGACTACTCAGCGTCGGATCGGCGAAGTACCAACACGGGAGAATTGCTGTGACGAATGACGCGTTCTGTGGTTGAACCTAGTACCAGCCGATGCAGACCGTGATATCCGTGCGAAGGCATCACAACCAGATCCGCGTGTACGTCGTCAGCATATTTTGCGATCTCCGTGCCGGGGTCTCCCGTGACTGTGTGAGCTCGCATGCCGCTGTAGCCATGTTCTGCAAGGTATCGTTCGAGCGTTTCCTGTCGGTTGTCACGGCGGGTTTCGTCCGAAATAATCGTTGAACCCACCAGAATTGCATCGTGAAATGATGGCACAACATTGATCACATCAATGTTGGGTCGATCGTCCACGAGTTCCAGAGCGACATTCAGAGTCGCTTCTGTGGAACTGCTAAGTTCAACGGGCACCACGATCCGTTTTTTTGGACACCAGTGTTCGGGCAGTTCCAAGATCGATCCAGTATCGTTGCCGCGCCGTAGGACGAGCACCGAACAGTGGCAGTGCCGGATGATGCGTTCTGCCACAGACCCTAACAGGACACGTTGCAGGCCGTGGCGGCCATGAGACGGAACGACAATCAGCTGGCAACCAATTTCTGTGGCCAATTCACAAACTTCAGTGCCCGGATCTCCTTGCCGGACCTGCAACTTGACGTCTCCCAGATTATTATCGTTCGCCCAAATCTGAAGGCGTGCTTCCTGACGTTCCTTATCGTTTTGGGGAGGTGGAACATCGGTCCCCCAAATGTTGGGTGCCGCAATAAGATCATAGTCATGCCCGACGTAGACAATCGTGATGTCGGTCTCGACTTCTGCGATCGACTTCGCAATATGAACGGCTTGCAATGCTGGAATCGAAAAGTCTGTGGGGACAATAATCGGCTTGCGATGAAAATGTGACACGTCGTGCCTCCATTCAGATGGATTCGGTCGAGACCAAGATGGCGTTCAGTGCCTGCGGCCATATGAATCAAGGGCATTCAGCGTGCCAATGCGTCGAGCTCGTCGAAATTCGCAGCGTATTGACCAGCAGCCATGCGTTTTGACCATAGACTTTCGACTCCGCACACCTCCTACTGTGCGTGGACGCACGTGTGTGCGACGGCCTTCCGTGATGGGTCTTTGTGGCTTACAGTGGGTCTAAGAGCAGCAATCGGCCTCCTCTGTTAGCGAGCGGCGATACCGTCGACTGAGCACCAAGCCGATCAGCACGATCAACGCGATGCCACCGTAACGGGCCGTCGGGCTGACGTTTTGGAACCACGGGGCGAGAGCTTCCGCGAAACCCAGCATCACCAAGCCGCCCAACAGACTGCCTAGCAGAACTGTCGATAGCGTGGCGGTTCGAGACAATCCAAGCAGTCTGCCCAGCAGTGAGCCGCCGATGCTGCCAGTGGATGAAATTGGCAGCATGACGAACGCCAGCACGGAGATCAGAGTAATTCGCCGCATCCAGCGATTTCCCTTCAACAACAGACTGCCTTCGCGAACAGCCGCTCGAAGTCTTAACCCCAGCCACGGCACGTGAAACAACATTCCCGCGTGCCAAGTCAGTATAACAGCCCAGATGACGTCCAAGCACAACACCAGTAGCGCCAGTTGAACGGCAGAAAAGCCGAGTGCGTGGCCGGCGTCGCTGCCGGTCCAGATAATGAAACGTCCCGCGGCGGCCGATGCCATCGTGGCGAATCCCAGCTTGCGAATCAGCGAAAAACCGCCCCACGCGAAAGCGGCCGCCAACACAGCAACGCTGAACCAAATTGGCAAGAACAACGTGGCAATCGCCGCGCCGCGATGCTGCTTCCACAGATCGTCTGATTCGTTCTCAAGCGACGACATCAGCACGTCGGTGTCGTTGACCGGCTCAGTCGGCTCAGTCGGCTCAGTCGGGGATTCTATTGTTCGCTGCGGTATTGCGGCGTCTGCTGCATTGTCAGCATCTTGATTAGGCATGCGTGAGATCTACGTTCACGAGTTCTGTATTAGTGATTTCCCAAACCCGTCTGGCACAACGCCATTTTTAACGGCCTACAGTGAGTCGTGCAACAGACGAATCGAGGCGAATGGCGCGGATCGCAATTCTTCCTTGCAGCAACCCCGATCGAGCCGCCTTGTCTCATAAGCACTGGTTCAGAAATCACCTGACATAACAAACCCAGCCGTTTGGGAGCTATCCTAGTGGTCGGTGACGTTTAAGAATCCATGGCCCGCTTCATTGTTGGGATTTGATTGTGTAGGGTGGGTCAAGGAGCCCAAGCGACGCCGACCCACCACACATCTACGCGCCGTATCGACAAAGACAATGGTGGGTCTCCATGGCGATCGCCATTCGACCCACCCGAACACTTTTTCGCCGTCCCCAGTGATGAAGCGGGCCATTGTTAAGAATTGGGGTTCTTCTTTTGTCGCTCGGCGGTCTCCGCCGGATGTCATCCCACCAACGAAACAAGTCCCGGAGGGACGTGTCCCTCAACAATTTGGTACTTCAATGGGTAGCGGCAGCGCGCAAGTCCTCAGGACTTGGTTGCGGAATTCGTCAAGAATTTCGACGCCGTCAGAACGCCCGTCGAAAGAGGCGACATGCTGCCGCCCGGCGGGCTCGAAGACAAAAGAAAGACTCGGCATGCTCTGCGGAATAACGATTGCCAAAAGCTATTGGGTCGTCAACCTCGAATGTTAAACATCCCAGCGCTAGTGAAGCGTCCTTCGCTGGCGATTCAGGCTTCAAGCACGGAAGCCGTTCATGTTTGCTTCGTGGGTTTGATGCGCAGAGCGCGCGCTAGCGGGATGGCGATGAGCGCGGCGGCGAAGCTGGCGAGGGCTCCCATTTTGACGGAATCTTGGATGACACCCGGTTCGGCAAAGGCGGCGGTGGAAACAAACAGCGCCACGGTGAAGCCGATTCCGGCGATCACTCCCAAGACGATGATATGGCGATACGTCATGCCGTCTGGTCGTTGCAAGTGAAACAGCTTTTCGCCCAAAAACGTGAACAGCGTGATGCCCAGCGGCTTGCCGATCAGCAGCCCCGACAGCACCAGCCACGTGGCCGGGCCAGTGTTGGACATCACCACGCCCGCGTTCACAAGACCGAACAATCCCAAGATCAATTCGACGGGATTCTTCCACCACCGAGCGAACTCGCTCAACGTGTCGTGATCTTTCGCATCTTCCGTAAACAGACCGGGGTCGTGAGCGGCATGCGGCAGAACCGGGATGATCGGCACCAATCCCAGCGCGGCGTGAATGCCCGCGTAGTGAAACGACAGCCAGCTCAACACGCCCGGCCCGATCAGATACCACCAAAAACTACGCAGCCCGCAGCGGCGGAACGCGATCCCCATCGCGACCGCCGCCACAACTCCCAGCAACCACTGCGGCTGAAGAGCTTCCTGAGGATAAACAACGGCCAGAATGAACAAGCCGGCCGCATCGTCGGCAATGGCCAGCAACAGCAGAAAGGCGATCGCCGGATGCCCATGGCCGAAGATGATTCTGGCCACGAGATAACTGAAGGCGATGTCGGTCGCACAAGGAACCGCCCAGCCTCGACCCAGCGTATCCCATTGACCCAACAACAAACATCCGGCGATGTACACACAGGCTGGCATCACGACTCCGCCCAGCGTCGCCATCAGTGGCGTGGCTGCCGTCTTCCATCGCGACAGCGGCCCGCCGGGCAGTAGCGATTCCCAGACTTCCTTGGCGGCCATCGCAAAAAACAACGCCATCAGTCCGTCGTTGACCACGTGCAGCAAAGAATAGCCTTCGTCGTGAGATCCCGGTATCAGCGACGTGTGCAGCAGTTGATGGTACGAGGCGGTATGGAAATTGGCCCACACCAAAGCTGCGATCGACCCGCCAATCAGGAACAGAGAATTTTCGAACAGGAACTGAGTTACCTGGTCAAAGCCATTGTTCGGTTTTGAGTCTGTCACTGATGAATCCGGTGGCGCAGAAATATTTCTGGCCAGTTTGTGAGAAGTAAAATGCCACAGTGGCAAAAGTTTGGCCAATTGAGCTCACGTCGCGACTCATTCATTGAGCTCGATTTGAGCGGCTGGCCCAGTCCGTCGTCTGAAGCAGATGTCGTACCGCATTTCACGCTCAATTCGAACGGTCGAGTTGCTCCTCGTGCCACTCAGCCGTTTTGGCGTTGGGTACCGTTCCGTACAACCGTGGCTAGCGCCAAAACGGCTGGAAAACAGAGACCAATTCAGACGGCTGAAATGGCACCAAAGTTTTCTTGGCATCAAAAGTGCTGTGCGGAGGTTGACGACTTAATGATCGACGTTGATCGCGATGGCCCTTGCAACGGAACCACTTTGGTGAACACAGCCACATCAGACCAGCCCCGGTCTGCAGAACATTACGATCAGGCAACAGAGGCTATGCTGACGCAGATTCGTGACAGCATCTTAAAGGCCGCCGAACTGCTGCCGTCTCAGGGGCCAATTACCGGCTTTGCATTTCTGAATCCGCTGCAGGGATTGGAACACCTGCCGATGTCAGACGCTCTGCGGCAGGTGAAGCAGATTTATCATTGCGAACCTTATCTGTCGGAAGACCGTTATCGTCAGTACGTTGCTAGCGGAAGAATTGGCGTTGAAGAACTGACGGAGGTGGTCGACGAAGATCTGCAACAAACGGGCAGCGAACGAATCGCCGGATTGGCAACTCGCCGTGAGCTCAGACTGCACATGCTGCAGCATCCTTTACACACGGGCGACGCGCGAGAACTGGCGTGGGTGATTGCGGAAACCGAAGCGCTGCAGAGTTTTCTGCCAGACACATCGCCGGTCGTGCGTGAGCGAATTATTTCAGAAACTCAGCAATGGGTGTCCAGCGAACAAGCCGCTGGCCGAAATCCTGATCACATCGCTCAACTAGCCGCCGATAGTAGCGAGTCGTGGGAGCATGCGTGCTTGAACCATCTGTTCCACACCATCCACCAAAATATCGAGCAGGTCGATATCACGGCTCCAGTGGTGAGTGTGTCGCGACCAGCGGAACTGCTGAAGCAGATCTTTCATATCGATTGTGATGCACTGGTTCATCAAGAACTGATCACGTTTTGTGCCGCATTTCTGGATCAGGGTTTTGCTCACTGGCGGCTACCGAAACGAGACCGTGGATTCTTCGCTGCGTATTGTTCAATCGTCACAGCCAACCAACGCAGTGCTAAGCGTTGGATGAAAGGTCTGGCCGCTGAAATCGATCGTATTCAAGCCGCACGCCTGACACCATTGCAGGTGATTCAGGAATCGCTGCAGTTGCTGGGTGTGACCGTTGAACAGCAGCCGGACTTTCTGCGAGACAGCTTGTTGGCGTTGCGCGGCTTTTGCGGGATGCTGTGGCAGAACGAATTTCGCAGCGACCGAGTTCATTTTCCGTGTCCGAAAGATACTCTGGTTGAGTTCATGGCGGTGCGGTTGCTGCTGGATCGATTCGCTCTGGAGCATCTGGCCCGCAACGAAATCAAAACCCAGCTGCCTCTTTCGCGACTCCAAGATTGGCTGCTGGATGAACAGCAACAGCGGCATCAGGAACGATTGAACAATACGGAACAGCTGGCCTACACGATCTTTCAGATCGCTCAGTTCGAAGGCTGGCTACCGCAGCAGTTGACGGCGATGTCGTCCGACGATTGGCAGGCGTTGGCGGATGAAGTCCGGAATTTTTCAGACCACGAGCGACGCCGTTTGTTTCACGCGGCCTTCGAACGGCAGCTGGTGCGCCGCACTCTGGATTCGATCAGCCTGCGTGCTGCCTTGCCGCAGGTGACTCCCGCAGCACCCGAACTGCAGGTGATCTGTTGCATCGACGCCCGCGAAGAATCGTTCCGACGCCACATTGAAGAGACGAATCCGGACGTTGAGACATTCGGGACGGCCGGTTTTTTCGGAATTCCGATGTACTTTCGATCGGCCGGAGACGCTCATTTTTCGGCGTTGTGCCCGATCGTGATGAAGCCGCAGCATTGGGTTGTGGAAGATGTCGTTTATGCGTTTGAGGAACAGCACAACAGTCGGGCGCGAGCTCGTCGGGCCATCGGCGAAGCTAGCCATCGACTGCATGTTGGCACGCGGACCTCCGTTCTGGGGGCTTTTGTTTCTACAGCCCTTGGTCCGCTGGCCACCGTTCCTCTGGTGAGCCGAATTTTGTTCCCGCGCATGACGGCGCAAATGCATCGCACGGTTCGAAAGTTCGTGTCACCACCCGCGATTACTCGACTCCGACTGGAACGATCCCCCAACGTGCCACCCGGTCCCACAGAAAGTCAGATTGGGTTCACTCTGGACGAACTGTGTGCGATGGGCGAACGAGCATTGCGTGATATCGGATTGACCGAAACCTTTTCGCCGTTGGTGATTGTGCTGGGGCACGGTACGACCTGTCTGAATAATCCGCACGAATCCGCTTACCATTGTGGAGCCTGCGCAGGAAACGCGGGTGGCCCGAATGCGAGAGCTTTAGCGGTGATTTTGAACGACCCGCGTGTTCGCCGTCGGCTGGCCGCGAACGGGCTGGACATCCCAGAAGATACGTGGTTCATCGGTGGGCTTCACAACACGGCGACGGAAGAGATCACGTTCTTTGACCTTGAACTGCTGCCGACGCGTCAGATTGCGGCGTTCCGAGCAGCACGTGAGTTGTTCGAAGAGGTCGCTCAGCGCAACGCACACGAACGTTGTCGGCGGTTCGAATCCGCAGCGTTGGATCTGACTCCACAACAGGCTTTGCGCCACGCTCAGGATCGCACAGAAAATCTCGCGCAGACTCGGCCCGAATACGGCAACGGCACCAACGCGGTTTGCTTTGCCGGCCGACGATCTCGAATTCGCGGCCTGTTCCTCGATCGTCGGTCGTTTCTGATGTCGTACGATTCCGCTCAGGACAACAACACCGCCGACATTTTGGCTCGAATTCTAGGAGCCGTCATTCCAGTTTGTGCCGGAATCAATTTGTTGTACACGTTTTCCGCCATTGATCCTGCTGGCTGGGGAAGCGGTTCCAAGCTGCCTCACAATGTCACGTCACTGCTGGGAGTCATGGATGGAGCGTCCAGCGATTTGCGGCCCGGACTTCCTTGGCAGGGCGTGGATATTCACGAACCCGTCCGGCTGCTGTTTGTGATCGAATGTTCGCCGGACAAGATGCTGAGCATTATGGATCGCAACCCCGCCATCGACCGCATTGTTCGCAATGCTTGGGCACAGGTCGCGACGCTCGACCCAGTGACAACCGAGATCCATCTTTTTCGCGACGGTCAATTCGTCCTTTATCCCACGACAGAAAGCAAACTACAGATGGCCACAAGCTCGGCAGACTGCTATCGCGGTCACCGTGATAACCGACCATTTTCGATGATCGGAGAAGCATGAACGCAATGAACGTCGTGAACATAATGGAAGCACTGGGATATTCTGTGGTCCTCGCTCCAGCTTTGCTGTTGGCCGCGATCGGCGTTCCGATGCTGATTGGCATTCGTCTTTCGGAACGGCGAGTTTCGTCGCTGACGAATTTCGGTGTGGCCATTGGTCTGCTGTCTGGATTGGGCGTACTGATCACCATGTTGCTAACGGGGGAACGCAGTGTTCCGATAAGTGTCGGGCATATGTTCGAAATTCCACAGGAGCACTTTCATTTCTCGTTGAAGTTGCTGTTCGACCGGCTGTCGATTCCGTTTGTGCTGCTGACATTCGTGCTGTGCGGTGTCATCGGAGCTTTTGCGCGAGCCTATCTACATCGTGATACCGGGTACCGCCGGTTTTTTCTGCTACTGAGTTTGTTTCAGCTGGGCATGATTCTGTCGTCCGTGGCAGGCACAATCGAAACGCTATTTTTAGGTTGGGAACTTGTTGGATTGTCTTCTGCATTGCTGGTGGCTTTCTTTCAGGATCGCGAAGGGCCAGTGATCAACGGACTGAAGATTTGGGTCGTTTATCGAATCGCCGATGCGGCGTTTTTGCTGGCCGCATTGCTGCTGCATCATCTGACCGGCGGTGGCGATTTTAACGCCATGACCGGACAGGGACCGTGGCCTTTCGGAACCACAGAAATCGATAGCGGACACGTTCTGTTGGTCGGACTGTTGTTGCTGATCGCGGCCGCTGGGAAGTCCGCATTAGTGCCATTTTCTGGTTGGTTGCCACGCGCGATGGAAGGCCCGACGCCGTCCAGTGCTGTGTTCTATGGTGCACTGTCGGTGCATTTGGGAGCATTCCTGTTGCTGCGAATCAGTCCGCTGCTAGATGCCTCGCTGACGCTGCGAATCGCCGTGGTTCTGTTAGGCCTGATCACGGCCGTCTTCGCCACCCTGACAGCGCACGTGCAGACCGACGTGAAGAGCGCGCTGGCGTTTGCATCGCTGACGCAAGTCAGCTTGATCGTGATGGAGATCGGATTTGGCCTGCGATATTTTGCGTTGTGTCACATCATTGGCCACGCCTGTATGCGGACGCTGCAGTTGTTGCGAGCTCCTTCGATATTGCGAGACAATCACGCGCGCGAAAATGACCTCGGTTCTCGCCTGCCGGAGAAGCCCAGTTGGATCACCAGCATGACGCCTGAGTGGATGAGAACGTGGTTGTATACCTGGGCTCTGGAACGTGGCGGACTGGACACCATGTTGATGAACTGGTTTGTGCGTCCATTCCTCGCCTTCTTTTACTGGTCAGACCGGATGGAGCGCAGGTGGACTGCATTTCTGTCGTCCGACGACGCAGATACAGCGGCAGACGACGTGACGAAAGCAGAGGTCTGATCGATGTTACCGGAACTCCACCTTCCTTGGCTTGAACTTTCCATTGCGATCCCACTGCTGGGTGCGGCGCTGTGTGCCATCAGATTTTCTGACACCAACAAACAACGTGTCGCGGTCTGTGCCAGCGCGGCGACGTTTTTGTGTACGGTCTGCGAATGGTACGACTTCAGCGGCCTAAACACGTTTGCGGCCCACGACCACTGGGACATCATTCGCATGCTGCTGCACAAGGATCTGTTCGTGATTGACGAACTGAACGCGCCTTTGCTGCCGATGACGGCGTTGATGTTTTTGCTAACCATCGTCAGCACACAGCGAACCAAGGCGGCTCGGTTTTCGTACCGCTGGACGCTGCTATTGATGGCCGTCACGCTGGCCATATTAAGTTGCATCGACCCGTGGGCGTTGATCGGATTGTTGTCACTGGCCATCGTGCCTGTCTGGATGGAATTGCGTCGGCGAGGACGATCGACGCGCGTCTATCTGTTGCACATGAGTATCTATTTGATGTTGTTGATTGGTGGCTGGAGTTTACTGGATTTGAATGCCTCCAAAAGCGAGGCGAATCTGCTGCCGATTGCGATGCTGACTGCGGCGGCGTTGCTGCGAGCTGGTGTGGTGCCGTTGCAGGCGTGGATCATCGACCTGTTCGAGAACGCGGGTCTCGGAACAGCCTTTTTGTTCATGGCACCCATGACCGGCGCTTATGCGGTGATGCGACTGGTGCTTCCCGTGGCACCTGTCTGGGCGATGCAAAGTATCGCAGTGCTGTCGCTGATCACAGCCGTCCATGCGGCAGGCATGGCGTTGATTCAAACGGACGCTCGACGTCTGCTGGCCTACCTGTTTCTGTCTAATTCGTCGCTGATTTTGGCTGGCGTGGAACTGGTCACACCCATCGGCCTGACCGGCGGACTTTGCGTGTGGCTGTCGATCGGACTGTCCATGTGTGGCCTCGCACTGACCATCAGGTCCGTGGAAGCTCGGATAGGACGCATTGACCTGCAGCAGTTTTCGGGACTGGGCCGACACATGCCACTGCTGTCGTCGTTCTTTTTGGTGACAGGTTTGGCATCGATCGGTTTTCCGGGCACCATTGGGTTCATCAGTACCGAGTTGCTGATCGAAGGGGCCGTTTCGGTGTATCCCATCGTGGGGTTGATGGTTGTTGTTGTCGCCGCCTTGAATGGGATTGCAGTGGTTAAAGCGTATCTGCACATCTTCGCAGGCAGTGAGCATCCGTCTTCCGTCAGCATGACGTGTCGGCTGTCCGAACGCTTCGCGATTCTGGCGATCGTAGCACTGATCATCGGGGGAGGCCTGATGCCTCAACCAATTGTGAAGTCTCGCTATCACGCGGCGACGGCCCTGTTACACGTGCGTGATGGCACGGCAACTGATACACCTGTCGGAGCACATGGTCGATGAATGTACACCAACAGTTTGCGGCGAGTGTCCAGCAATTCAGTCCCAGCGGGAGGGCAGACTTTTGTCGTCGGCGGTAGCCGACGGATTTCATTCCATCTACGAGACATGTCCCGAAGGCACGACAGAAGGTCAGTCACGGGCAACGTCTGTCGTCCCGCTGGGACGAAATCGCACCTTCCTCCTGTAACTAGTTCGAAGAACACAAAATGAACGCTGATTCGACAAAAGAAGAAGTCCCACGCGGCAACGCGGCCGGCTTTGTCAAGTATCTGAAGTACGACCTGATCTCCGGCCTGTTGGTCTTCTTGATCGCACTGCCGTTGTGTCTAGGGATTTCTCTGGCCAGTGGCTTCCCCCCCATTGCCGGAATCTTTACCGCGATCGTGGGTTCGCTGCTGACCACGGTGCTGAGTAACAGCGAGCTGACCATCAAGGGCCCGGCGGCGGGGATGATCGTGATCGTTGTGGGCTGCGTTACTGATTTCGGTGGCGACGGCATGGCGGGCGGCTGGTCGGATGCGGATTTGGTGGCGTACAAGGCGGCCTTGGCCGTGGGAGTTGTCGCGGCGGTGGCGCAGATTTTGTTTGGCGTGTTTCGAGCCGGAATTGTGGGCGAGTTCTTTCCGATCTCAGCGGTGCATGGCATGCTGGCAGCCATCGGCGTGATCATCATGATCAAACAGTTTCCCGTAGCGCTGGGGGTTTCTGCGAAAGGAGAACCGCTAGAAATCCTGAAAGACATGCCGCACTATATCTCTCAGGCCAACCCCGCGATCGCCGTCATCGGGATGGTGAGTCTGGCGATCATGTTTCTGTGGCCGCTGGTGCGTGCAAAAGTGAAAGTTCTGAAACCGATTCCGGGGCCACTGGTGGTGTTGCTGGTGGCGGTGCCGATGGGAATGGCGTTCGATCTGCTGCACGAACATTCTTACACGCTGAGTGATCACGAATATCAGCTCAGCGACCAATACCTTGTCAAGATGCCAGAACGCGTGTTCGGGATGTTCGACGACATCACCACGCCCGATTTTTCCGCACTGCAACAGGGCAAAGCATGGAAGTGGATCTTTATGTTCTTTGCGATCGGCAGCTTAGAATCTTTGCTGAGTGCCAAGGCCGTGGACTTGCTGGACCCGTGGAAACGCAAGACCAACATGAACCGCGACGTGATTGCCGTAGGAGCCGCCAACTTATGCGTGTCGTGCATTGGTGGCTTGCCGATGATTTCAGAAATCGTGCGTTCGAAAGCCAACATCGACAACGGGGCGCGGACACGTTTCGCCGACATGTGGCACGGGCTCTGCCTGCTGCTATGCGTCGCCCTGTTTCCGATGGTGCTGCATCGCATTCCACTGGCCGCGTTGGCCGCGATGCTGGTTTACACCGGTTCACGATTGGCGCACCCCAACGAATTTTTGCACGTGTACCGCATCGGTCGTGAACAACTGGCCATTTTTGTAACGACGCTGATTGCCGTGCTAGCGACTGACCTGTTGATCGGCATCGGCATTGGTATTCTGCTGAAAGTGATCATTCACATGGTCAACGGAGTGCCGCTGAAATCGCTGTTCACGCCGTTTCTGGAGATTCAGGACGTGGACGAAAACACCAGCATTATTCTGGCTCGTGAATCCGCCGTCTTTAGCAACTGGATTCCGTTTCGCCGACAGATCGAACAAGTCGGTTTGGTGCAGCGTCGCAATCTAATTGTTGACGTGTCGAATACCAAACTGGTCGACCACAGCGTGATGGAGAAGCTCGATGAAATGCAGCGCGACTTCGAACAGGAAGGTCTGACGTTCGAAGTGCGTGGCCTAGACAGCCTGCAGCCCATGGCCAACAACGCTCACGCCGCGCGAAAGGGCGGACTGGCGTCCATGAAGCGTTTGACTATTGTGGCCGATGCGTCGCTAGAAGAAATGCTGGAAGAAAAATTCGTAGAACTCGGAGCCACCGGCTTCACATCGCAACCGTGTTCCGGTGCGGGCCGACGAGCTCTGCAAAGCGGCGCGCGTGCGGGGAATTCGAAGGTGCGGATCGAAATCGTCATGCCGAGTCGCGTGTTAGAAGCCTGCTTGGCGTTTCTGCGACAAGACGTGCTTTCGCAACATGCGGTCACAGCTTGTGTGGAAACCGTCGACGTGATTCGCCGCGATCAGTTCGAACCGCTGGCGGCGGTGGCGGCGGAGAAAACGCACTAAACACAATGGCCCGCTTCATTGTTGGGATTTGATTGTGTAGATCGTGTCGGGTGGGTCAAGGAGCCCAAGCGACGCCGACCCACCACACGTCTACGCCTCGTATCGACAAAGAAAAGGGTGGGGCTAAATGGCGATCGCCATTCGACCCACCCGACCTCTTTTTCGCCGACCCCAGTGATGTAGCGGGCCATTGACTAAAATGAGCTCTCGGGCATTGTGACCGACAGCCATGCAACGCGATGAAGCCTGAAGCGCTAGCGAAGGACGAATGAACGATCCCCTTCGCTTGCGCTTCAGGCTTCAAGTGTTAGCTCGTGGTTGTCGTTAAATCGTTTTGATGTGTAAAAACGCTTGGCAGAGCGTGAAAAGGCTCCGCGAAGATGAGTTGGAAATCGTAGCGTTGATTAGAAACGTCAGCAAAACGGAATTTCATCGCTCAATCTTCGAGGAGCGACGGATGCGGAAATCATTTACGCGACAACTTCGTCTGGACAATCCGGCGGTCGAAGAAGTCGAACTCAACTTCGACTGTCGAGATTCCCTGATCCCGGTGCTGCGATCTTTGCAGCACGTGTATTCGAAGCCCGAACTGACCGATCGAATCATGGATCCGATTGGTCGTGACGTCAACGCCAAGACGTCGGCGAAGCAGGGCCGCGAAGGGATGAACTATTGGCACATTCTGGTACTCGCCGGTGTGCGGCTGGGATGCAATGATACGTACGACCAGCTGCAAGATCTGTCTGAGAATCACATCAAGCT
>Ga0075117_1001546_pt1 | contig 14091 bp, 12 predicted proteins | sample AntAceMetag02UKJ_FD_69789 | JGI IMG/M metagenome (GOLD analysis project Ga0075117, IMG submission 69789) | Saline lake microbial communities from Ace Lake, Antarctica - Antarctic Ace Lake Metagenome 02UKJ | ecosystem: Environmental > Aquatic > Non-marine Saline and Alkaline > Saline | place... | reverse complement strand
GAAGGGAAAGAACGATGGGCGAAAACGAATCTGTACGTCCGGTCCAAGGAATGAACGCGCAAACATACTTAATACGGTCTTAAGTTGCGCCATGTTAACATTCGTATCTACCATCAATCCTTCCATCTGGTGGAACATACACGAATGCGTCGGGTCCATTGCGTCGGGGCGATATACACGTCCCAGGGACACAATTCTGATAGGAGGTTCTTCTGTTTCCATCGTGCGAATCTGAACTGTAGACGTCTGGCTCCTGAGTAAAATCGGTCCGCCAGCGGTTGCGGTGGCAGTTGCAACGTAGAAGTTGTCCAGAGGATCTCGCGCCGGATGTTCCATCGGAATGTTCAAAGCGTCAAAGTTGTGTAGTTCGTCTTCAATTTCCGGGCCTTCAACTACGCGGAAACCGAAACGCCCCATCAGTTCTCGAAAATGTGAGATCGTTCGTGTAATTGGATGGAGGTTGCCGAGTGGGAATGCCTGCCCCGGCAACGTTGGATCGAAATCTGAAGCTTCGTGACTTTTGACGGCTTCAAATGCTGAAAGTCGGGCTTCTAATAATGCGGTGATCCCCATCCGCACTTCATTGAACTTCTTACCGACAATTGGCTTTTCCTCTTTGGTAGCCTTTCCGACAAGAGTCTGAAGGTCGCGCAGCTTTCCTTTCTTTTGTCCCAGAAATTCAATCCGGACTTGCTCCAACTGTTCCGCTGTCGCAGCGGCCGAGATTGCGCCGCGTGCGGCGTGCTCGTATTCATTGAAGGCGTTAAGGATATCCACTTTATCACTCCGACGGCCTGATCGCTTTAGGGCAGGCCTGATCTTGGTTCATAGGTTTCAGCACCTCAATGCCAACGAGTAGTTGGAGAGGCGTGCAGCAGCCGATTAGAGTTTTGGTGATTTCAATCGAAGCTAAGCCGGGTTGAAATCGGCGCACAAAAAAAGCGAGGAACCTGATTCAAGTTCCTCGCCGAATCTCTTTAGCAGCCTTGAAGGTTAGGCTACAACTTTAGACTTCGCAGCCTTGACCAGTTCCATGATCTCATCAAAGATTGCTGGAGAAAGGATCGCAAGTTCGCTAAGCGACTTCCTGTCCAGCTCGATGTTCGCCAAGTGCAGCCCGTGAATGAACTGTGAGTAGGAAATTCCCCGCTGACGGCAGGCAGCCGTTAGACGAGTAATCCACAACTGTCGAAACATGCGTTTCCGAACTCGACGGTCGCGAAATGCGTAGACGCGAGCACGAAGAATTGTTTCTTTGACTGTTCGCAGCAATTTGCTGCGACCGCCAAAATTACCGCGAGCTTCTTTAAAAAGTCGCTTTTTTGAACGGCGACGAGCTTTTCCGAGTGTGACACGCATGACGTTAGTCTTCCGACCAATACAAACAGCGGAGAGTCAAACAGCTCCGCCATAATGAGGTGAAATTCAACGCTCGCTCAACATCAGAGCGGGCGAAAACATATCAGAGGCAAGGGCGAAGAGCTTCAATTATGTTCTTCGCATCCTTACCTACACTAATTCCTCCGTTGCGCAGATTTCTCTTTTGCTTCGAAGACTTGCCGCTAAGCAGGTGACCACGAAAAGCGCAGCGACGCTTTGCTTTTCCTGTCGCCGTAATTTTAAAGCGGCGTTTCATTCCCTTGTGTGTTTTTTGCTTTGGCATTATCCATCACCGATCGGAAGGTGAACGTGTATATATTTATTCGCGGCCGGAGAGCGGCGGAGTATAACGACCCTGCGTTTTGAAAGTCCAGTATTCCTGCCGCTATCCGACAAATTTGCGATTTGTCTTCTAATAGGAAGGCTGGTTAGACGGCCATCGGAGCCTATCGTGCAGAGAGTATCGGCACAAGAACACGCTTTCGCAAATCTGAGGGCGGAAATCTAATGAGTTTTCGCAGACCGAACTGTGTTTTTCCTGAAAATCTCAATTAACGGATCTGCCCTGCTCCGTGCACAACATATTTATAGCTCATGATTTCCCGTAATCCGCACGGGCCGCGGGCATGGAATTTGTCTGTGCTGATACCGATTTCCGCTCCAAGGCCAAATTCGCCCCCATCGTTAAATCGTGTGCTGGCATTGATCATTACGGCTGAGGAATCGACATGATTCTGGAAGTACTCAGCGGATTCAAGGTCTTTCGTCACGATTGATTCCGTGTGGCCGGAACCGAATTTCCGAATGTGCTCAGAGGCTGCTTCTATGGAATCTACGATCTTGACGGAAAGAATCAGGTCGAGAAATTCTGTGGCGTAATCCTCGTCGGTGACCGGCTTGCCTCCATCGACCCCGCGGATGCTCGCCGGGCAGCAGCGAAGTTCTACACGGTTTTCCTGCAAGGCTTCAGCTAAAACTGGCCAAAATCGGGCCGCTGCATCCTTGTGAATCAGTAGTGTCTCGGCGGCGTTGCAAACACCAGGACGATGACATTTGCTGTTAACAGTGATGTCAATTGCCATTTTTTGATCGGCGGTGGCATCTATGTAGACATGGCAGATTCCATCAAAGTGCTTAATTACCGGCATAGTGGCTTCTTTGGTGACTCTTTCGATCAGCGAACGTCCGCCGCGAGGGATCGTTACGTCAATAAGGTCTCCTCGCCGCAAAAACTCGCCCACTGCTGCTCTGTCTGTAGTCTCGACTAGCTGGACAGCATTCACTGGTAGCCCAGCGTCCTTTAAGCTTGTTTGCAGCACGCTATATAGCAGTGTGTTGCTGTGAAATGCTTCGCTGCCTCCGCGAAGGATCACGGCGTTTCCGCTCTTGACGCACAATGCAGCCGCATCAACCGTTACGTTTGGTCGAGACTCATAAATGAAGAATACGACGCCCAGGGGAACTCGGACCTTAGTAATCAACAGGCCGTTTGGGCGTTTGCAGCTTTCCATAATTTCGCCAACCGGGTCCGGCAATTGACCGATTTCAATTACCGCATCCGCGATTTTCTGCAGGCGTTCCGGTGTCAATCGCAGGCGATCGAGCATGGCTGCGCTTAATCCCTTTTGTTCGCCTGCTGCAAGATCCTTGGCGTTCGCTGCGACAATTTCTGCGGTGCGCGACACCAGCTGTTCGGCGCAATTTTGCAGCCACTGCAACTTCTGTTCGCCAGTGACTGCTGTCAGTTCAGTCGCCGCCTGTCGTGCGTTGCGGGCGACTTTGTCGGCATATTGGGACAATTCAATCATTCCGGGATTTCATTCCTGATGTATCTAAAACACGTTCGCGGCGCTGTGAATCGCCCGGGCAACAAATCACCAAAGCAACGCTGATCCGTTGACGTTGTGTGATTTGAAAAATATTAAACAACGTTATCGGGAATGTGATTGTACCGCTACAGTACGCCGTAATGACGCTAAAAGGCCCAGTTCGTATACACAGCAGAACGAAAGTTCTGCCATTCGTCGCGATGCTCGACGGCATTTGGTCGATCAACAAGTTCGCATACCCAGGTATCCATTCGCTGAAGTCTTTCTGCAAGAACAGCTGCGATATTGGAGGTGACTCGCCACGCCGCTTCGGGCCGTACTTTCAGCAGCTCAAGAAAATCCTCGCGTCGATAGCAGCATGCGGTCACATCGCCGATTGATTTAATTGACGCAGAATGTGGAGCGGTGCGTACAAATGACATTTCGCCAAATACGTCGCCAGCTTTTAGCCTGGCAAGTATTTGCGGATCAGCCGAGCTGCACGAACGACTCACGACGCATTCGCCGCGAAGAATAATCCACAGCGACTGAATACACTCACCCTCGTTCAGAATCGTTTGGTCTGCATTGAAGTGCGAGGTCTTTAGTGCCTCGCAAATCATACCTGCTTCTTCGTTTTCGAGTCCCTGAAAAATCTGCAGTGACATCAAATCGTTAAGTAGGATGTTCATTTGTGAAATTTCCATAAGGCAAAAGTAAAGCGGTGTAGTAGCCAAACGCGATGTTGATCAAATTCCAGCCAGGACGGTTGCGCGACCTACGCGACCGATTCCCATCAGGTAAGCCGCAGTTCTGAGTGGGATACGTTTCTCTGTGGCGAGATCCCACATCTTTTCAAAGCTGGTTGTTAGTGTTCTTGCCAGCTCGGTTCGTGTTCGCTCAAGGTCCCATTTGAAGTATTGGCGATTCTGTACCCACTCGAAATAGCTTACTGTCACACCGCCGGCATTCGCCAGAATGTCAGGCAGCACAATGATCTCCTTTGACTGCAGAATTCTGTCGGCTTCCGGTACTACGGGGCCGTTGGCAGCTTCGACAACGTAACGAGCTCTGACGTTTGCGGCATTTTCTCCAGTTATCACTCCACCTAACGCAGCAGGGATGAGAACGTCAACATCGAGCGATAGGAGTTCTTCGTTGGTGATTTCTTTCTCTGCCGGAAACTCACTTAGTGAACGGTTGATTCGTGCGCACTCCAGAGCGGCAGGAATATTGATTCCATCTGCAGAATACTTACCGCCACTAATATCAGAAATCGCGACAACCTTGCCACCTTGTTCGTATATGTAAGAAGCCGCGAAGGCCCCAACATTTCCAAAGCCCTGCAGCGCGACAGTGGCTCCCTTTAAAGATCGTCCGGATTTTTCCAGTAAAGCGCCCGTCAGCAAGCCAACGCCTCGCCCGGTTGCTTCTTCTCGACCATCAGCACCATGAAGTTCCAGCGGTTTACCTGTCACGCAGGCAGGGTTGAATCCGTGATATTTTTCATATTGGTTAACAATCCACGCCATGACCTGAGCATTGGTTCCCATGTCAGGTGCGGGGATATCTTTGTCCGGGCCAATGACATCCTGAATTTCATCAACAAACTTGCGGGTCATTAGTTCAAGTTCGTGATCACTGAGCGACTCTGGGGAAACTGTGATTCCGCCTTTTGCTCCACCATAAGGAATATCGACCACGGCCGTCTTCCACGTCATTAGCGAAGCCAGGGCGAGAACTTCTTCAGCGTTGACTTCGTGGTGATAGCGGAGGCCACCTTTCATTGGTCCTCGAGCATTATTGTGCTGCACGCGGTAGCCGACGAATGTCGCGATTTCGCCATTGTCCATCTTCATGGCCACCTGCACCTTCACTTCTCGCTCCGGAGTAAGCAAAAGTTTTTTCATGTTTGGTGACAAATCCATCACCGTTGCGGCATTTTCGAAATAATGGCATGCAGATTCGTAGGCACTCATAGATTTTGGGTCCGTGTTTTTTGTTGATGGTTGGATTGTGACTTCGAATTAAAGAACGCCGGTCAGTTATCACAAGCCGGAACTACCTTGGATTGCCTGACATACTGTTAGATGCTGATGGATTGGGAAATAAACCTGCTACGTCCGGAGACCTAAGAAGCATTGATGCTATTTCCCGTGCATATAGTAGAGCACCGTATCTGGATAGTTCCGGCCCATCGTTTCGGAACAACTTTGCTGGCTGGCTGAATCTTCGAAACGCTGCGGTTGTGTTGCAGAACGGAACGGCATCTCGGGCACACGCCGCTTCCAGAATTTTATACGGTAGGTCTTCCATTTCCGGCCAGGCTACATTTGTGGCGATCTGTGCTGACAGCTCAGGGAAATTCTCGACGGATGTGACCTGCCACGGCACTGGACACGTGCTAACGATCAATTGGTATCCATCGCGATCGGCGTCTCGATGAAATCGTTCGATCGGTGTAAGAGCATGTTGAATCAAAAGCCGAAGATCAGCCTTTGTCGCTGCCGTCCATTCATAGCGTTGGAAAAGTTGTGATGAATTTGGACCTTTGGTTTCGCTGAATAGAAATCCCGTCTGTGACTTCATCAGTTGGCACAGAGCTGAATTACGAACCAGACGAACAAGTGGGTTTGCCGAATTTTTGTCTGCGGCCAGCAACGAGTTGGAACAAATCTGGTGGTTACCGGAATCCCGAAGCATGCTGCGATAAGCCGCATCGTCGGCGACGTCGGTCATGTCAAAATGCAGGATGACAACGTCTGGCCTTAGTTTTTTTAACTCATGCTGAAACTGCAACCACGACAGCAACGGGCTAAAACCCGGAACTCCGGCATTCAGTACTTCGACGGGCCGTCCGGTCGCGGATTGTAGGAAATTCTGCAGCCTGGCCGACACGGTTTCGTCCGCGGTGAGATCGGGCCCGAGTATTGTTTCGTCACCTAAAATCAGTACCCGCAACAGAGCGACTGGTTTTGGTTCGACTGGCTGTTCACCGCGAAGTCCAAAACTGTTGGTGGAAACGGTCACGCCGTTCGTTTGGGTTTGCTGTTGAACGAGGCGTCGCATCTCATGGTGCGTTATGGCGGATGGAGCCAGTAGCGGTTGCAGAGTCGAAGTTGTGCGTCCACTGACTGTCTCAACGGGAACTTCGCTTTTGAATTGAAGTACAAGCTCCAGCCCCACAACAGCAAACAGCAACAGCACGATGGCTGTCAGGAACTGCTTGACGCTTCTGGTAAGGGCCTGAAACATGGCACAACAAAACCAGACAAGGTCTGATTTCCACAAGAATTGGATGAGTACTGCGGTGACCGCCCCGTTTGGGACGGCACGGATTCTAGTGCACAGGCCCTAAATGCAGGAAGGGCGAGTCCTCAATGAGAACTCGCCCTGCATCGTCTTATGCTGACCGTTTTTCCGTTGCCTAAGCTGCTCGTCGCTCGGCGGACGGGGCGTGGATTTTTAGGTTTGAGCCCGGACCCCCACGAGGAGGGTAGCCGTATTCTCTTAACTTGCCTGAAAGGGTTCTAAGTCCGATTTTCAGGATCTGAGCCGTTCGTTCCCGATTGCCGTTGCAGCGAGCGAACGTCGATTCGATAAGTTTTCGTTCCATTTCCCGCAGAGTCATGCCGATGGATTCCACATTGGCGTCCTCATCGCATTCATTCTGCAGCCATGATCGAATGCTGTCAGCTGTGATTGCTCCGCCGACTTCAATCGTGCAGGCTCGTTCGATGATGTTCTGCAACTCGCGGACATTGCCTGGCCATGAATGACTCTCAAGAAGTTGAAGAGCATCCGTGCTCACCTCGCGAGGAGGTCGTCCTTCCTTGAGTGAAATTTCGCCGATGAAATGCTCCACCAGCAATGGAATGTCGTTGTTACGAACTCGCAGCGGAGGCGACTGAAGAGTGATGCCGCTGAGGTGTTGCAGCAGGTCATCTCGGAATCGTCCTTCCATCGCCAGACGATTCAGGTCTGAATGCGTTGCCGCAATGAACCGAATGTTTGGCGAATCCTGTGAGCCATTTAGAATTGACGTCGCTCGCTGTTCGAGCAGTTGTGAGAGTCGTTTCTGAAACGGAAGAGCAACGGTTTCTACATTATCCAACAGGATTGAGCCGCCGTTTGCCATCATTAGGTAGCCGGGGAAACCGTCTGGCAATCCATCGCCATAAAGCTGATGTTCCAGTGTTTCCACCGAATGTAGACTGCAGTCAATCCGCAGGAAAGGCTTTTCGGCTCGTCGACTGCAGCGATGCAAACCTTCAGCGATCAGAGTTGTCCCGCTGCCAGATTCGCCCCGAACCAAAACGGTTCGATCGTCGTCCGCCGCAATTCGGATACTCTCTCGAAGAGCCTGCATGGCCGGTGTGCTGCCAACCAGATCCATCAGGTTACGATTCAGTAACTGACGCTTCAGGTTTTCGTTCTCGCGAATCAGGTCGTTCTTCTGGATGGCCGTTTGAAGAGCCGCACCGAATCGTGTTGCCGAAAACGGTCGTTCAATCACTTCGCATTCAAATGTTGGCACTGTTTCGCGACCCCAGCGGGAATCTTCTGAAACAAGGCACAATACCTGAGCTGCTCGTGAATGGTTTCTGATTGCGGCGTTGACTTCCTGCAATCGTGACACCTGATCTGCGTCGTCGATGATACAAATCTGAAACTCCTGACGACTCAGGTGAAACAGCATTGCGTCGGGACTGTCGGTTTCGCAAACCGACATTCCTCGCTTGCGAACATCGTCAGCGAGCAACTGACGAGCTCCGGGCCGCGGCGAAAAGACCAGCACCGCTTGAGGTGCAGGAGTCGTTTCCGCAGGTGTTTGAAAGGGTGTTTCTGGAACCACGGTGTTTACTGTATGCGACTTTGCACCAGGAAACTGAAGAATTTGTGGTCCATGATGAGCGCCAGAGGGGTACTCGTTCATGATGTCCTCAACTTGTGAGCGGGTCGAAAGGAGAGAGGCAGGATTGAGAGAACGCAAACGCGACTGCAGATCACAGGCAATGACAAGGTAGTGCGTGAATCTACTGGACTCTTGAGATAAGAATCCGTCTCGTTGAATTTCCCGGTTGGGAAAGGAAGGGGATGAGAGTGCAATGTTGAACTCAGAGTTGAGTTCGGCTTGAGAGACCGAGTGATATCTCCAATCGACTTTTTATGTCAACACGGTTTTGTTCCAAAAAACGAAAACGGCGTACGAGTTCTTCAATAAAAACACCGGAACAAATGATGAACGCCGGATTTTGTAGAAGTTTCACACCTCCTCCGGCACTTTCTGCGGCAATGCGCCGACAGAAATGTAGAAACTGCAACATCATCGGCAAAAAGTTCTGCGTGTTGACGACTGCAAAACAGCAGATTTAGACCTGCTGCCTCAACCACACCGTCCTCATCGGAATTCAGCGCATAAAAAAGCCGCTGGAGGCAATGACCGCCAGCGGCAACGTTTATTCACGGTGCTCAATCAATACTGATTGGCGTAGCGAAGTGGATCTTTTGAGAAGGCCGCAACGGTTTCTCTTGATCGGAACATGTAAAGTCGATCGCGATACCATAGCGTGAAGTCCAGTGTGCCAGCTTCTTCTTCTCCCGTGTTGACCAGCAGGACGACATCGCTTCCGCCCGCGGCGGGAGCGTATTTTGCAGGATTGGCCTCGAATGCCGACTTGGCTTCCTGTGAACTGAAGTGGTAAGTTTGCAGGCCGAACTTTGCCTTGTACTGCTGCCGACTGTCAACCAGTTGGCGATTATCGCGAAGTTCTACGGGGCAAAAGCCTTTGAACCCCTTTTGCCCCGTGCGAGCCATGATTCGATAAATCTGGTGATCACGTTGAGCCTTAACTTCCAGTGATCTTAGTTTCTCGGAATCCGTCGGCGACATTTCTTCTTCGGCTATTTCTGTGACCTGCTCCGGTGTTGCTATGAGTTGCTGTGTGGCAACTTCCTGCGTTGGGGCAGCCACCAGAGATTCGGCGGTGTCGTTCGAGGTACCAGAGTTGCCTTCTTCCTCCAGCAGCGGAATTTCATCATCGAGCTGTGGCGTTACCTCAGCCGGAATTTGCGTTACGGGCTCATCCAACAGCGGGATTTCTTCGAGGTCTGACTGCGCGGCCAGCACTTGATTGCCTTTTGACACGGACGATAATCGTCCAGCGGATTCAATCAGCGGCGTGACGGTTTCTTCGGGAACTGTCTCTTCAGGAACAGGTGTATCCAACAGTGGTGACGCGTTTGTGTTTCCATACAACTGTTCATTGGAATCAAGTTGATAACCGGTATATGGGCCATCATTCGTTCTACGAATAGCTTCCGCTGAATTGATATCCGCGTTTTTGATGCCGCGAGGAACCTGGACATCGGGCAATGTTGCCGGTTCGACCAGCAGTTCCGGGCGCTGAGCCGTTTTCGTAACGGGTGCTCCATCCTCGATCAGTGAATCCAGATCAAGCAGCGCTTCGTCTTCCGGAGTCATGCTTTGTGATCTAAATGGATTTATGAATCCATCACTCTCAACCACAGGTTGTCTGTGCGATACCTGACTGGCATCGCGTGTGCCGTCGGATGGGTAATATTGCACGTCCTGCTGTTTGCTGTTTCCGGATAGATATGGGACAACCGTTTCGTCTTGCCGTTTTTCGTAGCCTGTGGCGCGGGCTCGAATAGAACCATCGTTGCTGACGAGTCCTGACTTCTGCTGAGTGTTGTACACGATCGGCGGGGGCGATGGGATCGGCGGTGCCGGCTCGCCAACTGGCCTTACGGGTTCAGTTGATTCCCCCGCAAGTTTTTCGAACAGGCGTCTGAAAAGACCTGGTTTCTTTTCAGTGGCTTCCTTCCTGGCTGGTCTTCGAACTGCGGCGTGTTGAGGACCACTTTCTGTGTGCTGCACCAGCTTAATGTCCGGCGTTGCAGGGCTCGGCGTATAGGCTGCACTGAGGGCTGGCATCTGCTGGCCATTTCGCTGGAAAATCTTCTGAAGCTCAGCCTCTACCGTCGAATTCCCAGTGGTCGATTTCGATTCGCCAGCCACTGGAAATGCGACTGAAACGACGGGCTGCGAGACCTGTTCCTGCAGCGGGATTTGTTGCAGCGGTCGCTCAGTGGTTACGGGCTTCAGAGTTGGTTGATCGGTAGCCCATGCAATGCCAATCTGAAACGCAAACAACGGCGAGGCGGCAATTGTTGCTGAGAAAATAACTTGTTGTATGCCTGATCGTTTCTTCATGGTCCGCTTTCCTGATTCCGTTCAGAGATCATTCTGCCGAAACGTTGTGTCATCGCTGGAGCATTCAATCGTCTCTGAAAGTCGGCAGAATCGGCTGGATACGAGGCTACTCAAAGACATCCAGGAGTGACCATCCAACACGACTTCTTCAGGTCTATCGACTTGGCCGAATGAGTCTGTTGTTCCGGACAGTCAGATTCTGTGGCCTCGCGATAGATATTATTCATGCGAATGTGACAGTTTCCCCGACAAAGAAACTCGACTCAGACTGCCTGTCTTCACATGTGACCTGCTTTCGACGACAATCGCATTGAAGGCGATAGTTTCACGTAGATTTATTGATTCAGGAAATGCGGCAATGAGCAACGAGCGTTCTATGTCACCCGGGGATTCTACTACGGTGTCCACCGGTTCAGTGGTAATCCGTGTTGAGGCGCCGGATTCGAGTGGGAGATCCACTGGAAAGCGGCTTCTGGTTGCAGTATTAACAGCGTCTATTCTTATGAACGTGGTTTTTCTGCTTAGTAAGGCTGCTGAATCAAGCAGTCCCGCCAGCGGAATCAGTCAATCGCATCATTCCGGAAACGCATCTGCGCCTTCGAAACTGGCTGTCATTAATTTCTCCGGAACAATCATGCCTCCGTATACAGAACGCTGGCTAAAGCAAATCAAGCATGCGACCAGCGACGACAACGTAAAAGGAGTCTTGCTAGCCATCGACAGTCCGGGTGGGTTAGTGGCCGACAGCCATCAGCTTTACCACGAACTCAAAAAGCTGTCAGACAGGAAGCCTGTGTATGTTGCCATGAAGCGGCTTGCGGCTTCCGGTGGTTACTACATTGCCATGGCCAGCGGGAACTCCGGTCGCATCTTTGCCGAACCAACAACATGGACAGGATCCATTGGTGTTATTGTGCCTCGATTCAATGCTTCTGAGCTGGCCACAAAGATCGGCGTTAAGGTTGAGCCGCTGGTGACCGGTCCCCTCAAGGACTCACTGAATCCGTTTCGTGATCTTACTGAACGCGAGCAGGAAGTCTGGAAGGCCATTCTGGATGATTCGTTTGTTCGCTTTGTCGGTGTGATTGAACAGAATCGACCCAAGTTGAATGAAGAGCAGGTTCGAGCTTTGGCGACAGGCCAAATCTATACCGCTAATCAGGCTGTTGAAAGCGGATTGGTGGACGAGATCGGTTACGAAGAAGACGCTCTGGCAGCCCTTGCTTCATCAATCGGTTTGACTGATTACGAAACAATTGAGTACTCGGCTACTCCGGGCCTAATTGACGTGCTTCTCGGAGCCAAGGCACAGCAGTCGACATCTGTCATGGATCAGGTGCTGGAAGCCAGCGTTCCGCGAGCGATGTATTATTGCTCGTGGAATCCATGGGTTTCCGGTTCCACAAGATAACGCTGTCTGGTGTCTGCGGCAGTTCCGGACATGGCGTCAATTCGCCATCTTTTGGACTGTTCGGTTACTCGCCCAGTACTCGTTGCAGGCGTTCAGTGAGTTCTTTGCGCGCACGAAAGATGCGGCTGCGTACCGTGCCAATCGGAATCTTCAGAATGGACGAGATCTCTTCGTACGAAAATCCGTCCATCTCTTTTAGAACAAGTGGCTGTCGGAACTCCTCGGGCAGCTGCTGCAACGCTTCGCGCACCAACCGCACATGTTCTTCGCTCGTCATTTGATACTGAGGACTTGCTTCGATGTTCTCGTCAGCAGGGGGAATGCCTGATGCCTCAATGTAGTTTTCCAGCGACGTCGTCGGCAACCGCTGCTTGCGTCTGTTGCTGATGGCTGCATTCAGGGCCACTCGATACAACCACGAATAGAAAGCGGAATCCTCACGAAACGTATCCAGCTTTTGCCAGACCGATACAAATGCCTGCTGAGCCGCATCAAGTGCGTCTTCGCGAGATCCAAGAGCGTGTTCCAGGCTATGTACCAGACGATCCTGATATCGTTTAATGAGCGCTTCAAATGCTTCAAGGTCGCCGGCAATCGACTGTTGAATTAGCTGACTATCAGAAATCGCATCCAACGTTGAGTCCGGCCTGGAGAAAGGAAAGTGAAATCTCATCAAGTTGACAGGCAAACCAGTTCAGAACCCTCGGCAGCCGCTTCACCTCAGTATTTCACATTATTTTTCCCTAAAGCTCAATCCACTCAGGTTTGTAGAGTTGCTGCGACAGCGTTCATATAGCCGCACTGAGCAAATACCGTGCGTGCCCTGACGCGTTGAGTTTACGGCGCACCGCTGATCGCAGTAGAGCTTGTGTTACTACGTGAGAGTAGTTTTTGTCTTGGTTTCGGCCGCGGTTGTCTGACCTTTGGAAGCGTTCTTTTTCTGCAGAACGAACATTAGCAGACATCCGGAAACAAACAGCCCAATGCTCATTAGCTGAGAGAACGTAAGCTGAGTGCCCAGCCGCCCGGGTTCATCGTCGCGGATGATCTCCAGAACGAACCGGTTGATCGGGTAGATGATCCATCCCAAGGCCAGAACGGATCCTGCAAACGGTCGACGCCGGAAGTACCAGCTCAGAAAACCGCCCAACGCGAAAGCCAGAATCGCACTGTAAATTTGTGTAGGGTGAAGGGGAATTGTCAGCAGTCTATCTGGCGTCAGAAACTCCGGCCCACGCTGCGACAGTACTTCATGCGTCATGCTGTCCGGCGGAAACTGAACGGCCCATGGCAGCGAACACGGTGCTCCGAAGCAGCAGCCGTACAAGAAACAGCCAATTCTTCCAAACCCAAGCCCCAAAAACAGCGAGGGCATAATCACATCCAGAAGTTGCAGCGGCCGAATCTTATTTCGGCGACAAAACACCAGCAGTCCAATGATGCCACCAATGATGGAACCATAAAACACGATGCCACCGTCCCAAAGAGCGACAACCGCCTTTAGAAACGCCACGCCCTGCTTTCCGCCGAGAACTCGATTCCAGTTCTGTAAAAGATAGACGATTCTCGCCCCGATGATGCCGGGAACCAGTAACCACATCATTAGGTCCCAGATCACGTCTGGGTTCAATCCCACAAGTTTTGCGCGACGACTAGCCAGAAATGTTCCGGTTGAAAAGCCTACGAACATCATGAAGCCGTAGCCGAATACGGGTATGCCGGAATGAACGATCGGCAGCCCCAGCACTGGAATCAGGGAAATCGCAGTTGGCACGATGGCCCAAAATAACAGTGATGAGAACATCTGCTGGGAATCGCGAGTGACTTTCCACATGATTCCCAGGGCAATCATCGCGATCAGCACCCACAACGCAATAGCCCATCCAAAGCCGATCAGCAGTTCATTCTCTACGGATTCAAAGCGCCAAAGTTGGTCAAAAACGATGCGCAGAAGCACTTTTCGCATAGCGAGTTCTCTGATTCGATGAGGTCACGGCAAGGCTGAAACCAGTTGCTGACATGTTCAGCAACCTGCCCTGCCCCGTGGTTCTCGGCAATATAGCGAATCCCGTTCGATCAGCGAAATTGCAGAATCTGATTGTCGATCAATCGCGTTGCTCCAAGTCTTGCTGCGACAAGTGCAACCGCGGATTTTTGGCGTTTTGGTAGCGTTAACAGAGTTTCCTGATCAACCAGGACGGCATAGTCCAGGATTACTCCGTCTGTATTCTGAATCAATTCCTGCATCTGTCGTG
>Ga0075117_1001541_pt1 | contig 14115 bp, 13 predicted proteins | sample AntAceMetag02UKJ_FD_69789 | JGI IMG/M metagenome (GOLD analysis project Ga0075117, IMG submission 69789) | Saline lake microbial communities from Ace Lake, Antarctica - Antarctic Ace Lake Metagenome 02UKJ | ecosystem: Environmental > Aquatic > Non-marine Saline and Alkaline > Saline | place... | reverse complement strand
CCAATGAGGAAAACCGTTTCCTTTTCGAAAAAGACTCAGAACATCCTTATAAAGAGAAAAGAAGATTTGACTGGGTACGTGGATATCATACAGGTGGCCGTTCTTTAATGTGGGGACGTCAGTCATACAGATGGAATGAAAAAGACTTTACGGCCAACTTAGAAGATGGACATGGAACAGATTGGCCTATTCGTTACGGTGATTTAGCTCCATGGTATACTTATGTAGAGAAATTTGCAGGTATCTCTGGGCAAAAAGAAAACTGGGACGTGCTTCCTGATAGCCATTTTCAGCCACCTATGGAAATGACTTGTGTGGAGCAACATTTCAGAGAGCAACTGGAAAGCAAGTTTGATGGCAGACACATGACCATTGGTAGAGTGGCTCACCTTACAGAACCTACTGAAGAGCAAACGGCCCTAGGAAGAGCTAGCTGCCAGTTTAGAAATAAATGTATCAGGGGCTGTCCTTACGGTGCCTATTTCAGTACGCAGTCTGCTACCTTACCAGCAGCCAAAAAGACTGAAAATCTTACGCTAATTAATGACAAAATAGTTTATCAAGTTATTTTTGATGACAAACTAGGGAAAGCAACAGGTGTTAGGGCTATTGATCAAAACACCAAAGAAGAGGTAGAATATTTCGCTAAAATTATTTTCTTAAATGCTTCCGCGATTAATTCTGCATGGATAATGATGCAGTCTAAATCTGAAAGACATCCGAACGGTTTAGGTAATTTATCTGACCAGCTTGGTAGAAACATCATGGACCATCACCTTTCTTCTGGAGCCGGAGGTTCTATAGAAGGATGGGAAGACAAATACCACTACGGAAACAGACCAAACGGAATCTACATCCCTCGTTTCACTAACTGGGGTAATGATAAAAGAGACTTCTTAAGAGGTTTCGGTTACCAAGGAAGAGCTACCAGAAACAAAGGAGTACCTACTGAAGCTAGCTTCGGAATTGATTTGAAAAAATCGGCTAGCGTACCAGGGGTTTGGAGTATGAGCATCGGTGGCTTTGGAGAGACACTTCCAGACGAAAAGAATCTTATGACCTTAACAGGAGAAAAAGACCAATGGGGCTTGCCTGTAATTGAATTTGATGCGTGGTGGGGTGATAACGAGCAGAAAATGCGTGTAGCTATGCGTGATGAAGCCGTTGCTATGCTAGAAGCTTCTGGATTTGAAAATGTAAACGGATACAAGGATGAAGAAAAGTCTCCTGGAATTGGTATACACGAAATGGGTACAGCAAGAATGGGAACCGAGGAATCAAACTCGGTCCTAAACAAAAACAATCAGGTATGGGGTGCAGAGAATGTCTTCGTGACAGACGGTGCAGCTATGACCTCTGCTTCTTGTGTAAACCCTTCTTTAACTTACATGGCCTTGACGGCTAGAGCGGCTGATTTTGCTGTGAATGAGTTAAAGAAAATGAATATGTAATCCTATTATTCAAACCTATATAAATCGAAAGCCCAGTAGAGAAATCTGCTGGGCTTTTATTTTGACTAAAACTTTAAAGTTGCCGGTAAATACTTCGCTACTAAGTCTTCATAATAGGGTCTTAGAGCTTTGGCATCTGGAGGTGTAGGTACTTTTGAGTACAGGTCATAAGGGTTAAACTTATCTACCCACTTAAACATCTCGTGGTCATGCTTACTCATCAAGTGATCATATGCTCCTTCTTTATGCTGCGGGTAAAATGAGTGATACCTAATCATGTAAAGTGCTGGCTCAGGTAGATAATCCTTCATTATTTGATAAAGATATTCGTCATGGCCCCAACTCATCTTCACTTTGTCCAAACCGCAGTTTGGTTCGTAAATACCATATTTGGTATTCAGATCAGGATTTGTACTGTCTGAGTTATGCTTGAAAAACTCTGGGTAGACTATTTTATCAGAATGCTGACAGCCTACCGGGAAAGTATCTCCGACGACGGCCCATTGTGGCTCGCCAAAAAGGCAAAGCACTTTACCCATGTCGTGCATAAAGCCCGTGAGAACAAACCAATCTGGGTGACCGTCTGCTCTTATAGCTTCTGATGTCTGTAATAAGTGTTGTAATTGGTCTAAACTGGTATCAGGGTCCGAATCATCTACGAGCGTATTTAAGAAGTCTAGGGCATCCCAGAGAGACATTTCTTTCTTGTCAAACTTCAAAAACTCCTTTTCTTTTTCCACCACGAAATCATAGGTCTGATGCGTATGATTTAGGCGGTAAAACTCTTTGACAGTATCTACCCTTTCGGAACCTTCATAGTTCCTATACTCCTCTTTGGATTTTGATTCAGAACCCTCCTCTGGATAACGCTCTAATAAATCATCCTCCCAATTTTCAATGCTCTTTAAAGGGTTTAACTCTTTGTCAGTAAATGAAGCTTGCATTTTTTATTATTGATTTTGACTAGTCAAATTTCATTGTATTTGTTCAGATTACAAAATGTTGGAAATAAATACAGATATTTAGGTACTATTCAACCCTATTTCATAATATGACTTCAACCTTAATTGGATTTTTTGGGTTTACCCTTTTGGTAATCCTATTTGTTTGGTATCGACTTAAAAACGAAAACCTGAAAAGTGAAAAAGGCTACTTCCTAGCAGGAAAAAGCCTGACAGGGCCTGTCATTGCGGCATCCATGCTTTTGACCAACATTTCTACAGAACATTTAATTGGCATGAATGGCAATGCCTACAAAAACGGCATTATCGTCATCGCTTGGGAGGTAACTTCCGCTATTGCTTTGGTTATTGCCGCTTTATATTTTTTGCCGAAGTATATCAAAATGGGCTTAACCACGATTCCTGAATATTTAGAAAACCGTTTTGACTCGTTAACAAGAACCTTGGTCGCCATCTTTTTGATGGTCTCTTTTATTGTCACCCTGCTTCCCATTGTACTCTACTCAGGTGCATTAAACATTGAAAGCATTTTTGATATTTCTAAAAACCTCGGAATTAGCCAAACAGAGGGACTCTGGTATACAGTCATAGTTATTGGTCTTATTGGCTCCGCCTATGCCATTTTTGGAGGCTTAAAGGCTGTGGCTTACTCAGATACCCTAAATGGTATAGGATTACTTTCTGTAGGGCTTCTCATTCCCATTCTTGCTTTGTGGGACATTGGAGACGGGGATCTTTTAGGAGGTATGCAAAAAGTCTATGATTTTGCTCCTCAAAAGTTTGACATCATTGGTAAACCTGACTCTGTCCTTCCTTTTTCAGTTCTATTCACAGGCCTGATGATAAACCAGCTATATTTTTGGGGCATGAACCAGACCATTATTCAGCGGGCTTTGGGTGCTCAAAATCTAGCTGAGGCTCAAAAAGGATTACTATATACGGGTATCCTTAAAATCTTCATTCCACTCATAATCGTTTTGCCTGGGCTCATTGCCTTTTATTATTTTCAAGACCAATACTACGATCAGCAGGATATCATTTTCCCGCTCTTGGTTAAAAAGGTTCTTCCTGCCAGTCTAACTGGCCTTTTTGCTGCCGTTATTTTAGGAGCAGTGTTAAGCACATTTAATAGTGTCTTAAACTCTGCTTCCACCATTTTTTGTTTTGATTTATACAAGAAACATTTCAATAAAAACGTCTCCGAAATTAGTCTCGTAAAAACAGGGAAATGGGTGGCTGTGATTTTAGCAGCCTTTTCTATCCTGGCGGCTCCTCTAGTAGCCTCTGCTCCAGAAGGACTTTACCAAATGCTTCAACAGCTAAACGGTATTTTCTTTATACCAATAGCCTCTATATTAATGGCCGGCTTTTTTGTAAAGAGTATAAATGCGAACGGTGCCAAGGCTGGACTTTTCTTTGGTTTCTTATTTTATATCCTAACCACCTTCATTTTTGATACAGGCATTCACTTTGTCCATATCTGGGGAATTGAGTTTGTGTTAAACTTCATTTTGATGTTAGTGGTTTCCAAGTATTATCCAACGGATAAAGTAGTGGTAGAAGTTACTAAAGATGGAAGTCCCCCATGGAAATGGGCTAAAATGCTAGGGCTTATCTTAGTATTAATAACTGTCCTAATCTATTTTTTACTTTCTTAGAAACAAACAATTATGAAAAACTCAAGACGTAAGTTCATTAAAAACACCCTGCTAACGAGTGCTGCCATTACGCTAGGTGCAGATAGAGCATTGGCTTCAAAGCCAGCGATTAAAAAGAATGCCCTCCCAAAGTGGAAAGGTTTTAACTTCTTAGATTTCTTTAACCCCGACCCGTCCGAGGCGAGACCACAAACCTCTGAACATTTCTTTAAATGGATGCAAGACTGGGGCTTTGACTTTGTAAGAATTCCTATTGCCTACCCCAGCTATCTCGATTTCGACAGAAGTAGAAACATCAAAATAGATGAAGTTAGAAATTTCAAAACCGAAGAAACTGATAAGATTGAAAATCTAGTTTATATGGCTCAGAAATATGGCCACCATGTGAGCCTAAATCTACATAGGGCCCCTGGATATTGTATAAATGCAGGTTTTCATGAACCATATAATATTTGGACCGACCAGCAAGCGGAAGACGACTTCTGTTATCATTGGAGTTTTTGGGCAAAAAGGTTTGCCTCGCAATCTTCCAAAAGAATGAGCTTCGATTTATTAAACGAACCTAGTTGGCGAGACGACATGAACGACCAGTTCGGAGCTAAAATAGCTTTACCAGGAGACGTGTATTACAAGCTGGTGGCGGCAGCAAAAGAGGCTATTCATGCTGTAAATGATAAAAGATTAATTATTGCAGATGGCAACCAAGTAGGTAATAAAGTAACACCAGAACTTATTGATTTAAAAGTAGGACAAAGTTGCCGTGGTTATGCTCCTGGACAAATATCTCACTACAAAGCACCTTGGGTGTATGAAGACACGAGCAACTTACCAGATGTAAAATGGCCAGGGCAAGTTGGTGATAAGTATTTGGATAAAACTCTTTTGGAAGAACTCTATGCCCCATGGATAGAACTAAAAAACAAAGGCATAGGCGTGCATTGTGGCGAGTGTGGCTGCTTCAATAAAACACCTCATGACGTATTCCTAGCTTGGTTTGCAGATGTTTTAGGCATTCTTAGTGCCAATGACATCGGTTTTGCCCTGTGGGAAATGAGCGGCACTTTTGGTATTCTTAATTCTGGAAGAGAAGATGTGGACTATGAAGATTGGTATGGTCACAAACTGGACAGGAAGCTTCTTACTTTGCTTCAAAAGGCTTAATATGATTAAGCTATTGTGCTCCCTTTTTGAGCATTTTTAAATAAATCATTTTGCTTAAAAAAATGTTTAATTAAATCATGTCCGAAAATAAAAAAATTCTTAACTCTTTTCTCAGAATAAGAAAAATAATTGGAACACTGGGGCTGATACTACCGATTCTTTTGGTACTCATTGAATAGGAGTTTTTAGCATCAATTAGTCACTATTATTACACTAAATCCTCTGTTTTTTTGATTGCAATATTATTTGCTTTTGGCATATTACTGATATCCTATCGTGGTTATGAGAAAGATAAAAAGACTGAATTTTTTAGTGATAATACCATAACAATGGTGGGCGGGTTTGCCATCTTATTCGATGTTTTCTTTCCTACAAAATGTATAGGGAGTAACAGCCCCTATATTTCTCCTATTTGTGATTCCAGTGCATACCTTCTATATGGTCACATGGAAAAATGGAAAAGCATCATACATTTTGCATCAGCTGGAATATTTCTTTTCACGATGGGTTGGATGTCAATTTTTAGGTTTACCAAAGGCCCTAAAAGCCCTGATAAAATTATACAACATAGAATTTATAAAATTTGTTGATACATCATTTGGGCTTGCATTGCAGTTCTAGGAGTCGAATTCTTAATTCAAATCTTTATTGAAGGATTTAAGATTACGAAAATAGATGTCTTTATAATGGAAACTGTGGCCGTTTTCACTTTTGGAATATCCTGGCTGGTAAAGGGCGAGGCCACGAAAGATATCAGCGAAATAAAAAACAAAATTAAGGAGATTACCGTAATAGGTGAGGAGAAAGAAAATCCCAGACAGCTCTAATTTAAGGCTAAAACCTTGCCTCCGGAGCTTTTAGCTTCGGTGTGGTGATTGCACCCTCTGGTTTGAACTGATAATCCAATATTTGTCAGTGATTTTCGATCCAACCAAAATGGCGTTAAAGGCTCCTTAAGAGGTTGAAAGCCGAGTAAAGTAAACGGCGTAATTATTTAATTTTACGTATCACTTATTTATCAAATAATTTCATATTATAATGCCCTAATGCAAGACTCCCATCTTCAAAGTGAGAATCAAATCCACTACGTTACAGATTTCCAAGACCTGGTTTCGACACCTTTTCAAGAAAACATAAATGCACTTTGTTGGAAACGTGAACTAATAGGAGATTTTTCTGAGATAGTTAAGCATGTAGAGCTCGACGAAAACATTGTGGTACTTGGTCCAGCAGAGCTTCAACGACTTAAGTTAAGTGAACAAGGACAGATTGCTCGTGAATTTCTATTGAATGACTTAAAACTATTAGAAACTCATGGGGCATCTCCTACCCTGAATGTTATCAATTATTATGATAGAGATGACAGCAACCCGCTTTTCCCAACAGATGTTTATTCATACCATGTAGACCGCTCTCCTATACCGACCAGCACTTTTTTATGCACCTACTTTGGAGAATCAAGTGACCTATTGCCAAATTCACAGGCCACACAAAAAGTCCTGATCCCAAAATTACGCAATGAACTCAAAAAGCTTTATGGCCATGGAACAGAAGTAGGTTTTGAAGACTTTTTAAGTGAACACTTTTTTAACCTACATTATCAGGCTAAATCCAATGCACAGCCTATTAACTTAGGTATTGGCCATTTATGGAGATTGGCATGTGACCATCCCGAGAGTAAAGTCCTTCCTTGTGTTCACCGTGCTCCAAAGGAGAAAAACGGACAAGCACGCTTATTGATGATTTGCTGAATAAGAATTTACGCTTACTGGGCTATTTCCACTCGCTCCCCCGTCTTAGCTGCCTTATAAACAGCATCAATAACCTTCATGTCTTTTAGACCTTCTAGGCCGCTAATGTGATCCGGAAAAGATTTGGCGTTTAAAAGGAATTTCGCCATTTCGTCCATTTGGACTTGTTGATGATGCGTCATCGGAAATTCGAATTTACCATCCCTCTTTTGCCAACAAATGGCCCATAGCTTATGGCTGGGCTTAATTCAAAAACACCACGCTCGGCAGATGCCAATAATCTATCCATGGGAGCTATGGAACTAGCACTGCAGGTAGCTGTGGCTCCGCTTGGGAATTCTATTTGCCAATGAATAGACTCCTCCACTTCTTTAAAGATATTCTTATAAATTTTGGGTCCAAACTGTGCTGTAACGGATAAAGGTTCCTCACCTGTCACATATCTCGCTCCTTGAATGCAATACACACCCAAATTTTGAAGGCAACCACCACCAGAAAGTATAGCATTTAAATGCCAATCACTTAAATCGATATTGCTAGTATTATACCCTAAGGCGGCTTCCACATGGCGTACTTCTCCATAAACCTTCTCTCTGCCTAATCGCATCATCTCCATATTATAAGGCTCAAAATGAAGGCGATAGCCTACAGCCAATTGAACTCCCGCTTTATCACACGCTGCTATAATCTCTTCAAATTCGGCGGCTGTAATCGCCATTGGTTTTTCTACAATCACATGTTTGCCCGCCCTTGCGGCTCTAATAGCATACTCTTTATGCATCCCATTTGGTATTACTACATAGACTACATCAATGGCCCTATTATTCGCTATCTCGTCAAAGTTCTCATAGTTATAGACACAGTCTTCCGGTATATCATATCTCTCTCACCATATAGGAATTTTGGATGGCGTACCCGTTACAATTCCCGCCACTTCACAATGCTGAGAAACCGCAATGCCTTCTGCTAATCTAGTAGCATATCTACCCAAGCCCACTAAAGCCACACGTAGCTTCTTATCCTTTGGTATCTCACCCAATCCTAAATTAGCAGGAAGCCCAAAAGGGAGAAATAAAGAACCCAATGCTACCTTCTTTACAAATGAACGTCTGTCTTCTTTCATAGTTTGTCTGTTTTGCTAAAGCAAGATAGAAAAAGAATAAAGGAATTGATGAAATATTGTGGGCTCAAAAATTCAAGCCATAAAGCATTTTAAAGCAATCAAAAAACCTTAGATTCGAGAGAGTAACAAGCCAGAGACAATTAAACCCAACCATATGAAAAATACATTTACTGCTTTTATAAGCATGCTTATTTGTTTCCAATCTTTCAGCCAAAAGCCAAGAGCGAGAGATTTAGGCGTACCGTTTGTTGGCGAGACGGGTGCCTTTAATGCCATTACAGATGTGAAAGGTGTAGAAGTTGGTTACAGCACTATTATTTCTGGTGAAGGTATAAACAAAGTAGGCGAAGGACCGATTAGAACTGGCGTTACTGCCATATTCCCGAGAGGCAAAGCCAAAAAGTTCAGTCCCGTTTATGCCAATTGGTATAGCCTAAACGGGAATGGAGAAAATACTGGGACCACTTGGGTTACGGAATCAGGTTTTTTAGAAACTCCCATTATGATAACCAATACCAACAGTGTTGGCGTGGTACGAGACGCTGTGTTGAAATGGTACGTAGACACAGATTGGTATAGCGGTGAAGATTGGTGGTACACCTATCCTGTGGTGGCCGAAACTTATGATGGTTTCCTTAATGATATCTATGGTTTTCATGTCAAAGAAAAACATGTTTTAGAAGCTATAAATAATACCAAAAGCGGAAAGATTGCCGAAGGCAATGTGGGTGGCGGAACAGGAATGATGTGTTTAGGATTTAAAGGAGGGAGGTACGGGAACGGCCTCTAGAGTGTTTAAAGTCAAGGACTCTACGTACACCGTCGGGGCCATTGTTCAATCCAATTTTGGAGCAAAGCGAAACTTATCCATCGCTGGAGTTCCTATGGGAATGGCATTGAAAGACACCTTAAATTATGTATTTAATGCTCCTCCATCATCAAGACACCAAGAAGGAGATGGATCAATTATAGTCATCGTAGCTACGGACGTACCACTTCTACCTCATCAATTAAAGAGAATCGCACAAAGAGTTCCTTTGGGAGTTGGTATTGTAGGTGGACGCGGCAGTAATGGCTCAGGAGATATCTTTTTAGCCTTCTCTACCGCCAATGAAAATGCGTTTAATAGAGATGAAACCACTTTGCTAGAATCTATGCCAAATGACCTGCTCATGCCTGTTTTTGAAGCAACGGTACAAGCTGTAGAAGAAGCTATCATCAATGCCATGGTAGCCGCAGAAACCATGCAAGGCATAAATGGCAATAAGGCCTATGCCCTACCTCACGATTTACTTATTGAAACGCTTAAGACCTATAATCGACTGAAGGAGTAATACTGTACTTTGATGTCTTCAATATCTTTCCGGTAGTTTTTGGTCTTTTGACAACACTTAAAAAAAGTCTAGCAATAATTGTATCTGGCTAGATTTTGGTGCACTTTTACACCAAACAAAGCGATATCATGAGTAGACAAAGCATTTCATTCACCCAACCAAACGACGAGTGGTTAAAGACTCAGGTTGATAGCAAAGAATATTCAAGTAAAAGCGAGTTAGTAAATGATTTGATACGCCAGGCCAGAAAGCAACAGCGTCAAATAGATTGGATAGGTGCTAAACTTGAACGTGCGGAAGAGAGTGGCTTTACAAATGATACTAAGGAGCAAATTTTGTTAAAATCAAAGTCTTTACTCCATGAGTAATTATAGATTAAGTAATTCAGCCAAAGAAGACTTAATTAGAATTCATCAATACGGGGAGTTAAGCGATTTGGAGTGATACAGGCCGACAAATACTTTGACTCGTTTTTTGAGTATTTTGATATTATCACTCAACGCCCATTGTCGTTTGAATCTGTTGATTGCATAAAAACAGGCTATAGACGTTGTGTTTATGGCTCTGAAAGCATTTATTTCAGGGTAAATGATGATATCGTGGATATCATGGCCATTATTGGAAAACAAGACTTGAATAATCTCTTGTGATTAAATTACAGTTCCTACTTAACCGAAATTTCATCTTTGAAGTGCCTGCGAAGGGGCTCTGCCACGTTAATCAAAACGGTAACTCCTCTATTGTCTAATATCCATCGGAGCCCACTTAACAAGACTCTGATGAAGGATAATTATGGGCTGTCCAAAGAAATTTGTAATTTTCATACGCTGTATCAAAATCGTTCCTTTGGACAGCTACAAATACAATATTCGACCTACAATGAAAAAAATCCTGCTTGGCATAAATGCCCTTCTACTATTTCTATTTGTCTTAGGATGTAATCCCGATTCAAAGAAAAGTAATTCCGAAACTACCATTGGCTTTACGCTTCCAGAAACAGCATTACCAGATTACGAAAAAGATATAGACCATAAAGGGCTGCTAGTGGCATTGGACAACAGGCACGGCGAGTCAATTAGGACGGGGGAGCACATTTACAATAACACCTGTTTCAATTGCCACGGAAATCCAGAGCAAGAAGGTTCTATTCCTACTGCATTTAAATTTTGGGAAGACGAATTTAAGATGGGAAAAGATCCCTACTCTATCTATCAGACACTCTCGAGGGGATATGGATCTATGCCGCCTCAAGTCAATTTAACACCTGTTGAAAAGTATGATATCATCAATTATTTAAGGGAAAGCTTTTTGCTTGAGGATAATCCGAATCAATATTTCGAGGTAGATTCTGCCTATTTGGCAAGCTTGCCAACAGGAACAAATACGGGCCCCTTACCGACAGAATTTAAGCCATGGGCGGAAATGGACTATGGAAATTTTTTGATTAATACCTATGAACTGGTTGGGTTAAACGCTGCCCCTAGAGAACGCTCCACCGGCCCTATTCAACCACTTCCAGATGAAAATCTAGTCAATTCTAATTTTGCCTATAAAGGAATTGCCGTTAGATTAGATGAGGGAAAAGGCGGCGTTGCGGCAGGAAAAGCCTGGATGATTTTTGACCACGACTTATTAAGAGTTGCCGGAGCTTGGACAGGTGAAGGATTTATAGACTGGAACGCTATTTTGTTTAATGGAAAACACAATATCTCACCGAGAACTGTTGGCGACCTCCATTTTGAAAACCCTAAAGTACCCGCATGGGCCAACCCCGATACCGGCAACTTTGATGATCCAAGATTTTTGGCCCGAGATAAAAGGAGGTTTGGACCATTACCACGAAAATGGGCTCACTACAAGGGACTCTACCAATATCAAGACCGAGTGATTCTTTCTTACACCGTAGGCCATGCTCGAATATTGGAAACTTTTGGACTGGATACTATGGAAGACCAGCCAATATTCACGCGAACATTGAACATCTCCAATGCAGATAAACGGCTAAAGATGAGGGTTGCTCCCAGCGGTACATCTGTTGCCCTAGTGGGTGAAGGTGCGTCTTTAAATGATGAGGGAGGGTTTAGAGTATTAAAAATAAATCCTTCTCAATCCTTACAAATCAAACTACTGATGGCAAAACCAGGAATGAAAGGGCTTCAGCAGTATGCGAAATCGTCAAGCGATCCAGAAGATTTAAAGACACTTATCAAAGGAGGTTCTGCAAGATATCCTCAAAAATTGATAACAGAAATCAAGAAAGGAGAACAAAAAGGCCCTTTTCAGGTAGATATTTTGAATCCGCCTTTTGACAGTCCTTGGAAAAATCAATTCAGATTAAGCGGTCTTGACTTTTATAAAGATCCCAACAAGGGTGTAATTTGTGCTACCGATGGAGACGTTTGGTTGGTAGAAGGCTTCACGAAAAACTCCGGAAAACTTACCTGGCAACGCATAGCATCTGGTTTGTTTCAGCCTTTAGGAATAAAAGTGGTCAATGAGGAAGTTTTTGTCACTTGTCGAGACCAGCTTGTCCGTCTACACGATTTTAATGGGGACATGGAAACAGACTTTTACGAGAGTTTTAACAATGACCATCAAGTAACGGATCACTTCCATGAATTTGCGATGGGACTCCAGGTAGACAATGAAGGCAATTTTTATTATGCCAAAAGTGCTCGGCATGCAAGAGAGGCCTTGGTGCCTCAGCATGGAACATTAATTCAAGTGAGTAAGGATGGATTAAAAACCGAAATCATAGCCAATGGTTTTAGAGCAGCAAATGGGGTTTGCCTTAATCCAGATGGTACTTTTATAGTGACGGACCAAGAAGGTCATTGGAACCCTATGAACAGAATCAACTGGGTAGAAAAGGGTAAATTCTATGGAAATATGTTTGGGTACAATCCTCCTGCTGACAGTACCGAAAACGGCATGGAACTCCCATTAGTTTGGGTGGAAAGGGATATAGACCAGTCGCCATCTGAACTTCTATGGGTTAACAGTGAAAAATGGGGCCCACTCAACGGGAAACTCCTAAACCTCTCCTACGGCTATGGAAAAGTCTTTGTCATTCCCTTTGAAAAAATAGGAGACCAAGTACAAGGAGGCATAGTTGAACTACCCATTCCGAGATTTTCAACTGGAGTAATGAGAGGGCGATTCAACTCAGGCGATGAACAATTGTATGTCTGTGGCCTATCGGCGTGGGGTTCTACTCAGCCACAGTTGGGGGGACTTTATCGCATAAGAAAAGTAGATAAACCCATGGTCATTCCAATAGCAATCAAAGCAAGTACCAAAGGGATTGAGCTAAGCTTTACAGATGAACTGGACAAAGGTAGCGTCAATGAGATTTCTAACTATACAGTGAAAACATGGGATCTATTACGATCCAGAAAGTATGGGTCTAAACACTACAATGAAAAAACAATTCAAGTCACTAAAGCGGAATTGGGAAGAGATAAAAAAACGATTAAACTGACTATCCCTGAAATTAAGCCAACCTGGGTCATGGAAATTCAATATCAGATACAGGATGAGGATGGGAAAAGTATTGACGGGTCCATTCAGAATACGATCCATCAATTGGCTAATACACGGTATGGCTCATGAGCGTTTTGATTTTGCAACCATAAAATACCTAGTGGACGAGAACTATTTGGGAGCCACAGCTTCAAAAAATCCATGGCCTGAGCTAAATCTAGGATTTAAGATTGCTTGAGGTGCCTCTGAAATGACATTCGTTGCGTTAACCTGTACATTAGCGATTGTATACATTACACCGTAAGAAGTATTTGGAGTGTTGGAATCATTATCTGCTATTTCTATACTCGTAGGACAGGTAGCATAAAGTCAGATTTGTTAATATTTTCCAGACTGATTAGAAAAAAAAGCAACTGTAAGATATGACTTGAATTCTCATGTAATCCGCTAAAACGGATAGAATTCAAAGGTTCCAGGGAAATTCTAAAATGATGGAATCGATGGTCGCTACAAATGAATACCACAAATCGTTATATCCGTCTCCACCACATAATGTACTATTACCAGAACTAGAAGATTTGTCGGTTGGGAAATTAACATACTGACAACTATTAATCGCCACGCTCAAGGGTGTCGCACCTGAACATTCATCATTCGGTAGTCTTAAATGGGTATGGCTCATGGAAATAGACGTAGAGTCAAACTGAACAGCACAAGGTTGATTGATATTCAGAACCAAAAACGTAATATTAAAATTTGCTTGAGCTGTGTCAGCCACGGCGATATTCAAATTCAGAATACCCTTACTAACACCTCCTATGCCCGAGATGTTATTCGGAAAGGATATCCCATTCGCAGAGTTAATAATATTCAAGCTTCCAGTAAATGCACCATTAAGCCTAAAAACAACCACAATCTAATAGCCCGCTGTTGGTAGTAACCAATAAGGCGGAAAAGGCATAGGAATGAATAAAGAACTATAGTGAAACAAAATTCAATCTTCTTAAATGCCTCATATAACCAATCTAGTTTTAGCACCTTCATTAAAGAAAGCCCTAAAATGACTTAAGCCTTGTTTATTCCGGCGATACTGACCCCTGATTCCGGAGCAAGCTGACCCCCTAAATTCCCTTATTACTTATGTTCGATATTAGCATGACAATATTACAGTTTTTTTCTTAGGCTATCTCCT
>Ga0075117_1001540_pt1 | contig 14118 bp, 13 predicted proteins | sample AntAceMetag02UKJ_FD_69789 | JGI IMG/M metagenome (GOLD analysis project Ga0075117, IMG submission 69789) | Saline lake microbial communities from Ace Lake, Antarctica - Antarctic Ace Lake Metagenome 02UKJ | ecosystem: Environmental > Aquatic > Non-marine Saline and Alkaline > Saline | place... | reverse complement strand
TTGCTTACACCCACGACGCTCAATAGTTCTTCTGCATCTAGGTTCTAATCCTTGCTTTCAACTCATCAGAATTTCTCTCAAACCTCTGGTAATAACGTATCACCAAAGTCCGCAAAATATACCATCCCAGCCAAGAAAAAGCGAATGGTCTGGTGGTATACTTAAATTATGAATACACAAAATTTATTGTTGAGTAATAAAGGTTGGCTAATTGTTGGAATGATCTTTTTGTTGGTGATGTCAACATCAAAAGACGCTCTAGGGTCTTGTGGCGCCATTGTAGAGCTCAACTCATCTACTGGTGAGGAGGAGTCGCGTTTGCCAGCTAACTGTGGTGATCCATTTGGTATAGTTGATGGCCCACGGTTTAGTAACGTCGATATCAGTATTGGTGGGGAGTCTATAACTGATGGGATGACACTGACTTTCGATAGCTTGCCGGTAGACCTTAGTCCAACAGCAACGTTCGACGATAATACATCACTTACTTCCACTCCTAGTTTCACGTTGTATCACCATGCTGGTGCGGATTATGTTAATGACCATTCATACACAGTTAATGCTATTGGTACCTACACACTAGTACATACAATAGACTCTGCAGGGCTTGGAGGCACTCTGCAGCAAGTATTTGCACCCACGCGGTGGCTGCGTAAGCTATTTGTTACAACTGCACATGCCCAGTCTGGGCCGCTTGAACTTACGACCATCACGTTCATCGTTGCGCTGCCTGAGTCTGTTCGTACACAATCTGGCTCTGCCACCCGTGTGGGGGACAGATTGCTAAGAAAACAAAGGTTGGAGGTTTCCGCAGCAGAAGATGCAATTAAACAACTTGATACTAGTATATTGGTCACTAATGCGCTTGGGCAGCTCACTCAGGTCTTGCAAAAGCGTGAGAGCTTGACCGAGAGTGAAGCTCAAACCCTAAAACAACTGCTGTTGGCGATCAGTCTGATTTTATCTGATCGAGTGAGTGTAGGAGAGTAGTAATAGTACAGTGTAGATTCGTGTTGTGCGGGTGTTCACTTGTCTGTGCGCTCATACAACGACTCTACTGTAAACTGGTGTAAATAAATAAAGTACCTGATTCTTAACTTGAGAGGTTTAGAAAGAACGGAAGCTTATAGTTCTTAAGGTCAAAACTACCCGGCATTAGTCGGTAGTTTTGCTATACTTATCCCATGGAACTCTGGTTTGTGGTAGCTGTCTGTGGGGCGATTGCTTCGGGAGTTAGTAACTTTTTCTTTAAAATTGCCGCTGCTCGCAACTGCAACGCTGAGCTGTTTTATAGCTCCATTGCAGCACATCGTAACCGAGCGAGGTAGGGAAGGATCGGAGATACACTCCGTTTCAACCCATTACCACTGGTTTACCCACTCCAGTGACAAATCATCACCAAAGTCCGCAAAATATACCACCTCTGAGAGAAAATTGCGAGTAGTCACCAAGTACACAGTTCTGCGTGGATGTACTTTATCCCCAAGTTGTCCAAAAAGTTATCAACTGTTCTCCCGGAGCGAAATTGATACAATCAAAAGCATGAAATCACGCTCGTTGGTTAGAACGTCTTACCAACTCCTACTACTCTGTATCGCTTTACTAGTAATTTTTTATTCCTCTCCTGCGTTTGCAAGCACTGATTGTGGTTCCATTATTTACGTAGATGCGATGAATGGCGGAGCACCTTTTCCGGTGGAGATTGATGATTGCGCTAATCCATTTGATTTGGGGTTAGTTAGTGATGAAGTTCAAGCAATTACGCATACATACAACGGAAATGAATTTGGAAGTGGCGACACTTTATTTGTAGATGAAATACCCAGTTCGGCCACTATCGTGAGCACGGCGACACCAGTTAACTCAGACAGGGTTGTGTTCGATCAACTGTACTACCACGACGGTAATAATTACGTTACCTATGAGAACGTACCAAACAATTTTATACCAAAATTTACAGCGACTGGGACCTACACCCTGGTGAGTACTGTTCTAGAAGATGGAGGTCCTATTTTCCAATCACAGAGACAAAAGAAGTGGTTTGATATTATAAGCGAATGGCTGCTGCCAGTTGCTTACGCGCAGACTCAGATTAATCAGACTTTTTCAATAGTAATCCACCAAACAGCAATCACCTTCACCGTAGAGCTAAAGGAACCAGAGTCAACCGGCGCATCGAGCGTACTATTCCTCCCCGGAATCCAAGCGAGCCGGTTGTATAAAGACGGTGCACTTGGGACAGAGGATCAGCTTTGGGAGCCGTCAGCAAATCGGGGACAAGACATAACTGATTTGCGTATGAATGAGGCAGGTCAGTCTGTTAATGATGTTTATACAAAGTTTGGAGATGTAATTGGTCGTACCAATTATTTGGCTGGGGCTGATCTCATTGTGTATGACACGTGGCTTGAGCGATTAGAGGCAGAGAAAATTGCAGGAGTTATCAATGACTACAAAGTGTTGGCGTATGACTGGCGGTATGATGTTCGGGATATTGTCGCTAACGGAACAATCGTTGGTTCAGAGCAAACAACCTTGTTCCCAACAAATGAGCTGGTCAAACTAGCTCGAGCTACCCCCAGCAAAAAAGTAACCATCGTCGCTCATTCCAACGGGGGTCTGTTGGCCAAAGCGATGTTGCAATCACTAGAAAAGAGTTGTACTGACAATCCAACCGACCAGTGCCCTCTGGAATACATAGACAAGCTTATTTTACTTGGGAGCCCGCAATTAGGTACTCCAGAAGCCATAAACCGATTGTTGCACGGTCTGGAAGGCCTGTCTCGTCCTGAGCAACTTGTGCTGGAGCCAATTAGTTTCCGGCGCACCGTGCGTAATTTGCCTGGCGCGAATGCGCTATTGCCTAGTGCTGCTTATTTTGAGAGTCTATCCAACCCAATGATCACCTTCACCGGTATTGGGGCGTATCTGTCTGATATCAGGATGCTCTACCCAAACGGTATTGAAAACCAGACGCAGTTAAAGCAGTTTTTAACTGGTGCTGAAGGTAGAAAGGATCCTCGCGATGCTGAATTAGAAAAACCAACCGTATTAAACGATTTTATCGTCCGTCAAGGCTTGGAAGCCATCAATAGTCTCTCAGCGTACGAAATACCAGAAAACATTGAAGTGATTGAAATAGTCGGTACGGGGGTGCTTACAACAGCCGGTATCATATATGACAGTACATTTGGCCGTAACTGTTTTTTCTCTTGTGGTGACCCGGCTGTTTCGCTTACCAAAGTTCGCCCCCAGATGAGCTTGTACGGTGATCAAACGGTGATGACTTTGTCGGCAGAGGGATATCAAGGTGCAAAAGAAACATACTACGTTGATTTGCTGGTTTACAATCTTCTTGCTTCAGATGAAGATAGTGATGACATTTTACCTGCTCTTCACGCCAACCTGTCAGAACCAGTGGGCGTACAAGACCTGATATTCGCTCTAATGAGCCGCAGTGCCTTGCCTGATAGTGATTACATCACGACCACCTTGCCAGCGTATGACGGTGAGTCATACGACGGTCTCTCCACGCACTCGCCGGTACACCTTGTTGCAAAGGATTCAAACGGTAATCAGACTGGTGTCACTGGCGTAATAGATGGTTTTCCAGTGATCGTGCAAAATATACCTGGCAGCCGATTCTTCCAAATCGGGAGTAGTTCGTATTTGTATATTCCCAGCGCAACCGAATACGAAGTATTCATTGATGGGTACGCCGAGGGTAGCTTTAGTCTGATTATCGAAGATATCGTAGAAGGTGAGCCGACCAAGACGAGGTTCCGGAGAGAAGAAATCACCACGACTCTATTTACCACAGCCGTATTTGCGAAAGAAGATGACGTATTTAGCAACGTACGGGTTGATATAGACGGTGACGGAGTGGTCGACGAGGTTTATTCACCGAGTGGTCAACTTGTATCAATAGAACAAGTTGCGATAAAAGTCACCGACTCTCAGCCGCAATCATCGTCAGCCACTCGTGTCGGATCAAGAGCTCCAAGTGCCCAAGTACTCGGAATCGCGACGTCAACTAGCGTTCTCGACCAGTCTGATAGCGCTGTAGTCATCTCAGCTGCGCTGCAGCAGCTGGCACAAGTGTTGCAGCAGCGAAGTTACCTAACTGCTGGTGAGTCACAGGTATTAACGGAACTACTCCAAGCTTTACAACAGGCCTTGGTCGATCATGTATTAGTTGAATAAAAATTATCTCACGAGGCAAAAACGCTTCACTCCATGATACGATAAACTAAACAACTACCACTACTCGTAATTACTGCGTATGAAAACCAATATAGTTCAATATCTTAAAGAATTTTGGAGTCCTGAAAAGCTAGTCCTAGCTTTCCTACTGTTTGCTAGTTGGTTTGTAGGTCGTTTTAGTACTGTTTACTACACACATTGTAACTATGTACCGGAAAACTTAATTCGATTAAATTGTGAAACTTCTTACATTGATATTTTTATCCGACCATTTTCCATGGCGTCTTTTGAATTAAATATATTCTTCCTCAGCCTCTTACTTCTTCCTTTAACCCTCCTCCACAACTGGTTCAAATACATCGCAAGTTGGTCTATACCAGCAGGTCTCCTTATATATTGGAGTGGTGTCCCGACTAGTCCAGGAACTGGGTCAATGTTTGCTCCTGCTTTCAATGCCTCAGCAATGATGGGAACTGCTGTTAGTTTTTGGTTAATTTTGTTGGCTGGGTTTGTTGCCTTTAGTATCGGTAAACAAATATGGAACAAATTGAAAAGTAAGTAAAAAACTAGTTTCCTACACTTATGAAATCAATTCAACTGGCAATCGTAGTAGTAGTCTTGGCTTTATTTGGGTTTGTGTTCTGGAGCCAAACAGTACAAGCGCCAGCTGAATCTCTGCAATCGAACCTTACTACTGAGTCCACCAATCCAGCGGTCGAGGAAATTGAGTTATCACCCCGCGAACAGCTCCTTGCGGAACGTAGAGTGTTGGCTGAATCGGTCATTAATCTAGCAACTGAACCCACGCAAGAGATGATTGACGCTGTCAGAAACCCATCAATAGAGCTGCTCGATGCAATTGTTGAACAATTCGTCCTGGGTACTTTAGTCGGGATTGATATGGAAGAGGAATTTGCTATCGTAGATGATTGGATAGAAGCGCCGTTGTGGGCTTATCTCGAATCACAAGACGTATTTGCTCTGGCTGGGATAAACAAAAATCCACTACCTGAACCGACAGATTATCGATTAACTACTGGTGTTGGGATTGAAAAGCAGCCTAGTTCGTTCTTTCGATTTGAATTAAGTGCTCATAGAGAATCGCCGGTATCCATCTACGCAGTCGATCCAACTGGCGCATTTTCTGGTATTTTGGTATTACATGAGGAGTTCAAGCTGCCATATTCAGAAATCAAAAACGTTGGACCCAGTTCGTTTATTAACCAAGGCATTGAAGTGGACCTAAACGCAGCGCCAGAATTTACGCTGATGATGCGAGGCACTGATTTTGGTATTTTCCCAATTGACTATACGTATTATTCAGAAGGCAAGACTACTGTTAGACAACTATATATATTGACGACACCAAATATGCTCGCCTCGGCCACAGTCGTAACTACTGATACAAAAATTGATATGTACCAGTGGCGCTTTGATTACGATGGTGATGGAACGGTTGATTTTTTGTTTAGTAACAATGGTGTGACGGCAGATGAAGCTCGAGACATTATTGAGTTTGTAATAGACAATGTCGAACTAGATCTAACTGAGGAGGAGTTCGAAATGATGAAGTCCAATAAAGAAGAGTTTATCGAAGTATTATCAATGCCAGGAGAAGTTCGTTAGTACGAAGTATGGAACTCTGGTTTGTTGTAGCTGTCTGTGGGGCGATTGCTTCGGGAGTTAGTAACTTTTTCTTTAAAATTGCCGCTGCCCGCAACTGCAACGCTGAGCTGTTTATGTTTTATAGCTCCATCACTTCGATGCTGATTGCAGTCGCTTTGGTGTTGGTTTGGCAGCAGCCTATAGTTGGATACGGTTTTGCGGCTGCCATACTGCTTGGGTCAGGGGTGATTTCGGCCGCTTCGGGCAGTCTCAAGGTCTATGCCTTGCGCTACATTGATGCAACCATCTATTTTCCGTTATTCAAACTCATTACCCCGGCCCTCGCAATTCTAGCTGGGGTGACTTTGTTTGCAGAGTCATTCTCGACACTTGAATGGGCGGGTCTAGTTATTGGGCTACTAGTGCCGCTGATACTCATTTCACCCGGAGAAAACACTCGCCAACAAAACCTGACCACGGGTTTGTTGCTGGTACTGATCACTGGTGTATTCTCAGCTCTAACTGCGGTGGTGGGCAAATACGCCATTGACATGAACGTGCCAGTATTCACCTCGCTACTGCTAACTGTAGTCGGTTTGTCACTGGGGTCAATTGGTTTGATGGCGTATCAGCGTGGAGTTGGAGGAATTTCTGCACTGATACGAACCGAAAGCACACCGCTCTTGCTCAAAACGTCGATTACGCGCGCCGCCCTCATCTCGTTTGGCGTGTGGACGATGCTGTTTGCTTTTTCGGAGGGTGGAAGCCTCTCGGTCGTACAGACTATTCACTCGATGTATATCCTGATCCCAATCGTGTTAGCAGTGATTTTCTTCAAAGAACACATGAACTGGCAGAAAGTAGTAGCGATAGTCTTTTCGGTGGTCTCGTTGGCGTTTTTGGGGTAGGAGTTAGTTTGCTATACTACCTGCATGAACGATGCTTTGGTGTACATTGATGAATACGGGCTGCGGGGGACTAATTTCTATTGGCATAAATATGAAGCAAAGGGACTGAGTAAGCAAGATCTGCTGGACACTGGTCTGACTAGCGATCGGGTGCAGGTGCACACAGACATTATTAACCAGCTGGTCGCCGTCGATCAGCTGTTTCAAGCCCGTGGCTACGTGATGTTTGTCAAAGAAGGGTATCGCTCAAAAGCATTGTACGAAATAATGTATCAGCGCCGAGTTGAGAAATTTGGCCAAGTGGAGACTGATCGATTGATAAATATGGTTGCTATGCCTCACTCGCTTGGACTATCGGTAGATGTTGCGTTGTGGAATCCAGTCACGGATACAGAGGTGTATATGAGGCGTGGTGGTGACGGCACCGATGCGTTGTTTGTAGATTTCTATAAGGGTAGTGATAATCAAGAGGATAAGCAGTACCAAGAGCTGCAAGCGTGGGTGATCGGGATTATGCAAGATCACGGGTTCCGATTAGGCACCAGGCGAGAGTATTTCCACTTTGATTATCGGCCAGAAGCGGAGCATAACTATTAGCTATGGAAAAGAAACAAGTATTTTATATTCATGGGGGTAGTTCGTACTCAAATTATGATGATTATATTGCTGATCTGGCTGCACAACAGCTACGGAGTCCTTCGGATGAGGATATGGTTCATAAATGGCCAACTACTTTACGTCAGCAGTTAGGGTCAGATTATCAAGTGTTTATGCCTGGGTTCCCAAACAGCAACAATGCTAAGTATGATGAATGGAAGATTTGGTTTGAGAAGCACTTTGAATATCTAAACGACAACCTCGTCTTGGTGTGTTGGTCACAGGGAGCGGTGTTTATAGCAAAGTATTTGTCTGAGAACACAGTCCCGTTTTCAATCAAAAATCTAATCTTGTTGGCTGCACCGCTTGATTATTTTGTTTGTGAAGGTTCTAAAGAAGATGGGGGTGATTTCTACCCTGATATAGCGAATATAGCGAATATCCAAGAAAAAGCGCAAAAAATCACCATTATGCACTCCACAGATGACTTTGTAGTACCCTACGAACACGCTCTCAAATATAAAGCGGCCCTACCTGAGGCAGAACTAGTGACATTTACCGACAAAAACCACTTCTTGGTGGAAGAATTGCCGGAGTTGGTGGAACGGATTAAGAAACTCGCTTAGTAGGCGTTGGGGAGAAAAGCCGCTAGTAAATGAAAAAGCATTTCATTTACTAGCGGCTTTGCCTAGTTCACTCACTCGGAAAAGAAAATGGCTCCGCCGCTTTCTTTTCGCTCGTATCGTTCCTAGGTAAGAAATCGCTTGTTCGTGCGTCTTCGAGTATAATGGTCACAACATGGCGGGCGAGCAATCAACTGATAACCTGAGTGGCCACGAACAGCGGTTCCTTGATGCATATGAGTTATACAATGATGCGCTGTTTCGGCACGCTTGTATGCGGATCAGTGATCGTGAAAAAGCGATTGATTTGGTCCATGACACGTACACCAAAGTGTGGTCTTATGTGCGCAAGGGCTACGATATCGAGCAATTCCGACCGTTTTTATACAAAGTACTCAATAATCTCATTATTGATACCTATCGGAAGAAAAAAGAGGCCTCACTCGACGCGTTGCTCGATATCGACGGCGTAGATGAAGGATCGTTTGAGGAACTCTCGGAAAGCTCGGCCGAAGCGCTGGCCGCCACCATTGACGGTCGCAAAGCGTTTGAACTGATGGCAGAACTCCCTGACGTGTACAAGGAAGTCCTCATCCTGCGGTTTGTCGACGGACTCGGGCCCAAAGAAATGAGTGTCCTAACTGAGGAGAAAGAAAACGTCATCTCAGTGCGAATCCACCGCGGACTCAAGCTACTCCGGCAGAAAATCGAAGCCCAAGACGAATTTGCCGACGAAAAGAGAAAGAGTGCTGCCCGCAAAAGAGCCGCTGACAAAAAAACTATATAATATGAAACGCTTTAGCGAACAACTGCATAAACAATCACAGACTGTGAAACTCACCAAGAGTGAACAGGCTGATTTGCGTGCGCGGGTTGTATCGTATATGGAGTATCACCCGTTGCCAGCGTCGATGAAAGTTGCAAAAGTGCAAGGTTCAAGCATCAAGAACGCTGCCCGCACTCAAATCCTAACCGATACGTTTGGGCAGTTTATGATTCCATACCAGCTGTTGTTTAAAATCGGTGGGGTAGCGGCGGCGTTTGTGCTGGTGTTTGTCCCGTTTATGGCTGAACGAACCGTGCCTGGTGATACGCTCTACGCGGTCAAGGTGCAATTTAATGAAGAAGTCCGCAGCACACTCACCTGGGGTAGTTACGAAAAAGTTGAATGGGAAACCACTCGCCTCAACCGTCGGATTGCCGAAGCGCGCTTGCTCGCAGATGAAGGTCTGCTGACCACTGAGGTAGAGGCATCCGTCGCAGCAGCAGTCAAAGTCCACAGTGATAACGCCAAACGTGAAATCGAAGTCCTGCGTGCTTCTGACGCAGACGGAGCCACTATTGCGGCCATCGCGTTTGATTCTAGTTTGCGGGTCCAAGCTCAATCGCTTAACCATAACGATGTCGACGGCACCGCCGCCCAGCCCGGCAATCTGATTGGAGACGCGATTGATGCATCACTGGTCAAAGACCCAGAGACCCAGACGCCCGACGTCCCAGCGTACAACAAACTGATGGCCCGGGTAGAAATGAACACCACCCGCGTGCGGGAGCTGCTGAACTCACTAGACGGTTCAGTATCTAACCAAGGACTAGTAGATGTCACGCGTCGGATTGAGGATATTGACCGGACTATCAGCACGGCTATTACTCAAGCGGGAACCCCAGACACTGAACTGGCTGCCCGTGAAGCGCTTGTCGACGTCCTGGTGCGGACGCAAAAATTGATTGTTTTTATGACGAACCTCGCGGTGCGTGAGCAGGTCGCCATTGAGTCAGTCGTACCGGTAGTGCTGACCGCAGACGAGATGGCAGTTGAGCGGTCACAGCGCCAGACTGAGCTGACTAACGCCATCAGCCAGCTCACCACGGCCGTCACTACCGTCACTGACCAAGACATCCTCGCTAAAGCAAACGCTGTACTGCACCAGCTAGCAGTCGATCTGCCCCAACTCCAGACTATGACGGTCTACCAAGACTTCATCCGACAGAGCGACCAGTCGCTTGCCCTGGCGGCCGACGCGCTGACACTCGTTGGTGTTGATGGCAGACCGGTGGCACCAGCTGTTGCCGTGCCAGTGGCTGCTGCGACGACAACGGTGAGTACCACGACGCCTGCCTCTGCCGTTGGCACTACTACTCCTACCACCACAGCCACTACTACCTAGTCACAAATTGACAGGCGATAAGCCTCAGCGTATATTATTTATATGACCCAGACATATGCCACCATCATGAGTACAGACAGCCGCCGGTCACAGTTTGTCTTGTTTGTACTGGTGCTTCTCGCTTACGGCGGGTCGGTTGGTATATAGATCAAGAATCCTAAACCAAAACGACTCGCCCACCAGGCGAGTCGTTTTGGTTTCAGGGATTGTCGGTCGGTGGCAGAATAAACAACCATTTATTCTGCCACCGACTTGCAACCAAGCGAGCGGATCACTACCCAGTGGGAGGAGTGATTGTACCAAGAGGGAGAGAGAATATGGAAAAAAAAGACTGGGGCAGTTTCGTGCCCACCAGAAGGCAGTCTGGAAGCTACGGGAGACCCGTTCCGTCTATTGATCAGGCAGCACGTGAAATCGACGCGGAGTCTCGACTATCGCAGTGTCCTGCAGATCCAGCGAACCCAAACTTTCCACAGCAGTTTCCTCCTGGCGGTTCGTTCGACTAACGACACCTCAAACACGCCCTCCGGGCGCGTTTTTCTTTGCATGATGCTGTTCATTTGTTACTGTGTACCTACTTACTCAGTAGCAACTATTTTATGTTTGATTCGTTATTTACCTCACTGTCGCCGCTGGTCCCCGCTGCCACCGTGACCATCCCGCTACTTGGGGAGATTGATGTGCAGAAACTGACCATTGCGGCTGGGTTATTTGCGGGGATTTCGGTGCTGTTTTGGTTCATTCGGCTAGTGGTGATTGTTCGGCTTGATGCCCTGGCCCAGAAAACCACCCAGCAGTTTGACGATACTCTCGTTGCTGCCAGTAAAAGCATCCGCCCCTGGGTCTACAACCTGATTGCGTTTTATGTCGCGTTGCAGCTGTACACCCTACCTACCCTCGCTGATCAAATCATCACTGGGGTACTGTATTTTACGTTTGTGTGGCAGGGGATTCAGATTGCCAACTGTTTTATCCGGTATGGTGTTACGAATTACGTCGAGACCGACGAGGATGGCGATGGGGTGGTAGATCCGGCCGCCGCCGCAGCGTCTGACCTGATTACGATGATTGCTGGTATCGTGCTGTGGGTAATGGGGACGATATTTGTCTTGTCGAACGTTGGAATTGAAGTGACATCATTGATTGCTGGGCTAGGGATTGGTGGGATTGCCATTGCCTTTGCGCTGCAAGGTGTGCTGACTGACTTGTTTGCGTCGTTCTCGATTTACTTTGATAAACCATTTCGGATTGGTGACTACGTTGTGCTGGGGACTGATTCGGGTAACGTGGAGAAAATTGGCATCAAATCAACCCGGATCCGGACTCTGCAGGGCGAAGAGTTGGTCGTGGCTAACAACGAGCTCACCAGTGTGCGCGTTCAGAACTTCAAAAAAATGGCCGAACGGCGGATTGCGTCCCAGTTTGGTATCACCTACGAAACCCCGCGTGAGCAAGTGGAGCAAGTCAACGGCATTGTCGAGCGAGCGTTTGCAGACATGGAGGGTGTCCGGCTCGACCGGGTGCACTTTACAACGTTTGCTGATTCGGCTCTGCTGTTTGATGTGGTGTACCACGTTGAGTCGGCCGACTACGCTGTCTACCTCGATATCCAGCAGACGTTCAATTTTACCCTGATGAAAGAGTTTGCTGAACGGGGGATTGATTTCGCCTACCCAACCCAGACTATTTACACCAAGACTATTGGTTAGTTGGTGGCCGGGAGACAAGAGACACTCAAAAAGCGGCGCCGGTAGGCGCCGCTTTTTGAGTGTCTGCAATTAGCTACTGCGCGGTTTGTAGAATTGACAACAAAAACGGAGTGAGTGTGTCAGCAAATACCTGGGAGCGCAGGGCCAAGTTCCCGTCGAGTTTCTCAGCCAAACTAAATCCCGTTTCTTCTAGCATCGTCCGGTGCACGTGTGACAGGGTGATGGCGCGCAGACTGCCTGACCCATCAACCGCATCATCTCCGCGGGTGGCAATCATACCGATGACTTCACCCGCTGCGTTGAGTACTGGCCCGCCAGACGCCCCTTGCGCACCTACGACACTGCCGCGAATAGAAAACACATCTGCCCGGTTGGAACCAAAGGTAAATAGCTCAGAAATGCTCGTGTCAGCCGAGTGAGGAATTAGGTCAACCAGCGACCCGCGGGCGAGCAGGTCACCAGCGGGGTAGCCGGCTACGACAATGTCCGCGTTACGGATGCGGGTAGAAAGTAGCTCACTTGAGAACGGTAGGGCGGGGAAGGTGGCCGGCAGTGGTTGGTTGTTCACTGTCCCATCGACGTAAAGCAGCGCGTAGTCACGCTCGCCGGTGCCCATCGGCTGCTCGTCGTTGAGTACAGCCGCGTTCTCGAGCACCCAGGCTGGGGGTATGTAGAGTAGCGCTGCGGTGTACAAAGGGCTGGCTGGATTGCCTCCGCGGACGATGCACTCAGCGTCACCAGTGCGTTCAGCCTCAGCGAGCAACAGAAACTGCGCCACGTGCGCATTGGTCATAATCACCCCGTCAGCGTCAATAAAAAACCCGGTACCGGTGGTGGTTTTGATTGAATCACTACTGCGGAAGGTACAAAAAATATTTACAATTGCCTCAATCGGGTCGGTCACCGTTGGGGCGGACAATCCGTCTGCTCCAATGACGGTTGCTTGTTGGTACTGGACGCTTTGTCGCAGCAAGTCAGGGATAGAGGAGAACCTTGATGGTAGTGTTGTCAGCTTTTCATCCGTTTGGGTTACCGGCTCGATTGCTACAAACTGCCCGGACGGGGCCGGGGTGAACCAATCGGTGACCGCAACCGCAAACGTGTTGGTAAAAGAAATATAAACGGTCAGCACAGCGACCAAAGTATCGGTAAGAAAAGACATAGTAAAAGTATAGCATCCAGGCTAGCGGAGCTTTTTGTACAGCGTACCAGTCCCAGCCAGCGTCACCAGACCAATCAGCAAGAGTACCTCTGGATAGGCCGTAAAGAAATCAATCCGGTCAATCACTTTCTCGAACCCATAGAGTGTCGCCACCAAACCAAACGTGGTCAGCAAGGTAAAAATAATCGGAAACCGCGCAAAGGTAGAGTTGCGCAACCCTCGAGCGTGCTCAGTAACATTGCTGCTAGCCTCAGTCAGTCTATGAATCTCTCCCTCTAGTTTATCAATGGTGGATGGTGTAGGCATATGGGTGCAGTATAGCAAATTGGTTGAATTTGGGAGTGGGTGTGGTAGGATTGTGGGGCTTCAAAAGCGGGTGTAATTTAGTGGTAGAATGTCAGCCTTCCAAGCTGAATGTGAGGGTTCGATTCCCTCCACCCGCACAAAGAAAAGAGACCCCAGAGGGTCTTTTTTCGTGGGCGGGTGGAGTAAGCAAAAAGTTTTGCTTACGGAGGGAATCGAACGCCGGAGCGCTGTGAGCCTGCGAACAAGTGAGGGGTGTCCCGCGGCGCACGTTAGTTATGACTGAAAGGAAATAAATAACGTAGTGACCGTCAGGACGATTCCCTCCACCCGCACAAAGAAAACACCCTAATCCCGCAGAATACCCGCTATTCTGCGGGATTAGGGTGTTTGGGCTGTTACCAGATAATTGCTCACCAACCCGTTTGCTACGTTATCTGAACCCAGAGTCGGCGATAACGCACCGTGGCACCTATTACCAGAGTAATCATCATTTTATGATTGAATTAGAACTCACGTACCTCGCCAACCCGTTACCGGCTAATTTACCAGATTGTCCAGCTAAAGGAGAACTAAATAATTTCTCTTACTTCAAAGTGGTAATCTAGCAATCAAAATCCATTCGCATAGTAAAAGCCCCCGGCTGAGGGGCTTTTACAATTGTGATGGGAAATAGTAGTTGTAAGTCTCTATATGTATCTCCACATATATAGTGTTTTACCGATTAATTCCACAATCTATTAGGACACTCAGTTAAAAGGTAAACTGAGAATATGAAAGGAGACTTAATCAAAGCGGAACGTTTAGAAATAAAAATACTATTGGATAAAGACTACTCAA
>Ga0075117_1001535_pt1 | contig 14139 bp, 9 predicted proteins | sample AntAceMetag02UKJ_FD_69789 | JGI IMG/M metagenome (GOLD analysis project Ga0075117, IMG submission 69789) | Saline lake microbial communities from Ace Lake, Antarctica - Antarctic Ace Lake Metagenome 02UKJ | ecosystem: Environmental > Aquatic > Non-marine Saline and Alkaline > Saline | place... | reverse complement strand
GCAAAATTGCACGTGTTGGCCGAACCTGATTACTCAGTGGACGACTGGCTGTTCGGCCTGAAAGCGACTGGTTGTTTTAGCTGGCGAGTTTCCTCAGATGCGATTGCTCCTGAAATTTCTGGCAACAGTCTGCGTCACAAGAAGTACCTGCTTCGCGAATCGCCGTCCGGTTTTTGGACTCGCATGATCTCTCTTACAAATGCAGCGCCCGTTGTGTCGCGAACTCAGTTGAATCTGGCGACACAGAATGAATGGCTGGCCGACGCAGTGGACGAATTCACCAAACTGCCATCGATCAAAATTCGTCGATTCAAATCAACCAGCAACGAGATGTCGCTAAAGACCACACTGACGTTTGCTGCGGAATGGGCTTACCCCTTCAACGCGGCAGACGTTCAGGACGGAATGTTCCCAAACCTGCTTTCGAAGGAAAAGACCACCACTGGTATTCCCGCAAAGTACGTGAAGGGTTCTCAGGAATTTTGTCGAGTCGCCCAGTTTGATGGTCGGCGATTGGCTCGCGTTCCTCTCCTTGATGGATATTCAGTGTTGTTTCTGTTGTCCGACGATACAGATGAGTTCCGCAGGACGGACGACCTGCTGTTTGGTGGCGACGTTCCATCAATGCTGAGCAAAGCTTCCTGGAAAGAGGTGAAACTGAATTGCGAGTTTCCGGTCTTTGGATTGTCGCAAAAACTTTCGCTGCTGGACGGACTGTCGTTCCTCACCGCCGCCGGTGTCCCGTTTCCTTCTGCTTTAAATTCTGATGCCCCGCTGTCGCTGATCGATGCATCACAATCAGCGATGCTGCAAATAGACCACGACGGCGTTTCGTCGGTATCGACCCCGATCAAAAACTTCTCATCGATATCGCCTAGCGAATCGTTGATAGTTGATAGGCCATTTCACATTTGTGTTCTGGCTGATGGTTCTGAGTTTCCAGTTCTGATCGCGCGAGTCACTTCCCCGGAAGTGCTCGCACGATGATTTCCCCTTTGTTGAAAAGGATGAAGATGTTACTTCACAAATGCAAAAAGTTCGTGGCGGCCTTGATGGCTGCTTCGATGTGCGGTGGTCCGGCAATGGCCGACTGCGGACAAATCATTATCTATTCGCGGGTCAATTACATTCCGCCTCCCGTGGTCTATTATCCACCACCGATCTGGCAGGGATTTCCAACCCAAAACACGGGTCACATCAATGTGAACGTGAATGTGAATAACAATAATAACAACAACGTCAATACCAACAACAATCCGAACCAGCCTCCGAACCATGTTCCTCCCATCAGAGTTTATCCCAGTCCGGAATTTCCGATTCCACCAGGTAATCGTCCCACGAACCCGCCACCCGGTCGACCACCGACTACCAATCCGAGACCTGGTGCTCCACCAACAAGGCCGCCTTTGACAAATACGCCGACTCGCCCGCCGAAAACCAATCCGCCAGGAAGAACTCCTGGCGGCGGCAAGAAGGATTGGGTCACTTCGGTCACCAGTCGTGGCGACAGCTTTACTGAGCCGAATCAGTATGCTGTGGTCGCATGGAACGGAACGGAAGAAATTCTGTGGATCAGAACCAAGCAGCAGTCGCTGGTTCCTGGCGAGGGTGCTGCGTTGAGCATCATGCCTATGCCCGGCAAGCCGATTTCAGTCACTCGCGGCGACGATGAATTGTACACAAAGTGCTTTGAGGCCGTTGAAACAAAGCTAGCGGCCAACGCCGGCGTCGCCAGTCGCGCACCGCTGCTGGAAGTCAAGATTGGTGCTCACAACATCTTTGTGCTGGAAGGCAAGTCTGTCGAAAGTCTGGAAGAACAAATTCAGGATTTCATCAGCAAGCGATTTGACGGTAAAGCCGCAGGAATGATTGGCGATAACACGCGCGAAGTGATCGCCGATTACCTTTCACGAGACTTTCAGTACTTCGCATTCGACCTGATCGACAGTACCGAAGAGGAAGAAGTCAAAGTGCCGATTCAGTATCGCTTTGAATCAGACTATTGCTACTACCCAATGGTCGTCAGCAAGATCGGCGGCACAGGCAATACTGAGGTTGAGATCGTGGCCTTCACATCAGGCTCGTTGACTCAGCACGCACCAACCGCGCTGAAATTCGAAGAGGTCACCGCAGAAGAATCTGTCAAGTTCACCTCGGATGAGTTGCTCGAACTGTCTCCGGACATTCAGAAGCTGTTCGGTAATGAAGGAGCCATGGCTCGCGAGTGGTATATCGAGGGTGATATGAAGTCGTTTAAAGGCGACATCGCCTGGCGATAACTGACGCTGTTGGAAAACCTGCGGCGTACATCGTCAATGATGATATACGCCGCCTTCCGACGTAGCGAAAGTCGTCAAGACTTTCGGCATGTGCTGATTGCGGATTCCGGTAGGTCCCGCTTGCCGAGCGGGACTTTCGCCGCAAGGCGAACCATAAGAGAGGACGTCCGCTCAACGGCGAGGCGTTGTGATTGAAGCAACGTGGATTTGGTCGCAGGTTGCAGCAAGCTGCAAAGTCCTTTCCGGCAGAAAGGACCTACTTACTCAATGATCCGCGACTTGCTCGAACACAAAGTATCGAGCGTGTTTATTTTGATAAAGGTGTATTCTCATGACCGTTCCGCTCCGGCTGCAGCGTACCGCACAATGCGTACTGGCGCTCGCAATTTTTGCAATCACTAATATTACTCCAGCTTACGCGCAGTCCAGCTTTCCGGGTACGGTCAAACCAACCGCCGTTGGCGTGGAAGTCCTCACTTATACGGGATCCGACGGCCAGTTGAAGCGAGGCGATATCATCAGTTGGGTTGCGACACCAGACGCCAGGAATGAAGAAGTGTCGGTGACGACATCTGCAGGTTTGGACAAAGAGTTCACCGACAAACGAACCAAAGACGGATCCATCGCGCTGTGGGTCACACGCGGCAACGCACCTCCGGACTGGGTCTTTCTGAAACTGACTGCAACGCCTGCACCCGGACTTCTTCCACTGACTGTTCGACAGGCGAACGGTGGCGTGGAAGTCGTCACGTACAGCGGCAAAGACGGCATGCTCAGCAAAGGCGATTTGATTAGCTGGGTTGCGACGCCAGGAGTTAGCAATGCGGTTGCTGTAGATTCCCCAGCGAAGTTCGAAACCGAAGTCACTTCAACAAAAGGCCCTGATGGAATCACCGCCCTTTGGGTGAGTCGCGGTAATGCTGCTGCCGACTGGGTGTTGGTCGATTTGGCGACAATATCAAACGGACCAAACTCCGGGACCGGTGGTCCCTTGATGGTTCCTCCTCCATCGAAAACCGCACCAGGCTCTTTGGGAACGCAGAAGCCATCCCCGGGTTCCGCAGATGACGCCTCAGCGCTGCATGTGCTCTACATCTATGATCCCAAGGCGCAAAATGACAGCTTTCGCTGGGGTTGTGAATTTGACGTCTACCGCATGGACGCTTACTTATCAAACAGCATTCCGTCGGGTGTGGGTGTTGGCTCGCATACTTTCGCGACACCCGCTCAGGACGCTGCTGGCCTGCTGGAAGCAATTCGTGACTACAAGAACAAAATTTCAACGAACGACACCCTATTGATCTATTACTCGGGCCATGGCAGCAACGATGACAAGATTGGCCAGATTCTGGACATCAGACCGGGCGTGAAGGTCGCCAGAAGCGAGGTGCGACAAGCTATGCAGGATACCGGAGCCCGACTGTGCGTCCTGATTACAGACTGCTGCGCCAGTGGAAGCAAAACGCCGTTTCCCGGCTCCGCTTCAGCAGCAACTCCACTGGATTACACGTCGCCTTACTGGAACGCCAGCATTTGCCGAGCGCTATTCCTCCGTCACACAGGTTTTGTTGATGTGACTTCGGCTGGCCCTGGTGAAGCGGCGTGGAGCGTCGGCCCGACAGATGCAAACAACTCGTTCAGCGGGAAAGAACCAACGGACGGGGAAATCTTCGACGACGGCGGACTTTTCACTACGTCCTTGCTGGAAATTCTGGCCATGCACGATGGAGAGTTAAAGAAAGAGAACATGATGGACCGTCAAGGACGCATCACCTGGGAAAGCATCAAACAAAACCTGGCAGAACGCACAGAGCGGCGGTTCCAGGAAACAATTTATCCGAGTTTTCGCAGGCAGCGGGACAAGGACAGGAATAAGCATCAAGCAGTGACGTTCTTGTCCACAGGACAGCCGGTCGGTAACGCCCTGCCCGTGACAAGCCAATCAAAACTTGGAATTGAATTCAATGGAGGACCCAGCGGCGTAGTGGCAGGCAACGTTGATGCAAATCGGACACCTGCAGTTGGCATTAAGCCAGGCGACAGACTGGTCTCCGTTCGCAGACTAACGGATTCCTACGACGCGCACTTTTGGCAGGATCGAAAATTCACAGGCGGCAGTCAGCTGGGAAACACTCCGACAGTGATCACCGGGCTGGCCAATTTTCAGAAGTTGAACACTCCCCAAAGCATCCCGGGCGGCGGAGTTGCCTCGCCTTTTCTTTCGTCGGGAATGTGGGTGTTTTCGGTGGAACGAAATGGAGTGCCGACCGAGGTCATTGTCAGGATCACCGAGCCTTCTGTTTTTGCTCGATAGCAGCTATCTCGCATTGCAGTTTTTCCTTCAACCACCTTAAGTTTAGAGCCGTCTTATGATGATCGTATCCCGTCAGTTAGCTCTCACCCTGTGCTTGTCCTTCTTAACGGCTTCACCGCTGGTGCTTGCACAGCAAGCACTGTCCATTGCACCGCCGCAGGAGAAGTCCAGTTCTCTGCCACTTCAGGTGCGACCGGTTGCAGGTGGCCTTGAAGTTGTCAGCTATAGCGGAACGGACGGGCAGGTTCGACGCGGTGACATCATCAGCTGGATTGCGACGCCGGACAGTGACAATCAGGTAGCCGTGAAAACAGCGACAAGTTTCGAAGCAGAAGTTCTTGCAAAACAAGCCGTGGACGGATCGATCGCGCTATGGGTCACACGTGGCAATGCAGCGCCGGATTGGATCTTTTTGAAACTGACTGCCGCTCCATCGGGGTCACCGGCTGTACTTCCGTTGATCGTTCGTCAGGGCAGTGGCGGTGTGGAAGTTGTCACCTACAACGGTGAAGACGGCATGCTCAGCAAAGGCGATTTCATTAGCTGGGTTGCAACACCAGGCGTTGCCAATCAGGTTGCAGTAGATTCCCCTGCAAAGTTCGAAGCCGAAGTCACTTCCCAAAAAGGCCCCGATGGCCAACTCGCGCTTTGGGTCACTCGCCGCAATGCGGATCCTGTTTGGGTCATCGTGGATCTGTCGAAAACTGCTGAAGGATCGAATCCAAAAACCGGTGGTCCGTTGATGGCTGGTCCTCCTGTAAAGGGGGCCCCCGAAACGTCAGGAACAAATAACCCATCCACGGATGCGGCAGACGAAGCCTCAATGTTGCACGTGCTGTACGTTCATGACCCCGAGGCTAAAGATGACAGCTTTCGCTGGGGTTGCGAATTCGACGTTTATCGCATGAGCTCCTATCTCGAAGACAGTATCCCGTCGGGAATGTTAAGCGCCCATTCTCTTGCAACACCGAATCACGATGCCGACGGCCTGTTGAACAATATTCGCGACTACAAGAACAGGATTTCACCAAACGACACTTTACTGATCTACTACTCCGGCCACGGCAGCAATGACAACCAAATCGGCCAGACTCTGGACATTAGACCGGGCGTAAAGGTCGCCAGAAGCGACCTGCGACAAGCTATGCAGGATTCTGGTGCGAGGTTGTGTGTGTTGATCACGGACTGCTGTGCCAGCGGAAGCAAGGCACCGTTTCGAGCCGACAGCAAAACCGTTGTCCGCCCAAAGTCTACTTATTGGAATACAAGCATCTGCAGATCGCTGTTCTTCCGCCATACAGGATTTGTCGATGTGACTTCTGCTGAGCCCGGCGAGCTGGCGTGGAGCATCGGCCCGACAGATGAAAACAACCGGTTTATCGGCAAGGAGCCAACGGACGGCGGAGTGTTTGACAATGGAGGACTGTTTACAACGTCCTTGCTGGAAATTCTGGCCATGCACGATGGCGCGTTGAAGAATAGCGAAATGGTGGACAAGCAGGGACGCATCACTTGGGATAGCATCAGCGAGCAACTCGCAATTAACACAGAGAGTCGATTCCAGCGTACAATTTATCCCACGTTTCGCAGGCAACGTGACAAGGACAAAAATAAGCACCAAACCGTCACGTTTCTGTCCATGGGACAACCTACAGGTAGTGCGTTACCGACCACTGGACAGTCTGTCCTCGGTGTTGAACTTGTCGACGGCCGAAATGGCGTGGTCGCAGGCGAAGTCGATCCGGATCGAACTCCCGCCTGGGTTGGTATCCAACCGGGAGACAGATTGGTCTCGATACGCAGGCTGAAGAATTCTTATTCGGCGCACTTCTGGATGGATAAAAACTTCACCGGTTTTGAAGCTCCCACAGCATCCAAATCGCCGGACGATCTGCCGTTTGGATACCAACCCGTTGCCATCACAAGTTTGAACAGTTTTCGGCAACTCACCATGCCGACAGGAAACTCCAGTTCGCCACAACTGTCATCCGGAATGTGGGTTGTATCGGTTGAGCGAAACGGCGTGCCGACCGACGTTTCTGTCAGGATTGTGGAAGAGAGCCACGTTACCTATCGCGTTTACGCGCCCATTTATACCGAAGCCGACGCTCCTTAAACGCGAAACATTCCAATGTCTTCGTGCGAATGACAGAACCTTCTAGGTCGCTTCCGTAGCGACTGATTTGGCACGCCGCAGACACCTTTTTCAATATCCTGTTAAGGGAAAAATCCTCATGGACTTGCAACGTCACTTTCGTATCGTTTTGTGCCTGTCAGTCTTGATATTGCTTTCGAAGACTGAATCAGCGGCGTTGGCGCAGGAAGCACTTTCGGTAAGACCTCCGCCCCGCAGTGCCGTCTCCCTGCCGTTTCAGGTACGACCTGTCGCGGGTGGTTTAGAAGTCATTGAGTTCACCGGGCCGGGTGGCGAACTGAAACCGGGCGATGTGATTAGCTGGGTCGCGACGCCCGAAGGCAACGACAATGGCGTGCAGGTCACAACGGAACGCAGCCTGAAAAAGGAAGTAGAAGGTCGGAAAGACGCGAAAGACCAAATCGCTCTATGGACAACGCGCAAAAACGGTCAACCGGACTGGGTCTTTGTGCATGTTGGAGCAAAACCTGGCCCGCCTATGAAGCCAGTCCCGCCCGGAAATCCCGCCACGCCGGGTTTCATGGAACTGCCAGAAAAGCTGGGCGGAATCTCATTGCTGCCAGGCTTTCATGCAACGACCATGCCACCTGGCCGACATGGTGAGTTTTGGGGAGGCATCTCCGGTCCGAATGGCATGGAGATTCAGTATTCCATCTGGCCAGTCAGAAAAGGCAACGGACCTCGCACCAGCGGCGATTTTGTTTCTGATGCCGCACGTCTTGCGGAAGAGCATCGTCAATGGTTCAGGGAACAACACATCGGCAGCGCGCTAGTCCAGATTGCTCTTTCCAACGAAGATCAGTTGATGGTGTCGTACCCCGGTATTGGAGTCAACATGTCGGTCGCCATCAATGGACCGCAACAACTGGCTGATGCATTGCTCATCATGTTATCAGTCCCGAATCAGGATCGACATGTGACATGGGAATATGCGGAAAAGATGATCCGTCTGGGCGACGTCAAATCCGTGACGCAGTTTCATTCTCTCACAGTGATGATTCGCATGGGAAGCGGTCTGACCTATCAAACAAAGGAACCGAACATTGATGTGGTATTCGATGTACTGAAGAAGTGCGGCAAATTTGACAAGATTGGCGTCATTACCGAATAAGCCCGACGCCAATTGAGCCGAAAGGCGCTAGCCTCGGTCGTTTCGACGATGCAAGCCTGAAACGCAAGCGAGTGAATCGTTGCCTTGGATTCGGATTCACCTCTGGCAGCTTGCATGCAGATCTTATTTGGCACGTTTTTGAAGACCCTAATTATGGCTAAGTTCCTTTCGACGATCGTGAAGCTGGCATTCGCACTGGCTTTTGTGATTGTGGGCTACAACTTCTTTTGAAGTGATGCAGAAGAGAAGGAAAAATCCAGAGAAATCATTGGGCAGGTCAAGGTGCTGACCGGCAGTGTGGTTGACCTGCTGAAGACTGAAAAGCTGGAAGTACGACAAGGGCAAATATGACAACGCGATGGGCAAGCTGAAGGACACGTTCTCTGTGCTGAAGGAAAAAGCCGCAGCCATGGGCCAAAGCGGTGAGGTGACGCTGGACAAGTTGAGCGAACTTGAACAACGCCGGAAGGATCTGGAGGATCAGCTTGCGGAACTGGACATGGGGCCGGGCCTTTCCGGCGGGGTCGCTTCTCGTGGTGGAAATGATGAGGCTGAGCAGCAGGAATCCGCTGAATCCATTCGACAGAAAATTCTTCGGCTCAACAGCGAACTGGAAAGCCTTTCACTCGACACACAACCTCCAGCCCCATAGTCCATAGTCCCTACGCGGTCAGATGCACATGAAAAAATAATCCCCTTGATCGTGTTGGTGATCTTCTTTTTCGGAGGTCTGTTCCTGCTCTACGACAGCTATTCCAGCTATGCCTCAACCAGCCAGTTCTTGAGCACTGCGGCTGAGTCAGAGGGACATGTGATTCGGCTGAATGAAGTCTCCGTGACGGATTCCGAGGGAACCAATTCCGTCGTGTATGAGCCAGTCATCCGATTTCAGGAACAGTCCGCCACGGAAGTGGAGTTTGTGGCACCTGGCAGCAATCCCGCTTCTTTCGACGTTGGCGATTCGGTAGACGTTGTCTATCAGCCGGGCGATCCGCAGAACTCCCGGATCAATTCCTTTTCAAGTCTGTGGTTTGGTTCCATCTTATCCGGCATTTTCGGCGTCCTCTTTTGCAGTGTCAGCCTCCTGTTGAGTTTTAAATCGATTTCCATGATCGGAACGTAGCCTCTCTTGTTTGATCCGAGTGACACAGTTCATTGTCAGAAAGATTGTCGCATGCACCGTAACTTTTTAACTGTCCTGCTGGGGATGAGCTCTCTTGTGTTCTCGTCAGTCACGCCAGTGATCGCCATTGCTCAGGACGAACCAGTTGAACTCAATGCCCAGACGTTTTGCACGTATGGCGATGTGAAACTGTCATTTTCGAATTCTGATGACGATACAGACATCTTCCTGCCCTGCGACGGACGAACGTTGAGTTGTGATGACTACTCACCATTGTTTTCTCTGATAGGAACCAGCTTCGGCGGCGATGGCAGGACGACGTTCAAACTACCTGACTTGCGAAAGGCTGAAGTGGAGCTGCGAAAATCTGCAGGAATTCTGACCGACACCACGACGCTGCGATACCGCATTGCCGTGAAGAATGCGCTATACCCCAGTCGTTATTAAGGCTGGCGGCAGATGAAAACATACCAGCACGCAGCGCCAGCAAGTGAATCCTGCATTTACCTGCAAAGCTGTCCAACCAATCAGCCGCGGGGCGCCAGCCCTCGATTTACTCCATGAACCCTGGAAAGAAAATCTCATGAGAAATCTCACATCACCTCTTGTCCTGATGACTATGTTCTGCATCGCGACTCCTTGTTTGGCTCAGAAGCAGCCTCGATTGGAGATTGCCGGCTTCAGTCTGGCAAAGAAAGATCCTGACTCAGATTTTGGAAAGGCACTTGGCGGATTTGGTGCCTCGGGTCTGCAGGTCGATGTTTATTTTGAGACTCCAGGGCAATCTGTTGTCGGCATCGATCTAAAGCAAACGAAAGTCTCTTTGAAGACGGAAGACGGTACTGAGTTGCCGTTGCGCGAACAGCTTGCAGAAGAAAAATTATCGCTGAACATAAATGAAGAGCGTAACGGTGGAACCATTCAACTGGGCTCAGAAACTCTGCCCGGCCCGGCGAATACTGGTCTGTCGCTGAACGGAACGATTGTTTTGACTGTTGGAAAAGACAGCAGGACTGAAGACATCGACCTGAAAGTGGTGGCTGGCACAAAAGTGAAACTTGGCCTGCTTGATGCGACAGTCGGGCGATCAGAGGATGCTGGAGATCAGGAATATCAGATGATCCAATTGAGTGCCGGCAAGCCGTTCGACTCCGTATCAAAAATTGAATTCATCGACAGCAAAGGTGAAGTCATTGAGAGTTACTTCGGCGGCTCGGGAAGCTACGGCGGCGATGGCTCACAGACGTTTCAGCAATCTTATAATGTGAACTCAGCCGCCAAGTCTCTGAAGCTGCGCGTCACGTACTTCAGCAAACTGGAAAGCCTCACATTGCCGATCGATCTTAAATGCGGGCTTGGCTTCTAGGCTAGAGTCACAACGATTTCCAACAGTATTAACAGCATGAGAACGGCTGAAATCTCATTGGACTTGTCATCGACTGTCATCCACGCGGACTTTTATTTGTTACGCTCGCCAGCTTGCGTGTCGTCGTCAGCGGTTGTCAATGTTCGCACCACTCGAAATCCCGTTGAATACGCTCCATTGATGCCCCATGAGCGGTACGCGGTGCGGCAGATTTCGGGGGAGCCGCCCCATGGGCCGCCACGGCTGACCCGGTATTCCCCGGATTCCGGCCCAGTGGGATCGATCACTGCGTGGCTGGGATACGTACCGTGCCAGTCCTGGCACCATTCCCAGACATTGCCGTGCATGTCAAACAGGCCAAAGGCGTTCGCCAGCTTGAAACCGCCCTCACTGGCACCTCGTCTGTTTCCGTCGAGCACCCACGCATAATGCTTGAGCATGGCATCATCATCTCCAAAGCAGTACCGCCGTGGATTTCCACCGCGACAGGCAAACGCCCATTCGGCTTCCGTGGGGAGTCGGTAAGTCACTCCTTCTTTTTTGCTTAGCCACTTGCAGAACTCCATCCCATCATTGCACGTGACATTCACAACCGGACTGTTATCGGTCTCCGGCGGTTCAAATCCCAGATCAGAATTCCAGTTCAATTCAGGCATCTTCACAACCTGGCCGTTCCGGAAGCCTTCGCCACCTTCGCCATTTTTTTCAGCGTCAGTTTTGTAACCAGTCTCGTCAAAAAACTTACGGAACTGCCCACGCGTGACTTCGTAAGTGCCTATGCCGCATGGTTTCGTCAGCGTTACCTGATGTTGTGGTGCTTCATACTGCAGAAAGTTGAAATACCAGATCGGCAGATTTCGGTCTGTCCCAAGCTTCGCCTCCGCTTCCACTTGCTGCTTCCCATAAGAAACTGACCGGGAGGAATCACGCGAAACTTCATGCCGATGGAATTTTCAAATTCGACAGATAGGCCAAGATGTTTAGCCCACGCCGCTTGATGAGATTCCGCTTCTGTACGAGTGAACGGCACGATGGCGGGAGCTGGCGTATTCTGCGGCCAATCTTAGGGTACAAATGGCGTGGTGGCCGATTTGGCAACGGCACCACTTTTGGCCAGCCGCTCCTCCAATGTTGGCAGACCCTCGGCGGACCAGATGGTGAAGCTCTTGAATTCGGCTCGAACGGGAATGTGATTGGCGACCGCGCCCAGCGCAAAGCGCCCCGGCGGTGTAATTTCATCGAGTACAATCGGATCGCAAATGGCCACGTCGTTCGCGTAGATCTCGAACCGATTGCCGAGGGCCACGACGAGAAGCTTGTTGAATTCATCGTGTTTATTCAGCGCGGTATGTCTGATCGTCTGGGCGACCCGCGGCGGGCCGTCGTTCAGGATAGATACCTCCAAACCCTGCAAGCCGTTCAGATGGAAGCGGACGGTGACGTCGTTGGTCACGGATGTATAGTTGAGGAACCATTGGGTGCTCTCCGCCCGAACACGGCCAACGACCTGACAGGCAAAGTTCGCGTACGTTTTGTCTTCGAGCCCGGCGCCCCCCACGAGACCCGGACCGGCGGTGATAAAATACGTGCCCTGTTCACGCCCAAGCTCACTCCCAGCCGACTTCGCGATTGGCCAGGTGGTATCGAGGCTGCCAAAGTCATCGCGGTACAGTTCCTTCGCCTGACTCAAATCCGGTGCCGCGATCCGTCCATGCCACAAAGCCTCTGCGGGCCAGGCAAACGGCTTCACGACGTCGCCTGCCTTCGCCTGTTCCGTGACCGTCGCCTGTTCCTCGCCCGTCGGCGGATCCTTGCCGGCCACGACCGCGGGCTCGAACTCCACCGTCACCGTTTTATGGTCCTGGCCGTTCTGGATCTCGAACTTGTTCGTAGAGAGCTTCAGGCCGTTCTTGCCCTTGACCAGTTCGATCGTATATTCGCCGACCTTGAGCGGTATTTCTTTCTTTTCCCTGGGGAAGAATAACGCCACTTCTGTACCGCCCGACTTAACGGAGATTTGAACGTCCGGATCGTCCGTCTTGACGATGAGCGTCCCGTGCCGGGTCTCGACGCGAAACACGATCTGCGCAATCCCAAAACTGATGAGAGCAATCATCACCAGGCCAAACAGGGCGACTGCGAATTGCCGCTGGCGGAGTAACCGGGGTGCTGCGATGGGCGGCGCCGCGAGTTCGGCTTGCGTGAACGGCCGCAGTGCTGGCGCCGCATCGACGGGTGCCTGATACGGCTGGGCTGGGGCCTTCGCCATCATTTTCGCAACGACGCCGGATGAGCTGGTGCGCACATCGTGCAGATGCTGGTCGAGCAATGTGGTAACTTCACCTGCCGACTGAAACCGTTCGCCCGGCGATTTCGCCATCAGTTTTTCAATGATCTCGATCAGCCAGTCAGGCGTCTGCGGGCTGACTTCGCGCAGCGATGGGGCCGGCTTGTCGGCAACCTGACGCAGGACGCCAAGAGCAGATTCGGCATGGAACGCAGCCCGTCCGGCACACATCGCATACATCACACTGCCGAGGCTGAACAGATCTGATCGAGCATCTAATTCCTGCCCATTGGCTTGTTCGGGCGACATGTATTGCGGCGTGCCAGCAACTACGCCGGAGTTCGTCAGTTGTGATTCCGCGGTAATTCGAGCCAGCCCGAAATCAGTAATTTTGACGTTCCATGGCGTGAATGATCGCGAACCGTTGATGTCTCGTGCATCGTTTTCCAGCAGAATGTTCGCTGGTTTTACGTCGCGATGAATCATCCCCTGCCTGTGAGCAGCCGCCAGCCCGTCCGCGATCTGACGGGCGAGGCTCATGATTTCATTTAGTTCCAGCTTTCCACGATCACGCAGATATTCCTGCAGCGTTGTGCCTTCCACCAATTCCATCACCAGGAACGGAATCTGATTGAATTCTTCAACGGCGTAAATCGTCACGACATGGTTGTGGCGAATGGCAGCAATCGCTCGAGCCTCGCGCAGAAATCGTTCGTGCGTATTCTCGTCGTGAGAGTTCGTGCGAAGGAGGACCTTGATCGCCACGTCGCGACTGAGTTTTGTATCGTGTGCGTGCCACACTTGCCCCATGCCACCTCGCCCGATTTCAGACTGCAGGTGATATTGACCCAACATCCCGTCGGCTGAAAGTTCAGAACCGTGTCCAACGTCCTTAGATCGTCGCCGCTCACTTCGCCACTGGACGTATGAATCTGCGGCGGTGTTATCGAAACTCGTTTTCCCGCTGTCCGTTTCTGAGTTGAGGATGCGTGCTCGTTCGAGATTCTCGAAACACTGTGTCGCCAGCGACCGTAGTTCTTCTCCCCACTGCGGAAATCGCGACGCGAAATCATCGGGTGTCGGAGACGCGCCAACCGCCTGCCGCAGTTCGATTTCCAGTGACACAAGCTCTCGCACAATCAGCCGCTGTTGGGACTCGCTTAAGTCGACAATGAACGACTCAATGCGCGTATCGGAATCTTGCGCCAACGCACGTTCGAATCGGTCGCAGACGCCGTCGAGCTGATGCAGCTCGGCGATCGGCATTTCCTCCCATTGGCGTTCGATTTCGTCCAAAACATGCTCTGCGGAGGGCTGAGCCCTGAAAGGCAAAGCTGTGAAAGGATTTCTTGTCGAAAAGCACGCAGTAATATTGAGGTCACAATAGGGTTCAGGCCCGAATGGCGTTGTCCACGGGTATTTTGCGTTTTTGCGACCGTGAATTGCCGCGACCGCGCAGCGTTGAAGAACGCGATCCGTCGCGTTCATAAATTTTAAGTTTTTT
>Ga0075117_1001531_pt1 | contig 14153 bp, 26 predicted proteins | sample AntAceMetag02UKJ_FD_69789 | JGI IMG/M metagenome (GOLD analysis project Ga0075117, IMG submission 69789) | Saline lake microbial communities from Ace Lake, Antarctica - Antarctic Ace Lake Metagenome 02UKJ | ecosystem: Environmental > Aquatic > Non-marine Saline and Alkaline > Saline | place... | reverse complement strand
GCGAACTAGTGCGGGAGGTCAGCCAAGTGGCCGACCATGTAGGCAATTCCTTGGCCGTTGGCAGGACTGTCGACGTGGAATGGGTTGCGCGTAAGTTGCGGGCGCTAGTTGAAGAGTACGACGGGGAGGTGGCGGGATGAAAGTACTACACCTAAACCAACTAGCCCGCACTTTCTTAGACTACGACACCGCGAGCGCGTGGGTAGGCACGCGGCGCTCACCTGAAGACTTCGAGATTATCGAAGACTGGGAGTACCGTGAGCGGCTAGCACAAGACAGGGAGGCGAGGTCATGAGGCGCCCTATCGTTTTGACTGAGCGGGCATGGTTTCTACTGGGGTGGCTAGGTGCGCTCGCCCTGGTGCTGCTCATGGGCGTTGTGGGGTGGGTTGAATGGATGTAACAGGGCCACCTGATGATATTGGCTACGAAACGTACAGGGGTTTGGTAGAAGACAGGCAACTATCTCAATCGTCAGATGCCATTGATGATTACGAGAACACGCTGGAAGGGATGGATGATGACGCTTAACCTATGGACGATCCGACAAGTGGCAGATCACTGTAGCGTGAAGCCTGTAACGATTCGCGTTTACCGGAGCCGCCAGCAGATGCCAGACGCACACGAAACTATTGATAATAAACCACTATGGAACGCTGACGATATTGTCGCTTGGCGTTCACAATCTAAGGGGAATTAATGAAACTCACTGCGCAGCAACACGAAATACTATTACAACCGCTTAGCGTCGATCGTGTAAGCACACGTTCTCAGGCTGGCCGTAGCCTTGCCTATGTAGAGGCGTGGGATGTTCGACGGACACTCATTCGTATTTTTGGTTTTGGTGGTTGGTCGGCGGATGTAGTTGCGGCTGAACTCGTATTCGAGGAAAAGGATGATAAGGGCCGATGGAATGTTGGCTATAGGGTAATCATGCGCCTAGCCATCCACGGTGACGCGGAATACGATGCCGCGTCGTATACAGAAGCGGCTGTTGGCTCCGCTACTTTGCCGCAGCGTGGCGAGGCTCACGACATGGCCGTCAAGACTGCGGAGTCAGACGCATTAAAGCGTGCCGCCATGAATCTAGGCACGCAATTTGGCTTGAGCCTGTACGACTCGGGGAACCTACGCGATGTGGTGGGTCGTACGCTGGCAGGTGTCGAATGAGTATCGTTACGCCGGCAATGGTGGAGGCCAAACTGGTTGCCCTCTCTAAGGAATACGACACCGCGCACGCTGCTTTAGAGGATGCGGAGCATGGTTACGCTACTGCTAAAGCAGATTACGAGATTGGCGTAGCGGGATCTCGCCTGTCTTTCGAGGGCAAGGCAACGGTGCAGGAACGGGAAGACAGGGCGCTAGTTGCTTGCGCAATCGAGTACAGGGCGTTGGTGATTAGTGAGGCGACAGTAAAAGCGGCGAGGGCGAACGCTCAACGGCTACGCACACAAATAGACGTGACCAGATCGGTAGGCACTATCATGCGTGCATCTTTGGATATGGGGTAAACGGTTATGGATAAACGGGCGATACTTGATCTCATGGAAACTGCTACTAGCGCAAGGTCTTTGCAAGCGGAGGTTGGGCCTAGCGAATTGGGCGGGTGCAGGCGCAAGGTGTGGCACCGGTTGAACGGGACGCGGCGCACGAATGAAACGCTGACGATGGCGGCGTGGATGGGAACCGCGATACACACTGCACTCGAACAAAAAGTACGCGCCAGCAACCACAGTGACAGATACCTCATCGAGGTTGAGGTGGAGGAAAACGGGCTACTAGGGCACGTCGATTTGTACGACACTCACACCAACACTGTCACGGATTGGAAGACAACAACGAAAAAGAATCTACGTTATTTTCCTAGCGAGCAGCAACGCTGGCAGATTCAGGTGTACGGATATTTGTTGCAGGCCAACGGTTATCCGGTGGATATTGTGCGGCTGGTCGCTATCCCGCGTGATGGTAACGAAACTCATGTTGTTATCCATAGCGAGGATTATAGCGAAGGTGTTGCGTTGCAGGCGATATCGTGGCTGCGGCAGATACAACAGATGGACGTGAAGCCTGAGCCGGAAAAGGCACGGCGGTTCTGCCAGGATTATTGTGAGTATTTTGATGCTAGCGGTGAGGTTGGTTGCCCTAGTGTTGGTTAGGTGGGAGCGGCTACGCCTAGGCGGGTGGCGTAGCCGCTCAGCGCCGAAAGGGGAAGTAACGGCGCGGGGCTACGATATCAGGTCAGACATCTATGGAAGGCGGGCAAGTGACTATTGAACGTGTGCCGGAAGTTCCGTTTGCGCAGATCGCTAACGGTGCGCTAAGGGATCGTCGTCTAAGTTTCAAGGCCAGGGGAATTCTTGCGCTAGTGCTGTCGAATGTTGGGGAGTGGGAAGCGACAGCGGGGTGGATTGAGTCGCAGTCAGATAACGATGGGAGAGAGGCGGTTAGAAGCGCCCTACAGGAGTTGTCGGCTTACGGCTATCGAGTTGTCACAGTTGAGCAAGATGGCTCAGGGCTATTGCGGAAATTCAGCAACTGGCATCACCTGCCCGTGAGGGATTCGCAAGAATTGATGCAGATTAACCGACCGTCGGATAAACCGACCATCGGAGAAACCGACCATCGGATAACCCGTACGTTAATAGAACACCATCCTTCAGAACACTACTTAGAAGAACATAAAAGAACTATTGATCAACCTGCGGTAGATCGATTCGATGACTTTTGGTCGGTGTATCCGCGACGTGTTGGCAAACAGTTGGCACGCAAGGCGTTCAGAGAGGCGACACGCTCAACGGCGGTAAATGAGATTATTGATGGTGCGCGGCGCTATCGTGATGATCAAAATAGGGCAGACAAGTTTACGGCGCATCCGACTACCTGGCTTAGGCGCGGCAGTTGGGATGATGACGCTCTACCCTGTCAGGTGGAAGTGGTTGCTAGTGCAGGGCAAAGGCGCATGAATGACTACCAGAATTTGTTAGATAGGTTTGATTCTAGTCAAGGGGAGACAGTGGGATGAATGATCGTGATGTGTTGCAATTGTTGATATTTGCTAATGAGTTGGATTCGCGTGTTGCGCCGAATGAGTTGCGGGTGGTGGCGTGGCGTGAGGTGCTGGCTAGCCAGGCGGCGGGTTTGTCGGTGGAGGTGGCGCGTGAGATTGTGGCGCACCATTACGGCAACAGCGGTGACATGTTGACTCCGGCGGTGGTTGTGCGTGGTTGGCGGCAGCGTGCTCGCGTGATTGCGGAGACTGGGTTGCCTGATGGGTCGTGTGGTCGTGTGGGGTGCGTGTGTGATCATGTGGCGTGTGATCGTGGATGGTTGCAGGATGGGCCTGGAGAGGCCGTGGTAGCCCCGTGCCGGGTTTGTAGGCCGAATGTGGGTTTGGGTACTGGTGGGGTGCGTAGATCGCTTGACGGGCCTGCCAGGGTGCATAGCGGCGATGTGGCAAGTATTGGGGGCAGGTCATGACACACGCTGATCTGTGCCCGTGGTGTGGAGACTTCAAAGGCGCACGCGAATTACAGGCGCACAATTACAAGATCTTGAAAGATTCTCACAAGGCACAAAAAAATGCGGCGCGCAGTTATAGAGAGAAACTAATAGACGCGCAAGCATACGCGGATATTTTAGAGCGAAAAATGTACGGCGAATCTGTTTCGTTTGCTGCGCAACCGCCGATCAGTAGTTATGTGCCAGTAGGTTGGCTTAAAGCTTTAAGGCAAGAGAACGAAAATTTGCGGAGGTTGCTTCAGGTAGAAAAAATGAAAGGTGACCTACGGTGATAGATCAAACATGGGAAGAACGGGGCGCCTGCCGCGACTACGAGCCGGAAATGTGGTTCGACAGAGAACGCCAGCGCACGGCGCAGGATATTTGTTTACGGTGCCCGGTGGCGCGGGAGTGTCTCGCGTTCGCGGTGAAGACATCTCAACCGGTTGGGGTGTGGGGTGCTTTGACCCCACAGGGTCGGCAAGCGTGGCAAAACTTGCGGGGTGTCGCGTGAAACGATCAACACGGAAAGCCATGCTAGACACCGAAAAACATAACGCACAGTATCAGGGAGCCATGATTATGCGTCAACAGATCGTTGACCAGTTCGCGCAATTCGCTACAACGCATCCCGATCCTGTTGTGGCGCATGAACTTTGGGAGTTTGTCGATAAAATACGGGCCATGAAAGTCAACCTATGACACGATTCAGGGTTGACGGCAAACCAATTTCGCAAGGCTCCATGAGCGTATTCAAGGGCAGGATCGTTCACCAAAAATCGAGGGAACTCATGGCGTGGCGTGGCCTAATCTACGAGGAGTGCCGCGACAGGATGGAACCGTTAGCCGGGCCGGTGAAAGTGTCAATCGTGTTTCGGATGCCGGAGCCGAAACAGAATAAACGCCGGTGGCCACATGTTAGGCCAGACGTAGACAAACTCGCTCGCGGAGTGTTAGATGGATTAACGGGTGCGGCTTTCGCAGATGATTGCCAGGTAGTTGATCTTCGTGCCAGGAAAGTTTATGGGGCACCGGGAGCGGACATAACGATCGAGGGGCTAGAGGATGACGGGTTATTGTTGTAATGGATAAGGCGTTGCGGCAGAAAGTGTTTGAGCGTGACACCCATTGCGTTAAGTGTGGCCGATTCCTTTACGATGGTGTCGCCTGCCACCATAGGAAACTACGCAAGCACGGTGGCCCAGACCACATAACTAATCTGATCGCGTTGTGTTCTCCCTGCCATAACATCGCCCCCGATAGTGTGCATCAGAATCCGGCGAAGAGTTACGAGGCCGGGTATTTAGTGAAGTCATGGGACGACCCGGCGAGTTGCCCGGTCGTGTTGGCTAACGGTAGTAGAGTGTTATTAACAGATGACGGGGAGTATCTCCCCATTGAAGAGACGGAGGCCAGCGGTGGCTGGTGAAGCGAACATTCAATTCAGCGGGTTCGTACACAAGGAACCTGTGCTCAGGTTTATTAGTAGTGGGGTCGCTGTGTGCAAGATGACCGTGAAGGTCACGCCATACAACCCAAAGACACAAGAGAAAAAGAACGCGTCGTGGTATCAAGTCTCAGTGTGGCGCGACGCCGCTGAAGCAGTCATGGAGACGGTCAAGGAAGGCGATCGTGTTCTTGTGACCGGGAGTCTTGAGATTTCGTCTTACGAGAAAGACGGCGAAAAGAAATATGTCCCAGAGGTGACGGCGTACTCAGTGGGCGTTATCCCGAAAAGGGTGGAAGCCGTAAGCGAAGATGTTAGCGGAGACAAAGGAGGCAGCCCGTGGTGAATAACGAGTTTCCGGGCAACGTGTTTGTTTCACGTAACTATCCCGCGCCACAGAACGTTACTGTCATTCATGCGGTGCCGGTGGAACCTGTCGTATCCGTGACCGCTTCCGAATCCGTTAACGTGTCGGACATGATCGATTCGGCGACGGCAGCAGAAATTCTAGGCGTCACAACCAACAATCTTCGTCAGTTGGTTCACAAAGGAAAGATCACTCCGGTGTCAACGAGTGGCCGGAAAAACCTTTTCTCCCGAACAGCAGTCGCAGGATTGAGAGACGAACGTTCGTGAACTGAACCGCCACATAGAGAGATGATGCCGGAATGATTAAGAGAATAACGATAGTGGCAGTAATGATCTCTGCCGTAATGACAGTGCCCACCGTGGCCCAGGCGTCCGACACACCGCAATCATGCCGGGTAGTGAAAGTGTTGGAACGCGCCGGGTTCACAGGGAACGCGAACCGTATTGCCTACGCCATCGTCATGCGCGAATCACGTGGAGCGAACCTTAACGAGTCGTCGCGCTGGTTCACTGGGGCGCTAGGTATTTGGCAGGTACAAACATCGGTGTGGTCAGGTAAACCGTGGTGGAGTCGCGGGAAAATGCTCACACCTAGGAAACAATCACGAATCGTATTCAAGCATTTAACAGATCGGGGAACGTCGTGGGCGCATTGGGGAATCAGCCGTGACGGTCGCGGCATGGATACGACGTACTATTCCGGCTGGTCGTCGTGGCAGCAGTGGAATTGGATTTGGGAACCGTACGACAGGTTCTATCGTGCATACCCACGATGCGGGTCGTAGCGTGATCCCACCAAACATCACAACCGCTAACGCTTACGAAGAGGGACGCCGGTCCATGCGGAACGAAATCGCAAACGACCTAACGTATCTTGCCGATAACCTGCCACCGGAGTCCGCCGATGTCGTGTGGGCGTACGTAATGAAACTCAAAAACCGACACGTGTAACCCCCAGCGCCAGAAATAACGATCACACACGACAACGTGTTATTATCGTTAATACGCTATGGAGGTGTTGACCATCATGGAAAATCTTGACATTCTGGAAGCGATAGAGAACGCGTTCAAAGAAGGCGCGCAAGCCGGTTACAGGAAAGGCCGGAGCGACGCCGCAGAAGCACTCACACAACTCGCACGCGCCAACGAATGCCGATACGTCCGAACCGACTGGACACTCTTCGACAATGAGATGCCACAAATCCCGAACCGGTGGGTTGCCGCTAATCACGCGATTAACGCAGCGCGCGGCAACTTGTAACGGCCCTGACGGAATGAGATAATCGATTCATGGCTAAGCGAATCGCCGCGAACGATGAACGCATGAGCAAACTTCTAGAAGCATTCCGTAGAGGTCACTTCATAGAAGAGGCTTGCGATTTCGCAAACGTAAGCCGCACAACTTACTACCGGTGGATGTCTGAAGCGGAAACGCTAGACGAAAAAGTAGAGCGCGGGGAAACACTCACCCCTTCCGAAAAAGACAAAAGGCACAAACGGGACACGTTAAAAGAGGCAGAGGTGGTAGGGCAAAACCTCGCGTTAGACAAAATCCATGAAGCCATTGTCGGCGGGACATGGCAAGCGGCGGCATGGTTCCTTGAACGCCGAAACAAGAAATGGTCCAACCGGACAGAAGTAACTGGGCGCGACGGTGGGCCTTTGGAGACCGTGAGCGTGGACGAACTGGACACGAAACTCATGGGGATGATTGCGGCGGCTAAAGCATCGGAGGCTGAAAGTGAGAGCAGTTCCCGAACTTAAGTCACTAAACGATGACGTTAGGCGCGGAATTTTCGCGCAACTGTCTAACGCTGAACGCGTTACCATCGCCAGACAATCGAACGTAGATAACCCCTGGATCAAATACGTGAACGACCCGGTGAGGTTCGTTACCGACGGGTTGAGCGAATCCGTCTGGTCGAAGCAGATAGAAATCCTTGAATCGCTACGGGACAATAAGCGGACAGCAGTCCCGGCTGGTCACTCCGTGGGTAAGAGTCACCTAGCGGCCCGTGCGATCGCGTGGTGGGTATGTGTGCATCCCTCTGACAGGGTTCGGGTAGTAACGACGGCGACTACGTTCCGGCAGGTCAGGGCGGTCCTGTGGCCGCACATCCGACGCCTGCATGTAACGCACCGGTTACCGGGTGAGGTGCTTATGACGGAGTGGAAGATCGACGGCATCCCCGTAGCCGACGGTTTCTCTCCCGCCGATCACAATGAAGCCGCCGTTCAAGGTATCCACGCGGAAAATCTTCTGGTGGTCGTGGACGAAGCCGGTGGTATCAGTACAACGATCGGGCAGGCACTTGAGGCCCTCATGACCGGTGGGCACACCCGGCTACTGCTACTAGGCAACCCGCCAACGAATGACATGAACACATGGTTCGAACGGGCCTGCAACTCTGACCTGTATAACGTCATCCCGATCCCCACCACGGAGACCCCGAACATCACCGGGGAAGCGACAGGGGATTGGGCACGGAACCTAGTAGACCAGACATGGGTTGATGACACGATCCGCGAGTTCGGGGAAGAGGCCCCATTCGTGCAAGCCCGCGTGCACGCACGGTTCCCGCGCACCACATCTAACGTCGTGATCCCGATCGACTGGGTTGAAGCCGCACAGAACACGCCTGACGTTTTTGAGGGCGCGGTGAAACTAGGTGTCGATGTCGCGGCAGATGGCGGCGACGAATTCGTGATCGCTAGGTGTGACGGGATGCACGCGAGGATCATCCACACGTCCACACACAACGACAACGCCGTGGAAGTCGCCGGGATTGTTCTAGACGCCATCCTGAAAGCACAAGACACACACACTGAACGCGGTATCACAGAACGGGTCAGGGTGAAGATCGACTCCATCGGTGTCGGCTGGGGCGTGTCAAGCCTCCTAACGGAGTGGGGAAAGGAAGGCAGGCATGGCGCGGATATCGTCCCGGTGAACGTCGCGGAACGCGCTCACGAGTCTTCAAAGTTCGCTAACCAACGAGCAGAAATGTGGTGGACAATGCGAACACTTCTACAACCGGATAGCGACAACAGGCAGGATGTGTCACTAGATATTGGCCGGAAGGAACTGATCCAACTCACTGCCCCCATGTATAAATCGAATTCGTCAGGCCGCATGTTAATCGAATCGAAAGCCGACATGAAACGCCGTGGCGTAACGTCACCGGACAGGGCGGAGGCACTATTGTTGGCCGTGTTCGAACCGCCACGTAAGGGCTATGACATTGCGGTTCCGTTGTCGCTCACTCAGTCTCATGGCTGGATTTAGAGGGGAAAGAGAATGTCGAAGCGCGTGCTGTTGACCGGTGCTAGTGGGTTCGTGGGATCACACGTCCTACGCCACATCCTTGCGAACACGGACTGGGAAATCGTGTGCCTAGTTTCCTTTCGACACCGTGGCCTCACCGATCGTATCCGTCTCGCGGTCGCCGGATATGACGACAACTACGAACGCGTCACAGTCCTAACGCATGATCTGACGGCCCCGATCAGCATCGTGTTAGCGGATAACATTGGGCCGATCGACTACGTGATCAACGTCGCTAGTGAGTCGCACGTGGATCGCAGTATCGAAGCGCCCGCACCGTTCATCCAGAATAACGTTGCCCTAATGACTACGATGCTTGATTACGCGCGCGTCACCAACGTGGACGCGTTTCTGCACGTGTCTACCGACGAGGTGTACGGCCCCGCCAACGAGGGCCACGCCCACGCGGAGTGGGTTGATCTGCACCTACCGTCTAACCCGTATAGCGCCAGCAAGTCGGCTCAAGAAGCGATCGCCTACTCATACTGGCGCACCTACGACGTGCCCGTGATCATCACTAACACGATGAACATCGTAGGAGAAATGCAGGACCCGGAGAAATTTGTGCCGATGGTGATCAAGCGTGTCCTGTTGGGTCAGGAAGTGCCGATCCACGCTAGCCCTGACGGGGCGATTATCGGGTCACGCTTCTATCTGCACGCTAGGAATCAGGCGGATGGTTTGCTGTTCGCGTTGGCTCAACCGGTCCCGTCGTGGCAGGAGTCCGATGTCCCGGCTAAGTGGAACATTGTGGGGGAGCGGGAGGTGACGAATTTGGAGATGGCGGAAATGATCGCGGAGTTCGTGGGCCGACCGCTGAAGTACGATTTGGTGGATTTCCATTCGTCACGTCCGGGGCATGATTTGAGGTATGCGTTGGATGGTGGGCGTATGCGGGCGGCGGGTTGGGTTGCTCCGTTTTCGTTGGAGGATTCTTTGCGGCGGACGGTTGAGTGGACGTTGGCGCGTCCGGAGTGGCTGAATCTGTGAGGGGGAAAAAGTTTTTTCACTATTTTCTTGTAACTGCTTGACAGGCTGAGCCTGCTAGGGCACCGCATTGAATCATCGTCAGGTAATGATGATGGACGATCGCCCCGTGGCGGTGACGGCATGAGCAAACGAGTCACACTAACGGTCGGCGTTGACCGGGGCGGCTGGCCGTTCTACCTAACGCAGGCGTTCCTAGATGCCAACGTTGCTTTGGCGTGGCTGAACGGATTCCTGGGAGAGGACGGCCTGGGGGAAGGGGGCACAACGATCACACGGTTCACGGCGATACTTCACGATGAGTAAGAACGGCGTCCCGATGCGGTAAACTCTTTATAGCAACGTGTCCACAGTGACCCCGCTCCCGTCGTGGACATGTTCCCTCGTGGGTGTTGGGGTTGCCGCGCGCCCGAAGGGATCGGCAAATGCCTCAGTACCTAGTCAACGTCGGAATCGACTACTCAGACCGACGCGCTGAACCCGGCGACCTCGTAGACGACCTACCCGCCCGGTCCATTAAATGGATGCTGGAGCAAGGGATCGTGGAAGAGGCCGCGAAACCCACACCCGTTAAGACTCAAAGTGAGCCGTCGAAGTCTCCCACGCTCAAGAGCAAGGGAGACGACAACTGATGCCAACTTTCCGGCACGGTAAACGAACCGCAGTCCTTCTGAACGGCACCAACATGAGTCCGTTTCTTAATGAGGCGACACAGACGCAAGAGGTCGAAACAGCGGAGACCACGACTTTCGCTGACGACGACAAGACGTACATCACCGGGCTGGCGGACGGCACGATCTCCACGAGTGGCCTGTTCGACGCCACAGCGGGTGCGTCACACGCCGTTCTGTCCGGGTTGATTGGGCAGGAGGACAACACTTTCACGGTGCTCCCAGATGGCGCTACGACCGGCGCACGCGCCGTTATCGCTAACGGTCAACTAACTTCGTATGAAGTTTCTTCCCCCGTCGGTGACGTCATCTCAATTTCCGCCGAGGTACAAGCGGATGGCGGCCTATTCTCCGGTGTCGCGTTAACTGGGATCGAATCCGCCAGCGCCACAGGAACATCCACCGCAGTAGATAACGCCACCCTGACCTCCGGTGGGGCACTGGCGAACCTGCACGTCGTCGGCAACACCCGCGATGGCGCTACCACGATCAAGGTGCAGCACTCCGCTGATAACACGGCGTGGGTTGACCTGATCACCTTCACTGCTGTCTCCGCATCGGCAACAAGTGGGGAATCCGTGACATCCACGGGAACAGTTAACCGCTACCTCCGTGGATCGGCCACGTTAGCGGGCACGACCGGCACCGTCACCTATCAACTATCAGCCGCAAGGAGATAACAATGCCCACATTTAAGCATGGTAAAAATGCCCACTTTTCGTTGGACGGCACTGCCGGAACTCTCGTTGTCATTAGTGACACCTTGAACGAAATCAGTCTGCCCCGCGAGATCGAGACCGCAGAGACCACCGCGTTCGGACTCAACGACAAGACGTACATCACTGGTCTGGGCGACGCCACGATCAGCCTGTCGGGAATGTTCGACGCCACGGTGGACACGGCAATCGCCGGGAACATTACGAACCTGAAGTCTGGTTCGGTCGCTTCCCTGTCGTTCGAGTATGGCCCGTCCGGTTCTGCCGCGTCTTCACCGAAGTTCACCGGCGAAGCACTCATCACGTCCTACGAAATCTCTTCACCCGTTGGCGATGTCATTACCTACTCCCTGGAACTTCAGGTCACGGGTGGCGTCACCGGCACGACGTTCTAACCAATTCATCCCCGGCACCATCCACGTCCCCGTGTGGGCCAACTAAAGGAGTAACACAATGAATCTTCGTGACAAGATTTTTGCGGCACAAGACATCCCAACCGAAACGGTGACTATCCCTGAATGGGATGTGGACCTTTTAGTGAAGGGGATGAGTGCCGGGGATCGAATCAGTTTGATGGAGACCGCGTACAACGTTGACACGGGTCAGGTGAACATGAGTGTCGTTTACCCGGATGTTGTGGTGGCGTGCGCGTTCGACCCCGAAACAGGTGAACCCATTTTCACCGACGCCGATAAGGACGCGATCCTAGGCAAGTCTTCAGCGGCAGTAGAGAAACTAGCGAACGTCGGTCTTCGTCTTTCCGGTATCGGTAAGGAAGAACAGGACGCGGTGGGAAAAGATTCCTCAAGCACGGAGAGCGACGGTTCATCTTCGAGTTAGCGCAACGGTTGGGGAGGACGGTGGATGAACTCCTGTACGGTAGCGGAGGTCACCGTCCTCTCACATCCGCAGAGTTGACGGAATGGATTGCGTTAGAGAATCTGCGGGTCTGGGAGCAGGAACAGGCCGCGAAACGTAGGAAGTAGGTCGCTATGTCAGTCGCTAATGTTGTCGCGAAGTTTACGGCGGATACGGGCGATTTTCAGGCGAAGATGGGCAACGCCCAAAAATCATTTGGGAGCGTTGCGGAAGCCGCCACTATCTCTAGTAGAAGGATCGCGGAGGTAGGCAACCAACTTGCCGATGTTGGTAAGAAAATGACCGTCGGTGTGACGTTGCCAATTGGTGGCGCGGGGATCGCCGCAACTAAAGCCGCCATGGACTTCGAGACATCCATGAGCAAGATCATTGGCTTAGTGGGTATCGCTAGCGATGAAGTCGCAAAAATGGGTCAAGAAGTCCTAGGAATGGCGGGGGACGTTGGCAAAGCCCCCAATGAGTTAGCGGATGGCCTGTTCGTTGTGACCTCTGCCGGTCTTCGTGGCGCTGAAGCCATGTCCACGCTGAAGGCTGCGGCGATGGCCGGGGCCGCAGGGCTAGGGGAAACGAACGATATTACTCGCGCCGTATCAGGTGCGCTGTCTGCCTACGGTTCGGACGTGTTGAGCGCGGCGGAAGCCACAGACGCTATCGTCGCTACGGCCCGTGCCGGTAACTTCGAAACCTCACAGTTCGCGGCGGCTATCGGGCGCGTGCTCCCGTTCGCTGAACAAGCCGGGTCATCGTTCGAAGATATGGGTGGCGCGGTCGCACTCTTGACCCGTGTTAATGGTGACGCGGCGCAATCGATCACTCAGATGCAGGCTCTGTTCCGTGCGTTCGTTGTGCCAACGGAGGAAGCGAAAACCGCGCTAGACGAAGTGGGGATGAGCGCGGGTGATCTGCGGGCATCTATCGCAGAGAAGGGCCTTCCGGCGACTTTGCAAATGCTAGACAAGGCGTTGGGAGGGAACCGGGAGCAGTTAGGCCGGTTGCTTGGATCGTCTGAGGCGGCGTCCGCCGCGTTCCAAATCTTAGACGCAGACGCCGGAACGATCGCTGAAACTTTTGGTGTTGTAAATAAGGCGGCAGGCATCACAAAAGAAGCGTTCGATGTCACCGCCGATACCGCTCAATTCAAGTTGAACGCTGCGATGGCAGAACTGAAGTCCGCGCTTATCAGCGTCGGCGAGATTTTTCTTCCACTCGCAAAGATGATTATCGACTATGTTGGTAGGTGGATTGAACGGTTCAACTCTCTCCCCGGCCCGATTAAGACGATCCTTTCGGTGATGGCCGCTCTAGCGGCGGCTATCGGGCCGCTACTGTTCGTTGTCGGGAAACTCACTATCGCATTCTCCGGGCTAATGAGTTTAATGTTGAAGGCGAAAGCGATCGCTTTTCTGCGGACTCAGTTCGCCATGTTGCGGGCAAGTATGGCAACCACGCGAGTAAGTATGAAGCAAACTCAGACATCGTTTGGGATGATGGGTACGGCGGCGAGGATGGCGTCCATAGTTGTCGTTTCCTCTTTCCGAACTGTTGCTACAGCGGCGAGGGGACTTATGACGGCCTTAGGGCCGGTTGGGATCGCCATTGTTGGTCTTTCTGTTGCGTTTGAAGTAGTTTCGAGTAACAACGCTGAGGCTCAACGCAAAGCGGAAGAGTACACGGAGACTTTGGATAAACTCACCGGTGCGGCGACTTCGGCTACCGACGAACTAATCTCCATGAATCTTGCGGCAGCCACAATGGGCTGGTGGTTCTTCGCCCGTGACCTTGAAGAGGTCGCCCAGACCGTCGGGATCAGTCTCGCGGATATGATTAAAGCCGTTCAAATGACGGAACAGGAATACCTTCAATGGACCATAGACCTTGGCCCGGTTATGGAAGGCTCCGACCTACAGGCCGTTATAGAGGCGCTAGACGCGGAACGGGAAGGTCTATACCGGTCGCGAGAAGCACATGATGAGAAAACGCGGGCAATGCAAGCGTCAAATGAAGTGGCCGGCCTATACGGGGATGCTCACTCTCGTGCGGCGCTAGCCGCCGGGAGGGTAGGAGTGGCCGCAACAAACTCCACCCCTGGGGTAAAGGGAATGGGTGACGCCGCACAGGAAGCGGCGGACAAGCAACAGCAGTTAAACGACACCTTGAACATTTTTATGGGCAGTGTTAGCGCGATTGGCGCTGTTGACTCGGCGAAAGCCGCTATCGCGGAGATTGGAACGTCAGCGGTTGAGAATGGAACCAAACTCGTGG
>Ga0075117_1001525_pt1 | contig 14188 bp, 10 predicted proteins | sample AntAceMetag02UKJ_FD_69789 | JGI IMG/M metagenome (GOLD analysis project Ga0075117, IMG submission 69789) | Saline lake microbial communities from Ace Lake, Antarctica - Antarctic Ace Lake Metagenome 02UKJ | ecosystem: Environmental > Aquatic > Non-marine Saline and Alkaline > Saline | place... | reverse complement strand
TATTGAGACCAGTTTTCCGATGGTGACCAGTGATTATCTGCCGACAATTCTGGAAGCAGCAGGCCTGTCTGCTCCCACTGATCGACCTGTTGACGGAATCAATCTCTGGCCCATTATTGAAAACAATCTCAAAAACCGCCAGCAACCGATTGGATTTCAATACAAGAAAGATGCGGCCTGGATGACTGATCGCTATAAGTTACTTCACACAAAAAAGAAACCGGGTTTTCAATTATACGATCTGCTTAATGATCCGGGTGAAACAAACGATCTTTCCCAGGTCAATCCTGCCATTGTGGCGCAGATGAAAACGCAACTGGAACGCTGGATGAAATCGTGCGAACAGAGCGACCAGGGTCGTGATTATTAACGTTGAGACCGAACGAAATTCAGCCATCCACTCAGGAGCCAACTTTGTATTTTTCAGAAAGCCCAGCATGCATTTTTTGAAGCCGGTTTTTTGGTTGACTATCATTCTAATTTTGTGTCTCGCAAATAACATTAAAGCGTCCGAGAGTTCACTCCCGAATATCATTCTGATCATGGTCGATGATATGGGTTTTTCCGACATCGGCTGTTATGGCGGTGAAATTGAAACGCCGCATATCGATGCACTGGCTGTGGGAGGAGTGAAGTTTTCACAATTTTATAATTCAGGACGCTGTTGTCCCACGCGGGCCACTTTGATGACAGGTTTACATCCTCATCAAACAGGTATCGGCTGGATGACGAGCCCACCCGGAAGTAAAAGAGGCAACTCAAAACCGCCTGCCTATCAAGGGTATTTGAATCGCAATTGTGTCACGATCGCTGAGGTATTGAAGCAGGCGAACTATGCAACCTATATGGCGGGAAAGTGGCATCTTGGCTACAACGTGCATGATTGCTGGCCGCTACAACGTGGCTATCAAAAATACTTTGGATGTGTCTCGGGCGCCACGCGGTTTTTTCACCCCATCGAACCACGGGGAATGACCTTCGGCAATGAAAATATCAAAACACCACCCAGCACAACTGATCGCCCCTTTTATACCACTGATGCTTTTACTGATTACGCAATTCGTTTTCTGGGAGAACATCAACAGGAGAATACGCGTAAGGACAAACCATTTTTCCTGTATCTGGCCTATACCGCCCCGCACTGGCCACTCCAGGCACATGAGGAAGATATCGATAAATATCGTGGGAAATACAAGATCGGTTGGGACAAGTTGCGCAAGCAACGTTTCGCGCGACAAAAGAAAACGGGTTTAATTTCTGCAGAAACCAAGCTCTCTCCGCGTGACAAATCGGTCCCCGCCTGGGATTCGCTGAGTGCAGAAAAACAAAAAGAGATGGCTCTCAAAATGGCCATCTATGCTGCGATGATTGATCGCGTTGATCAGAACATTGGTAAGCTCATCAACTGGCTTAAAGACCATCAGCAATATGAAAACACATTAATCCTGTTTCTGTCAGATAACGGAGGTTGTGCTGAGGGAGGGCCATTAGGACGCGGCAAATTTTTTAATATCGAAAAAAGAAATCAAGAGACTGCGAACAGCTATGGAACCGCATGGGCAAATGCTTCGAATACTCCCTTCCGATTGTATAAACATTATGCTCACGAAGGTGGGAGTGCAACACCTTTCATTATGCACTGGCCACAACAAATTCAACCGAGTAATCAGTGGTTCCGTGAACCAGCTCAGCTAATCGATGTCATGCCCACCATCGTCGATGTTGCCGAAGCATCCTATCTGAAAGAACATAAAGGAAAATTGATTCATACACTGGATGGCATCTCTTTAAAACACGCCATGAACGATAAAAGCTTAGACCGCAAGGCACCGATTTTCATCGAGCATGAAAACAACGCTTTTGTGAGAGCCGGTGAATGGAAACTGGTCGGCCGAGGAGTCTCACCTGCCAGCGGACTGAAGCCTAAAAAATGGGAGCTGTATAACATGAAACAAGATCGTACAGAGTTAAATAATCTCGCTGATAGTCATCCCGAAAAAGTGAAGGAGTTATCGACTCAATGGCAAGCTTGGGCGAAACGAGTGGGTGTGTTTCCGAAGCAAAAAAAAGCTGCAAAGAAATCAGGGGGAAATCGAAAGCAGGGAGCTGCAAAATAAGCTCTGCACGCGTTAAAGCCATAATTGGCAGAGAGAATACCAAAAAAGTGAACATCGAATTTTAGTGACTAGCACTCATTTCTGAATTTCCAAAGCAATATCTATATATTGTTTTATTTCATTATTAGATCTTCGTTTCAGTTTGGCAATTTCCTTTTTTATTTTTGCTGTCGCTTCGGGAAATCCACAATTCGAGAAATCATGTAGCCCCATAATGACAGATCCTCTGTCTTTAGACTGCAACTCCGTAATGATATCTGATGACACCACAGACGACAGTAGTCTGTATTTTTTATTGGTCTTCTCCATTGCTACATATTCCAATGATTGATGTTTGTTCCTACTGTCTTTAGGAAACGAAGATTCATGCTTCTTTAACACATTCAAAGCATTATCATTAACAGCAAGCAGGAGTGACTCTTCACTTTTTCCTTACAAATTCATAGACTTCTCCATTGTCAAGGCGGAGTACCAAGCGATCCTTTTGAAGTGTGTAATGAGCTTTCTCGACTCTCTTTTTTATAGTTGTTTCGAATGTAGTATCTTTAATCTTGTATGAACCGCTCAGTTGCGTTATTGCTGGCCGACTCTGTCCGTCTTCGCTCTCTATTGAATAAGTGACATCAATCATCCCTTCTTTGTGTAGGACATATGTGAACCTCGCTGGTCCCCATTCACTAACTATTGGTGGTTTGCCAGGGGCAGGGCAGTGCCAAGTACCGACAAGACTTATTAATTCATCGTTATAAGTCGATTCTTTTGAGCAACCAATGATCGGTAGGCATACAGAAAGAATAATTAAATAAATATTCTCTGGATCGAAAATAAACGCATACATGGTACTCCCCCTCTCAAATCACATTTTAGATTTATTGCAAGAACGAAAATTAAGGTCGCGGTAGCTCAGTCAGGGCTACCACATTTGTTACGATGTTCCTCACGTTTTTTGGCGGAGGTGTGCGGCTGTAAGCCACGGCGAGCAAGGGAGCCCACTTATACTTTCTTAATGACCATATCCGACCAATTCCATTACCTTCATATGGATTGTTTCCAAAGTTAGGGTTATTGGCGAATGGACTGACACGAATCCGAACATCAGGATCGACTCCCGCCCCGAGTAAAGTCCGAACACGTTCCACATCAAGCTGAAAAGAGGCAAGCAAGAGTTGTTCAGCAGGTGTGTATTTCGGATTGTCTTTAGCTGGTTGTGCTTGCGCAGAAGTAATTGCGAAATTAATCAGCAAAATAGCGGTGAATAACAAACGACCAGACATGTTTCACTCCTGGCAAGAGTATTCTTCAGGAAATATTTTAGCATACGTCGCTGCAAAGCGCGAAGAGTATAGCACAATTCCGAAAATTGAGTCCAAACATGTTTTCATAAATGAAATCACGGGGTCAATCGACCCAATGCAAGACATCACGAATGATGGACCAGCGGGGATGCGTTTTTTCTTCATTTTTGCCAAGAATCCAGTAATTGTAGAGCGTTTGAAATGCCCCTTCCTTCTTTTTGAGTTCTAGCCAGACTTCCATAAATTCTTCGAACTCGACATCGTGTGCTCCCAGATAATACAAGGGCACACGGATATCTTTCTGAAACGGATTGACTACGGAAAATTTGGGATACAACAATGTCCAGGCAGAACCAGTTTCGGCACTGGTTACCAGAATACTCGCATCACCGGCTTCGCTTAAAAAGAATTCTTCTTCGGACTCAATTTGAATAAACGTGGCATTTGGAAAAAACTCATGTGCTTTTTCATCAAAAAAACTATTGGATACCACGGCGATTTTTAGATCCGCAGAATGCCTTAACTCTTCAAAATCCAAAAAGACTGATTTACGATAGTCGGGCAAGACGATGGCCAACGTGACATCCATATAAGAGTCAGCTACGGGAAACGCAGTTGCACGTTCGATTGTTCCCTCGAGACCGGACATCGCCAGATCAAAGTGGTCTCCATCAAGCTGACTAATGAGAGTTTTGGGAGTAAAAGGAACAAATTCAATGGCCACACCCAGATCGCCAGCCAGGCGATGTGCCATATCGATATCAAAACCGACGAGCTGATTTTGTTCGTTGAAGTAAGAAAATGGTAAGCGTTTGTCGTCAAAACCGAGGCGAATGACGCCACGACGGCGAATTCGGTCGATACGGGTTTCTTGTGGACTGATGGCCACTGGATTCGGTACTGATTGCTTAACGATCGTGAACGGGACTTCAGGAAATAATAGTTGCCGATTCGCAATCATTGATTTGGATTGATAAAGGTCTTTGAAAGTGTAATTCAATACCGTATGAATGCTGGCAATGACAACTCCTGCAATACACAACCAGAGCAGTGAATAGGAAATGAATTTTTTCCATTGAATCTTAAGTGTTCCCGACAATGAGGCGGCAGCAAGTATCGCGAAGGAAAATAAATAGATTGAACGCAGTGCATCTCCCAGTCGTGTGGTATAGATGCCAACCGCCAGATAGAGCTGAAAAATATCATGGGGAATATGCATCAGGTCGAGTAGCCAGGGGATGGTAACCGCAGGCTTGGCAAACGAACCGGCCATGCCTAACGATAAAAATTTGGGGTATTGTTCTGGCAATAAACTCTCGCCATAAAACCAGGCCGAAAAGGGAATAAAAATTAACCCGATGATTCGCCCTAGATCTGGAAAAGGGAATACAAGCGGAACTAATACATCCGGAGAGCCACCACTGTTCTTTTTTTCCAGATGATAGCGGTCTAATATCTCCCGAGCTGCTTCGACGATTAATGGCAGCACGGCAAATGTGTTTCCCAGCACAAATGCTGCGATCACCGCTGTTTGCGAAACTTTTAATGCGTCCCAATATCGAACGGGAGTGCAGACCGAAATTAACATCGGCAGAATCCCGATCGCCAGCAACAACGTCGCAGCAGAGAACGTAATGAGATAAGCTTGCAGTAATCCAAATTTTTCAAACGGTAGTGTTCCCACGGAATACGCGACAATGGCAAAGATTCCAAATGGGGATATGTGGACAATGAAACGATTGAGTTTCATCAATGCTTTTACAGCAACCGTCAATGGATCTAATAAATGTTCGCGTTTGGCAGTACTGCTTAACGCAATACCGAGCCCGATGGAGAAGATGACTACTGCAGGAACCGCGTTGTTTGCAAGCGAGAAAAAAGGATTCGCGGGTACGAATAAATCATAGAGGCTTTCATTTTGTGTCCCTTCGATGATACTGGTGCTGAAAAATGCGCCTTTCTGCCAGAAAGGAAATGAAAGGGACATCAGGCAGACGGAAAACAGGCCGATACACCACAGGATTATCAGCAGTACAACCACTGTGAGAGCCATACTTCGCGTTTGCTTTAAAGAAATGCGGCCCAGATTCAATATCAATGAGAGCATAATGTAAGGCAGGACTGTCATCTGCAGCAGCCCAATGAAGACCTCACCCACTGACTTCAACGGGGCACAGAATTCGCCAAAAAACAGACCGCAGGCAATTCCCAGGAAGAGGCTTGTTAGAATCCATGTTGTTAAACCGGGTTTAAAATGTGCCCGAGTCTCTTCGCTCATTTGCAGATCCTTGAGTGAACGGGTATCAGAGCAAACAAACTCCTAGCACGTCATTGGAAAACGGATACTTGTCATGGATAAATTTATGGTGGAAGTGTATGTTCCAGTTATTGTAACATTACTAACGTAACGGTCCTTGTGAGTTGTGACAATCAATGATTCCAATTGATTGATGATTCTTAACAGAAAACCCTTTATTCCACCAGATTATTTGGGTCTAAATGACATTTTCGATTCGCTACCAAAATCATCCATATACATTTGAAACATCACCGGAATTGTTTTCTCCCAAAAACCTCGACCGGGGTACAGAAGCCATGTTATCGACGGTTTCATTCGAAGCGGGTCAAAAAGTCTTAGATCTGGGTTGTGGATATGGTGTGGTTGGTATTTTAGCCGCGAAGATTGTCGGAGCGGAGAATGTTGTGATGACGGACATCGAACCCACGGCTGTGAAGATGGCGCGATCCAATGCGGAATTGAACCAGGTAGCCGCGGTGAAAATCATTCAGAGTGACGGCTTGAATGACCATCATGAAATGAACTTTGACTGGATATTGTCCAATCCACCTTATCACAAAGATTTTTCGATAGCCAAGAACTTCATCATGAAAGGCTTTAACCGTTTGAAAATCGGCGGTCGCATGGTAATGGTCACACGTAGACGATTGTGGTATCAGAAAAAACTGAGCAGTATTTTTGGTGGCACCGACGTCCATGAAATCGACAGCTACTTTGTCTTCCATTCCGAAAAACGACGCGACACTTATGCTTCACAAAAACGCAATCGCTGAAAATGCAAGCGCTTGAATTCGATTCGGGTTTGATTCTATCAGGCAACAGTTGAAGATTCGCCGGGAAGTATACCCGCCAGTAAGTTGCCTGCCGTTTGCCCTGACTCAAACCGCATCAGCACAATCCGAATTCCAGCTGTGATAGGTACAGCAAGAATTGCTCCCAATGGTCCCCAGAGCATGGTCCAGAATGAAAGGGCCAGCAATACCGTTACTGGATGAAGCTGAAGGCCTTCTCCCATCAGCTTGGGTTCAATACCATTGCCAATTACCATTTGAATGGCACCGGGAATTAAAATCACTCCGGCGATCGTCCAGGGGCTGTCAGAAAATTGTGCAAAGGCAACCGGAATGGGAAGCAGTGTGGCAATGATGGAACCAATAGAAGGAATGAAGTTTAATAGAAACGTCAATATGGCAAAGACGAGGGCAAGCTCCAGGCCAAATAACGAAAGCGTGATTCCTACCAATGTAGCGGTGATCATAGACAAAATGAGTTTGGTTGAAATATAACTGCGAATTTTTTTTTCAATTTCCCAGTAGATCACATTCTTGACAACTGCTCTGGGATCACGACCGGCTAAAAGAAATATAACGAAGATCGCAACGAAAAAAGATGTTGTTGTGAAGCTCAATGCAGTTTGCATAGTACTCACGGCGATCGATTCCAAAGAACTCTTCATGAAATTAACCGTTTGTTCTTTCAGTACATTGAGATCGACGCCAACTTTTTGCAACCAACTGGTCTCTGGTCTTTTTGCTACCACTGGCTGAGCAGAGACATTAGAAGTTGCACTAGAATCAGTCGCAGAGTTTTCCACGTCTTTCTCATTGTTACTTCCAGATTTTTGCTCAGAGTCATCAACATCTTCTTGCATGATGTCAAAGGTCGAATTAATAAAAATACCCAATTTTTCACTGTATTGTGTTTCTGCTTTGGCAATCACCTGCTGAGTCGAATAAATTAAAACCAGACAGAGCAGAAATCCAGACGAGAGCACAAGCAGTAAGGTGATAGTGATCGCAACAACCTGGGGCATTTTCCATTTCAAGACGAGTAAGTCTACCAGAGGCGTTACAATCGTCGCGATAAATATCGCGATCACAAATGGAATCAATACCGCTTTGGTAATGTAAAACACACCTGCCAGCGCGATGATAGAGAGCAACATTAAACAGCCTGTGATCACCTTGGCCTGTTCGTCCGAGGGTTTCAGAGAAGTTGACATGCAGAGTGCCCTTTGTGGATGAGTGATATCTTCAGTACGAACCGGTTCGCGAGCCTGGCGATGTGCATTTCGAAAAACACACTAGGTATTTCAGGATGCGTAAGCGCACGATACTGAGAAATGCAAAAGATGCAAAGAGAAAAACTATGATTAACGTCTGATTTGGCGCAGGTATTTGAGAAATTGCTGATTCAGTCGCGTGAGATCATTCCCAAAAACAGATTGAAAGTCCTTAAGTCGCTCTTCAGGCGTCGACCAGATGAGTGGTTTTTTACTTGCGATTAAACTCAGATATTCTTTATAGAGCTTGCGTTTTGTTTTGATCAAAAAGTACGAGAAGGCCCAGGCCTCGGAATAGGCGTCGAGTACTTTTTCCGGATCTTGAAATCGTTGATCGTTCATAATCAAAGTCTGCAGTGAGTCGGCAGATCTGCGAGAGCGAGCGTAATCTTGAAATTGTCTCAGTCGCCAGGGGTTCGGCTTGCCTACCGTGCGCCAACCCGTTTTACTCCGCAAATCCGGTGTTTCGAAATAGGTGGCCATCCCTTCTGACAACCAGAGCGGGTTGTCGGCAAAGCGGGTATGCAGGCCAATATTAAAGGCGATCTGGTGTGTGCATTCATGAATGATGGTTGCGACATTGAAAGGTGACTTGCTTAATTTTTTTAGAATGTCTGCATCTGTGAAAGCTGGTGCTTCATTCGGTCTGGCTGTCAAATCATAAAGAACCATTCGATTCGACTGTGTGGAATAAAATCCGTGAACGGCAGCGTTATCTTTTCCCAGAATCTGACTGGCATATTGCTCAAAGTTCGCACGGTCTTTGAAGATGATGGCAATCAAGGGAACTTCCGGATCGTGTAATGGCAGCTCTTTACTGTCCCAGTGATGATGGAGCACGTTATACAAGCGTTCGAAGAGATAGCTGCACCACTTCGAGTAGCGTTTTCCTGCCTGACTGCAGAGAGTGAAATGCTTAGTTTGTATCACTGTAAAATCGGAGCCAAATTCAGCGATGAGTTGCTGTTCAAGTTCGGGCAGCTTGAGGGGAGAAAAGTTTTGATCTAGCAACTGTTTTTTTTTGAGTTGCTCTGGTGTGGCTGTCAATAATCGCCCATCGCGAGCCATCATCACAACGCCCCCATCCTGGGCTTCGAGAATTTGTGCAGCTTGAAGGGTCTGTTCCTGCTGCCGATCATCAAGGTAAATAAATTCATAAAGGCGTCGATGTGAAACGCTATCAGATTTCGATTTGCTTGAAGTTTGTGAATAGAGTAAGTTGCAGCAAGAAGTGCAGTAGACGTAAATGAAAACGATCGGAAAGAGCAGACCAATTCTGAGGAATTGCAGTGTGGGTGTCACATTCAAGTCTCTCCTCACCATAGGAATCTTTCTGCTCAAAAGGAAACGATACAGTCCCAGAATAGGGAGCAAAGAGCCTGAAGTCGATCCCTATTTTTTGGCTAGTTTGTCTTTTCCTTCAGCATCAGTGACCGTCAGATATAATACGTTTGACGCATAGTTGGTTGTAATGGAAAATGTGATCCCCACGCGCGCCATCGCAGCAAACGGGAAACGCTTGATGGGCGCTGCTTTGGGGGAAGCTTCGATCACCAGAGTTCCCTCAAGTGTTTTTCCCGCGAGGCGAGTTTTACTTTTCTTGGAAAGTGTAACTCCCGGCGGAAGCTGTTCGCCAAATTTTGACCTGAAGTACATAAAGGATGTCGCAAGAGTGACAGGATCTTTATAGACTTCACTGCGTTTGATTTTAACTTTAATTTCCGCTGACTCACCCGGTTTTAAGACAATTTCACTGGGGGTCGCTGTCACTTCAAGCAGATCGAGCGGCTTGGTGACGCCGACGATTGATGTTTTAATCGGCCAGCGCGCCTGTCCGCCTCCGCCTGACTGAATTTCACACGTGATACGACCATAACGAACGACTTCTCGTTCTTTTCCATCGGGGCCTGGAATTTTTGCTTTACCCGATATTTTAACAAGTGCCGCATTGATGGGAGCATCTTTGGCAGCTTTGAGAATCAGCCCACAGTCATTCACTCCCGCAGGCAGAGTGACTGGTTCAAACGTGACTCCCTTAGGCAGCCCCTCGATGTTCATTTCAATCGGGCCAGTAAAACCGTTCAAGCGTTTGACTTTGCCGAACCACAGCATATTGGTTCCCGGCGCAATTTGAGAGTAGTAATATTCGCCATGTACTTCAAACTCCGGACCACTCGGTTGCGCGGAAAGATGATAGGCAAATCGCTCACCCCCTCGATCATGCAAATCTCGAACCGTGACAAAGTATTCGCCATCAGCGGGCGCCTTAAAATAGAATTGTGCGTCCTTCGCCACCAGAAAATCGTCGGCTTCTAACGTAGCGCCGCCATTCACAAAAATCCGATGTGCTTTTCCTTTTGCATCATGTACTTCCATCACAGAGTCCAGGGGGAGATCTATGTGGCTCGACATCAGCTTGAAAAAGTAATATTGATCTTTTTTGACTTTGATGGAGTAATAATGAGTCTGTTCTGCTTCATCAAATTGCGCACTCACTCCCATGGGAAAAGTCAAAGGGAACGCTGTTTTGGTTGAGATATTTGTACCGGGTGCAGTCACTTGGGGATCATCACTAATGAGTGTCCAGACGGCGTTGGTTTGACCGGCCGGTGTTTTGAACGTGCGTTGTGCCCATCCGGTTGCTTTAGAGTCGGCAGCAGAGAAGCTGACTTTCGACTGGCCTTTTAAAGCATGTCCCAGCAGTTTGATTTCAGCTGTTTTGCCTTTCTGAACTGCGAAGGGCATTGTGTGATAAACGAATGGGGTGTCACTTACTTCAATACAATAGGCATATTTTCCGGTTCCGACATAGCGGGCATCTCGAATTTCAAATACGTATTCGCCATCGGCGGGTAACTTATAGGTAATCAGCGAATCTGATTTAACAAAATTATCATTCTGAGCAACAATTTGTTTCTGAGGCCCATATAGGGTCAAAATGGAATCCATCAGATAAACACCCGATGTCTGCATTGTGTGAATGGCCTCTGTCACGCGTTGAGCGTAAACCTGCAACGTGATTTCCTGTCCTTTCTTGCCAATAAATTTGAAGCAATCCAAATCTTCAGTTTTTTCGCAAATTCCACAAACAGTCGAAGGAATGGAAACAAGTTGAGCCGTATCGAATGTGTTATTGTCTTTCTTCTCTACTTCTTCGATCACCGGATAGGGAGTCACCAGTAAATGCGTGACACTGGAGACAGCCTGATCAGTTGCGACACGACATTCATAAATACGTGCAGGTTGATTTTTGGGTACTTCAATATCAAAGGCAAATGGAGTACCCATTGAACCACGACCACGTCGGGGTGCCGCTTTGGGCTTGGGCTCGGCAAATTTAATTTTGATACCTGGTTGATCAAAAAAGGCTGAATGAGTTCCATCTAAAGTATAACTGCTATGAAGTTGTACTTTTCGCTTATCGCCTTGTTGCACGGCCGCCGGTTTAAAAGCTACCAGTTGACGAAAACCAATTTTCGATGGTGCTGGAGTTTTCTTTGCGTCGGCAGCATTCAACTGCGTTGAAATTGCGAACAACAGGCTCAAAGTCAGTAATGATGAAGTTACGCAGCGCATCGGTTTGTCCTGAACGAGATCAAAGAGTATGCCTGAAAACAGGGACGCCCCAGAGGACAAAGTCCACCGGGGCCATCACTGTCGTATAAGTGAGGATGAGTTTATCTGGAATTAGCCTATCAATTCCGGGATAGGTTGCCCTTCATTGACAATCAGAGGGCGTCCGTCCTCGGGAGAGACAAAGTAGTGATCCAGATTGACTCCCAGTTTGGTATAAATCGTGGCCGCGACATCTTGTGGATAGTACTCTTTTCCTACAGGACGTGAACCAATATCGTCGGTAGCACCAACAACCTGACCTGCTGGAGTTCCCGCACCAGTCATCATCATCGTTGATGCAGTCGCCCAGTGATCACGACCGGCGGCTGAGTTAATCACAGGCGTTCGCCCGAAATCGGTCAGCCAGACAACAAGCGTATTATCCAGCATGCCACGCTGTTTCAAATCAAGAACCAGTGATGTCAATGCTTTGTCAAACGGAGGCAATGAACCACGCAGCGATTTAAAGTTATTAGTATGAGTATCCCACCCACCACTGCTAACGGTGACAAATCGTGAGCCGGATTCAATGAGTCGACGAGCCATGAGACAGCTTTGACCCAAATAGTGACGTCCGTAATTATCGCGAGTCTTATCGGATTCCTTACTTAAATCAAATGCCTGTTGCGTGTCAGCAGATGTAATCATACTGAAGGCGTTTTGATAATGGGCATCAGAGGCTTCAAATGCATTTTGATTTTGATCTGCCTGACGCTGCAATGTATCAATGGCTTTTAAAGCCTGTTGACGTCGTTTCAGACGATCAATGGTAATACCCGATGGCGGAGAGATATCACGCACAGTGAAATTTTTGGCATTTGGATCGCCGGGAATTTCGAAAGGATTGTACTGCAGGCCAAGATACCCTCCCAGTCCACCATTGAAACGACGGTCTACATGATTCCCAATTTGAATATGCGGAGGGATATTCGTTTTGAATCCTTTGGTTTTTGCAATCACAGCCCCATAACAAGGGTAAGTGACTGATGCGTTGAATTTATGCCCTGACAGCATGAATGCATCAGCGGTCGAGTGCGAACCATTACGCGGATTCAAATTCCGCATAATCGAAAATTCGTTCGCATGTTTTGCAAACAGAGGTAACTGATCGGTAAACTGATAGCCGGGTAGCGCTGTACTGATCGGAGAGAAATCGCCACGCACGTCTGCAGAAGCATTCGGTTTGGGATCAAACGTGTCGTGATGGCTCGTTCCACCGCGCGTCCAAATCAAAATGCAGTTGGTATCATTATTCGGGTCGGTTAAAGCCCCCGATTCGTTGCCATTCGAAGCATGAGCCTGACCACGCATCACTGAATCCAGAGTGACACCAAACGCACTCAGTGCACCAACTTCCATCAGAAATTGTCGACGGGAACCAGTTTCACAGTTAGAAACGCTTTGTGGGAAAAGCTTCAGCATCAGAAACTCCTTAAGTGGCAAGACCCGGTTTTGGAAGGAATCTATTCGGAGGGACAATTAGAGGTAGTGTAACTATTTGGCAAGATAACTAACATAATTGTAACCATTTATATAAGGTAGGCAAATACATTTATATAAGGTAGGCAAATATAAAATCGGTTTCAAGGAAGGAAATTAATCAGACTGAAATGAACCTTCCCCAAAATCAATCCTTGATCACTTTAAATTATAGCGGTAAAATAGGATTAGAGGGCCTTTTTTCATGGCAAACAGTGTATAATTGACAATGTAGCACAGCTGAAACACCATTGAACTATTTACTAAAAAACAGAGGTTTTTTTTGCTTTTGTTTTGTTTTTAAGTATATTTAAGTATAAATGGTCATTTATGTTAGACCATCCTATTCCCCCAGCTACCACACTCGACCTGCCAATCCTGCCTGTATAATACGCTCACCAGCGTCATCATATGTTTTCCGGTTAGATCCATTTCTGTGAAGAGGGAAATTGTTCTGACACAAAACAGCAAACATGAAGAGAGTTGATTTCATGAGGAACTGTAAAACTCACTTGAAGAGAGATTCCATGTTGAAGCAAATCACATTTGCAGTTTCGTTTTTGTTCTGCGCCTTGATTTTGAGTCCAACCCGGGCGGCAGAACAACCATTTGAAGTCTCGCCTGAGAAAATTGAGCTGAATGGTCTCTTGGATTATTTTCAAATTCAACTTCCTGTGACCTCGAACGGAAAAATCTCTGGAGACCTGACACATGCAGCCAAATATACCAGCCTGACTCCCAAAGTTCTTGAAGTAAACTCAACTGGTCTGGTCCGTCCTATTGGATTTGGTCAAGGAAAAATCCAGATAGAACTTGCCGGCAAACAGCGAGAAATTTCCGCCAACGTGAAGCCCAGAACGAACGGCAAAAACGCCAGCTTTGTAATGGATGTGGTCCCCGTATTGAATAAAGGCGGTTGCAGTCTCGGCGGTTGTCATGCATCACAGTTTGGTAAAGGGGGCTTTAAACTATCCTTGTTCGGTTACGCTCCTGAGCAAGACTATCCTCAAATGGACCGTGATAACCGCCAACGACGGATTTCCGTTTTACAACCCGAAAAAAGTCTGATCCTGCAAAAGGCATCCATGGCAATTGCCCATGGTGGAGGCAGACGGTTTGCGAAAGACTCTTATGAGTACCGGATTATGCACACCTGGATTTCAGAAGCCGTCACTGAAATCGATACGAAGGAACCCAAAGTCGTCGGTATGGAATTGATTCCTATGACCAGACGTTACAAAAAAGGGGACCAGCAACAACTGCGAGTCGTTGCTGAATTCGGTGATGGTACGAAGCGGGATGTAACCGCACTGGCTCAGTA
>Ga0075117_1001522_pt1 | contig 14216 bp, 9 predicted proteins | sample AntAceMetag02UKJ_FD_69789 | JGI IMG/M metagenome (GOLD analysis project Ga0075117, IMG submission 69789) | Saline lake microbial communities from Ace Lake, Antarctica - Antarctic Ace Lake Metagenome 02UKJ | ecosystem: Environmental > Aquatic > Non-marine Saline and Alkaline > Saline | place... | reverse complement strand
CGAAAAATCCATTCACCAGTAGATCGCTGATGGCTTCACGATTTACATCGACGGCCACGGTGCCGCCGATGAGTCGACTGCTGCGTCCCGGAATGGCGACGGGAAATGTGTCCGGGCCATCTTCTGCCAGCAACGCTTCTTTGGCCGCGCGACAGGCGTGCCACAACGATACGGACTGCCATGGATCGAGGTCGATGTTCTTTTGTGCTTTGAACAGTTGCGAAACATGGAAGGCCAGCGTGAGATCCATGTTGTCGCCGCCGACTAGCAAGTGATCACCGACCGCGCGGCGGCGCAGTTGCAGTTCACCCATTTCGTCGACCACGTCGACCAGTGTAAGGTCCGTGGTTCCGCCGCCGACGTCGCAGACCAGTAACTGATGTCCGGCCTGCAATTGCTTGCGCCAGTGGTCGCCTTGATTGTCCAGCCACGCGTAAGTTGCGGCTTGGGGTTCTTCGATCAGCACCAGTGTTTCTGGCAGACCAGCTGCCAGCGCGGCTTCGCGCGTGAGTTCCCGAGCACTGGCGTCGAACGACGCGGGGACAGTCAGTACGACGTGTTGATCGGCGATGGGTGAATCCGGAAACGCGACCGTCCATGCAGCCACGAGGTGTTCTATGTATCGCCGAGACACATTGACCGGCGACATTTTTTGAACGTTGTCCGGCGTATTCCATGGCAGAATGTCTCCGTGCCGATCGACCTTGCTGTGGCACAACCAAGACTTCGCTGCGCTGATGGTGCGTTGCGGAAGGTCGGCCGATTGTCGTCGAGCCACTTCGCCGACTGCGAATGTTCGTGCTTGAGCCCACGGAACGTCCCACGTGCCGCTTTCTGCGTCGCTGCTGAGGCCGAGATGCAGAAACGACGGCAGCGAAGTTTTTTCGGCGATCGTGTTGGGTGCCACCAGCTGAGGGATGTTCAGCAGTTGCACATCTGCTGTTTCGGCATTCAGCTGCGTATAGGCCAATACACAGTTGGTTGTGCCCAAATCGATTCCGATTGCGAAGTCCGTTGTCATAAGCTTTGTACTTCAACTTCTGCCGGTGCAATCACGAACGCGCTTTCGCCAGCGCCGGTCCATTTTGGCAAATCACATTTGGTGGCTCGCCAGCCATGGTGCATAAGTTCTCCGCTTTCCGGACGCTTGTCTGTGACGTTTCCAGTGAACTTGTACTGCGCCGCATCCGCGTCGTATGGCACGTTGACTGTGCTGCCCTCTTGGCCATCCAGCAGAGGTTGAATGGCGAACATGCGGTCGAGCACATCGTTGGTCTGGCGATGCACGTCGCGCACAGCCGCACCGATTTGCGCATCCGTGTAGTCCGAAATTGGTTCTTTGAAAAAATCCAACAGGCGCGCTTCACGTTGCAAGGCAGCTAGCAGCGTGATGGCGTCGCTGCGGACCGGTTTCGGTGGCTCAACAGGGTTCGGTTTTGACTTGGGTTCCGACGGTGCCTGTTCAATGGCTCGAGGCGCATCGATCGTGGCGACTTGCTTTGCAAACGCGCCGCTAAACAGAACTTTTAACGCTAATCCGACGCGCCCCATGCGATCTGACCTTTCTGCTGTCACTATAAGCTGTGTGCCCTGAGCTGGGCTGCTAAATCGTCAGTCTTTCGAGTTGCTGGAACTGCTGGAGTTACCCGAATCTGATGTACTACCCGAATCTGATTTGCTACCGGAAGAACTCGACGACGACTCGGACTTGGATTTGGAATCAGACTTGGATTCCGTCTTCGTTTCGCTCGACTTCTGATCCGCCTTGGCGCCCTTTTTGTAAGATTCGCTGCGATAGTCAGTCTGGTAGAAGCCGGTGCCCTTAAAAATAATGCCACCGCCGGCGCTGATCATGCGTTCTGCTTTTTTCTTCTTGCAGGACGGGCATTTTTCCATGGGCTTGGCCGTGATCGATTCGAACTCTTCCCATAGATGATCACATGCAGAACAGCGATATTCGTACGTTGGCATTGGACGGAGACTTTGGTGAAGAGTTGACTGTGATGAAAATCCGCTCGGAATGACCGAAGTCATTCGACGTCATGTGAAACCATACCGAATTATTCCGGCGACTGGTCATCGTCGCTGGCAGCCGCAGGTTCTGGTGGACGACAGGACACCATTACCTTGGCCGGCCTGAGCACTCGATCGTGAATCTTGTAGCCTGCTTCAACCACCTGTAAGACTGTCATGGGGTCATGATCGGCCGACGGAATTTGACTCAGTGCTTCGTGAAAGTTGGCATCGAAAGCTTCGCCTGCCGGGCTGATGGCTTCGCACGAATTCGCTTTCAACGCATCGGCGAATTGTTGTGACACCATCTTGATGCCGTCGATCAATCCCTGCGCGTCGCCCGTTTGTTCTGCCACCGCGATCGCTCGTTGAAGGTTATCGATCCCCGGCAGCATGCTGCGAATGACGGGCATCGCAGAATACTTCATCGCGTCCATGGCTTCACGTTGAGTGCGTCGACGGAAATTTTCCAGCTCCGCCTGAGACCGCAGAATCCGATCGCGCAGTTCTGCGTGTTCGATCTGCAGGTTTTCGAGTTCGTTATCCATGGTCTTTGATTCCGCAGCGTCAGATTGTTCGGCAGCTTCGTGGAACTGGTCTTCCGCCGCGTTTTGGTCAGTATCTTCTGTGCTCATGTCGGACTCACATTTTTGACTGCTGGGGTCAGGTTTTGCCTGAAATCCCGTGGGCTCACAATTTGACGCCGGAGACGTACTCCAGCGAATTACGCAACACTTCAGCCGTCTGAAGTGTTTCCTGCGTTCCAGCCGTTTTGGCTAGCGCCAAAACGGCTAGTCTCCTGTCGTCTGTTTCATTCGGCTGAAGTGTTACCGAATTTCTAACGCTGTTGTTGTTTTGGGACGAATCGAGGGTGAATCAAAAGACTCCCGAACCTCTTCACGCAGCCGAACTACGCCTCTTCGTCTCCACCAAAGAAACTCTTGACGTGATCAAAAAATGACGTTCGTTGAGGCATGACGTTGGCTTTTTCCAGTTCCGCGAGTTCTCGCAGTAGTTTTTCCTGACGGGCATCAACCTTTTTGGGCACTTCGATCTGCAGTTCCACCAGCAGATCGCCAACGCTGTGGCGACCATTGGGGTCCGGCATGCCTTTGTGACGCAAACGGGTGACCGTGCCCGGTTGCGTGCCCGCCTTCACGGATAACGATTCACGGCCCGTGAGTGTCGGCACTTCGATATCTGCGCCTAGAGCTGCTTGAGAATAAGAAATTGGCACACGGCACAGCAGGTTTTGGCCGTCGCGTTCGAACAACGGATGTTCTTTGACTTTGAAGTTCACATGCAGGTCGCCGCGCGGGCCGCCCTTGACGCCGGCTTCTCCCTCGCCACGAATGGGCATCTGCATTCCATTATCCACACCGCCTGGGATGTTGATTTCCAGCGTCGATGTTTTCATCTTGCGACCGCTGCCAGAACAGTCGACGCATGGGTTCTTGACCGTTTTCCCTTCGCCCTTACAAGCCGGGCAAGTCGTTTGGACTCGGAAGAATCCCTGCGATTGAATCACCTGCCCGTGACCACCGCAGGTGCTGCAACTGACCGCCTGACTGTCCGCTTTGGCTCCCGAGCCATCACAGGTTTCACAAGTTTCGCGTCGTGAAACTTCGAGTTCTCGTGTACATCCGGATGCCGCTTCTGGCAGTTCCAAAACGATGGTGGTTTCCAGCGAAGCCCCTTTTCGGGCACCACTGCGACCACGACTTTTTCCGCCGCTACCACCACCGAACCCGAACCCTTCGAAGATGTCTCCGAAAGCACTAAAGATGTCGTTGACGTCGTGGAATCCGCCTCCACCGCCGCGTCCCGCTGCACCCTGCACGCCAGCATGTCCAAATTGGTCATAGCGCGAACGTTTGGTGGAATCGCTGAGGACATCGAACGCTTCTGAGGCTTCCTTGAATTTCTCAACCGCCGCGTCATCCCCTTGATTGCGATCCGGGTGATACTTGATGGCGAGTTTCTTGTAGGCCTTCTTGATCTCACCGTCCGACGAAGTGCGTGACACGCTGAGAATTTCGTAGTAGCAAGTCTGAGTTGCCATCGTCACTTCCGGTCCGTGGTTGAGCTGTCGACTGTCTTTGACACGTGTTATAAAAAACGGGGCACCAAAGTGGTACCCCGTGATTGATTATCTTGTGCCGACTGTCGCCGCAAGGCTGTCTGTCAGTCGACATGCACGCGTTTGGTCTGGTTGCCAAACACTATCGAACGGCACCAGCAACTTTCGCTTTGGTGCCGCCATCAGCATCGTCTGTGCGAGTGACGAGAACCTGAGTGGTCAGCATCAAGCCAGCAATGGAAGCCGCATGAGACAGGGCACTGCGAACGACTTTGGCGGGGTCCAAAATACCGGCTTTCAGCATGTCTGTGTATTCGCCAGTCGCCGCGTTGAAACCTTGGGCACCCTTGAGTTGGCGGACTTCGTCTGCCACAACTGCGCCGTCCATGTCTTTGTTCGCTGCAATTTGACGAATCGGTGCTGTCAACGCCTTGGCGATGATCTGGCAGCCTAGAGCTTCGTCGCCTTCCAGCTTCATGTTTTCAACCGCTTCGACAGCTCGCAGCAACGCTACGCCACCGCCAGGCAGAATGCCTTCTTCCACAGCAGCACGTGTCGCATGCAAGGCGTCTTCCATGCGAGCCTTGGTTTGCTTCATTTCCGTTTCTGTGGCGGCTCCCACAGAAATTACGGCCACACCGCCTGTCAGCTTCGCCAGTCGTTCTTGGAACTTCTCACGATCGTAGTCGCTGTCTGTCTTTTCGATGTGATCGCGAATCTGTTGGATGCGTGCCTTGATGGCTTTGACATCGCCCGCACCTTCGATGATGGTTGTGCTGTCTTTGGCGACTTCCACCTTGCGAGCCGTGCCCAGTTGAGCCAGTTCGACAGTATCGAGCTTGATGCCGAGATCTTCTGAAATCAGAGTTCCGCCGGTCAACACAGCCAGATCGCCCAACATGGCTTTACGTCGATCTCCGAAGCCCGGTGCTTTCACAGCACAGATTTTCAGGATGCCACGCAGCTTGTTGATGACAAGTGCTGTCAGGGCTTCGCTGTCAACGTCTTCCGCGACGATCAGCAGCTCTTTACCGGCCTGAGCCACTTTTTCCAGCAACGGCACAAGATCCCGCAGGCTGGAGATCTTCTTTTCGAACAGCAGAATCAGGCAATCTTCCATCACGCATTTCATGTCTTCGGCACTGGTGACGAAGTACGGTGAAATGTAACCCTTATCGAACTGCATCCCTTCGGCGAATTCGAGTGTAGTGTCGTTGGCTTTGCCTTCTTCGACGGTGATCACACCGTCTCGTCCGACACGTTCCATAGCGTCGGCAATCATATCGCCAATCGCCCGGTCGTTGTTGGCCGAGATCGCGCCCACTTGAGCGACCTGTTCTTTGGAATTCACCGGCTGAGCCAGCTTTTCGATACTTTCCAAAGCCACTTCGACAGCTTTGTCGATGCCGCGCCGAACAACCGTTGGGTTGGCACCCAAAGAAATTCCTCGGAGACCTTCCTGAAAGATCGCTCGAGCCAACACGGTGGCTGTTGTCGTTCCGTCACCAGCAATATCACTGGTCTTGCTGGCCACTTCGTTAAGCAGCTTCGCACCCATGTTTTCGAATGGGTCTTCCAGTTCCACTTCTTTACTGACGGTCACACCGTCTTTGGTGACGACAGGATTGCCGAAGCTCTTGTCAATGATCACGTTGCGACCGGTTGGCCCCATCGTGACCGCAACAGCCTTCGCTAGGGTTTCGATGCCACTCTGCAGCTTCAGGCGAGCGGGGTCGTCGAACAAAAGTTGTTTTGCCACGTTCAGATTCCTTCGGAATAGTTTTCAGTGTTCGGTTTGCAGTGTTCAGAGTTGACTTATAAGGCCGCCAACAGTGCTGCTGTTTCCAGAAGGCCCAACGGCCTGTTCTGAAAACTGCAAACTGTCGACTGAAAACTCTACGATTAAACAACCTTTGCCAGGATGTCGCTTTCGCGAAGAATCTTGACTTCTTCGCCGTCAACTTCGATTTCTGTGCCGCCGTACTTGCCGAACAGAACTTTGTCACCAACAACAACGCTCAGAGGAGCGCGTTCGCCACTGTCCATCAGGCGACCTGGTCCAACAGCGACCACGGTACCACGTTGAGGCTTTTCTTTGGCAGCATCCGGCAGCACGATTCCGCCAGCCGTGGTTTCTTCGGCTTCATCAGCTTTGACTACAACGCGGTCATCAAGAGGATTGATTTTCATCAGGGAAAGACTCCGTATGGAATTTGATTGTTTTAGAGGAACGCCGCATCGCGGCTGTTTTGTTTTGGATCACAGAGATGCTCCCGGCCCTGCTGACCGGGAACATCGTCGCCAGTGGTTTACATCATGCCGGGCATGCCGCCCATTCCACCCATGCCTGGCATTCCTCCGCCCATGCCGCCCATTCCACCGTCGTGGTCATGGTGGTGATCGTCGCCGCCCGGTTCATCCGTGGATGGTTCTTCGACGATAATGCAGTCGGTGGTCAGCAACAAAGCAGCCACGCTGGTGGCGTTTTGCAGCGAAGTTCGCACAACTTTGGCAGGATCCACAACACCAAAGGCAATCATGTCGCCGTATTGGTTGTTCATGGCATCGTAGCCGTAATTGACCTTCTTCTCCTTCTTGACTCGGTTCGCAACAACAGCTCCATCGAGGCCTGCGTTGGAAGCGATCATGCGAAGAGGCATTTCCAACACATTGCTGATGAGTTCCGCACCCAGAGCTTCGTCGCCCTTCAGGCCCAGTGCCGCAATCGCTCCACCGCATCGCAGCAAAGCAACGCCACCGCCGGGCACAATGCCTTCTTCGATGGCGGCCCGTGTGGCTGCCAAAGCATCGTCGACAAGGTCCTTGCGTTCCTTCATTTCAGTTTCAGTGGCCGCTCCGACCTTGATCACAGCGACGCCCCCAGCCAATTTGGCCAGACGTTCCTGCAACTTTTCGCGATCGTACTCGCTGTCCGTGTTTTCGATTTCTCGACGAATCTGTTCCGCTCGACCAGCAATGTCAGCCTTCTTACCACCACCTTCGATCACGATGGTTTTGTCGGCGTCAATGCGAATGGACTTGGCTTTGCCCAGATCGGACAACTGAACTTTGTCCAGCTTGATACCGAGGTCTTTGAAGAACGCTTTGCCACCGGTCAGCACGGCCAGATCTTCCAGCATCGCCTTGCGACGATCGCCGTAGCCCGGAGCCTTGACAGCAGCGACCTTGACGATTCCACGCATCTTGTTGACAACCAGAGTCGCCAAGGCTTCGCCTTCTATATCTTCGGCAATGATCAGCAGCGGTGAGCCGTCTTTGGAGATTGCTTCCAAGACCGGAACCAGATCTTTGGCTGCTGAAATCTTTTCTTCGTGGATCAGAACGCGGCAGTTTTCTAGCACGCATTCCTGATCGTCTTCATTAGTGATGAAGTGCGGCGACAAATAGCCGCGATCGAACTGCATCCCTTCAACCAGTGTGACTTCTGTCGTCACTTGGCGGCCTTCTTCGACCGTGATGACGCCGTCTTTGCCGACTTTCAGCAAAGCGTCTGCCAAAATTTCACCGATTTCAGGATCGTTGTTACCTGCAATCGAAGCCACTCGAGCAATCTGGTCTCGGTCATTCGCCTTGACCGGCTTTGACATTTTGGCCAGTTCGGCAGTGACAGCGTCGACTGCTTTCTGAGCACCGCGAGTCAGCGACATCGCGCCACAGCCAGCGGCGATGTATTTTAATCCGTGTCGGTAGATTGCTTCGGCCAAAACCGTTGCAGTTGTCGTTCCGTCTCCGGCAACCTCGTTGGTTTTGGAAGCGGCTTCCTTAACCAGTTGCACGGCCACATTTTCATAGGGGTCTTCTAGCTCGATGTCTTCAGCAACGGTGACACCGTCCTTCGTGACCTTCGGAGCACCCCAACCTTTGTCCAGAACTGCGTTTCGTCCACGAGGTCCCAGCGTACTGGCGACAGCTCGGGAAAGCTTGGAAACGCCGGAAAGCAGGCCTTTGCGTGCCTCTTCGTCGAACGTCAATAACTTAGCCACGGTTTCTCCTCTATTACAACCCGATTTACAACTGAAAGGGGGCGAGCGCACGTTGAGTGTCTAACTGGCAGCAATCTGCCTGAGCCTTCCCGTAAAGCGAAGAGCGTGCCAGAAGCGTACAGAACTTTCTAAGACGTTGTCGCGGAACGACTTGAGTCGTTCCGGGTTTGGGCGTGAGCGATTGGCAGATCCAGCTTACGGTCTTTTTGGCAGGCTGGGCCTGACTTTCGGTCCGCTCGCGCAACTCCATCCCTTCGCGTATCTGCTTCTATTGCCTACCCCGTTGCGAATTCCTTCCCGGCAGGAAGGAACTACTTCGCTCGACCGCGATTGACTTCAATCTTCACCGTGACGTTGTGTTCGACGACGCCGGTTTCGATGAGTTGCGATTTGATTTCGTGGCTTGAGTTTTCGTAGCGAATGTGGGTGATGGTCACGGCCCCTCGAATGATTCTGCCATGGATATGCTGCACTTTGACCGTGTATTCGCCAGATTTGGCCAGCGGACAAACGTATTCTTCGGTATGGAGACCTCGTTCTTTGCCACCATCACTTTGCTGGATCAGGATGCCGCCGTTGGCTGTCAGAGGCACTTTTCGTGAACACAGCTGGCCGTCTGGTTCCATGACACTCAGATCCAAGTCTGCGTCCCCCGTCCATTGAATTATGATTCGCAGGTCACGCTGTCGGGCAGCCTGTGTTTCACGACGCAGCTGACGGGCCAGTTTTGGTTGTCCGTCCGAAGTCAGCTGGCTTTCCAAGTCATCCAGTTCGATTTCACAGATCTGGTGCAGCGTCTGGTAATCGCCACTCCAGACATGCTGGATGGTGCCTGTTCTGGACCAGATGATGGATTCCGGATTCTGGCTGCGATCGGCGATTTTTCGAGCGGCCGCCCAGACGGTGGGTTCCCATGGCGTGCGTTTGGCCGCCTCACGACAAATCTCAATTGCCCGATCGAAAGCATCAAAGCCCGCCAGCATTGATGCTGTGATCAGCATTTGAGCTTGATTGCCGGGGGCGAAATCAATGCGGGAAGTCAGCACGCGATCGATCTGTTGTTGCGGTCGCCCGGCGATTTTCATTTCAATCGCCAGCACATCGTACATCCACGGTTGAGCGTGGTCGTTCCGAATCGCGGCTTCCAGTCCCGCAATCACATCGTCGTGGCGATTGTCATTCCGCAGATGAGTCAACGCAATGGCCAGCACACTGGCCCCGACGGGATTGCCTTGAAACACATCGTTCCAAGCCAACGCCGGTGGTTTATCAGAGTCGATCACAGATCGCAGCAGTTGCTCAGCCCGCACAGCGTCCGGGGCCGCACGAGGCGGCCCGTTGGCTGCGGGTTGTTGAACGAACACCACGGGAATCACCGTCGGCCGTCGCAAGACGGACGACCGCGGGATTTTTTCGAGGGTGTGACGGCTGGCGTGATCGATGGACGTTGAACGTCCAATGCCACCCGATTCAACGGTTCCTTGCGTTCGTAGTCCCGCCTTGAGGAGGAACTTGCACGGATTGTTACGATCGATTCCGGCTGAAGACGGGACTACGAACTTAAAGTCATGATCAGAAGGAAGTGTCGCAGCCGGTAAGCCTACTTGCCCGCTGGTTTTTTTTTGAGCTGCTTAATTGCTTCTGTGGAGATACCATTCTGGGCGGCATTCTGCATTTGTTTTAGGAGGTCATCTGGAACACTCATGAATCCCCCACCGCCGCCGCCACCAAAGCCGCCACCACCGCCACCGCCACCCTGTTGGCCTTGGTTGAGTCCGCCGCCCTGTTGTCCGCCGCCCAGACCACCGGCTTGTCCCTGACCACCACCGCCCAGATCAACGGGTGGAATCACCAAGTCTGCCACGGGATAGACGCGTGTGACAAGATTTTCTTCTGACTCGGCCTTCGCCAAGGTCGTGATTTTGAAGACTTCGTTTTCGATCACGTAGGTTAACTCAGGATCGCTGGTCTGATCAAAGATCAACTGCAGAGCATTCCGCAGCGTCATGCCTTCGAATCGGATGTCCCGGATTTCGATGTCTTCCAGCGATGTGATGCCTTCCAAGTCAAGCTCGGCCAAGTCTGGGTAAATGGTCATGCGGAAGTCCGTGCCCGAAGCACCGCCACCAGCACCGTACGTGGTTGTGTAGAACGCTTCGATGGTGTCCAAGATTTCCTTGAGCGGATTTGGGCCAGGAAAGTCCAGTGGTGGAATGGGTTTGTCCAACATCTGCCGCAGCCATTTTTCGACTGGCTTTTCGATACGCAGGTCGACTGATTCGTAGCGCGGTATACGTGTCAAAGACAGTGATCGCCAGACGTCTGCTGGGGGGTACTGAATTGGTGGTTCGTCCGGGAATGGCACGTGCGACAGTTCGACCTGATACAGCACTTCCAGAAAGCGGTCGTGACGAAGGTTGACTAGGTTGTAGGCTTTTGAAAGTTGTCCGAGAGATTCCGACATCACCAAAGCTTGCGTGGCGGGGCCGTTGCCCGGCCGAACGTTCAGTGCTATTCGAGACACCGTTTCTCCGTCTTCGAATCCGTTGGTGTCTCCATGGCGACCATGCTGCAGTAGACCACGAACTTGGTCGATCAGAATCGCGAGGCGTTCTTCTTCCAGTTTCTCTTCCTGCAAAGTCGCTTTTTGTGATTCTAAAACGGCTTCCTGAATCGCTGCCTGACGCTGCATTTGAGCGTTGACGTCTTTGCGGTTTTGGACGCCGCTTAACGCCCTCACAATTCTGGTTTCCAGTTGATTGCGGACGGCTTGGCTGATGTCGTTCGATGCTTTGATCGTTTCCAGCGTGTCCTTCAATAGGCTAATCGCGTAGTCCGGTTGCTCGAAGCCCAAGTCGTTCGCATTCTCGATGGCTTGGTTCGTTTCAGAGACCAAGATCTGAGTCTGCAGCTGAATGGCGGTTTCGACATCGTTCAGCGGATCAGCGGCTTCTGCAGCGGGAAACTGGTTTTGTTCAGGAGCCCCAAAGTTGCTCTCGGGGGGGAATTCTGTTTGGGCCTTGGGGACTGGAGCCGCATCGATTTCACCTGCTTCTGCGGGCAGCGGTGGTTCATCCGCGAATGGTGACGGTGCGGCCTCAAGGGGTTCGAATTCAGCGGCTGGTGGCTGAGGAGCAGGTGTGACGGCATCGTCTGCAAAGCCTGCAGGTGGCTGCACGAATCCTGTGAGCGTGGCCACTTGCTTGCGGTAGTTGTTCGCTGCCAAATCGTTGCCGCGTCGTTCGAGGAAATCGGCTGCGGCCAGCGACTGTTGCATGTCGGCTGTGAATCGTGCTTCCGCGACGTTCAGGTCTTCAAGGCTTGTGATCGGAGCGTTTGTGCCGTGGGAGGCGGTGATGCGGTCGACGAACTGTTTCAGTTCTGGACCGCCGTTGACTTGGCTGGAATTGTCGGCTGTCCAAGTTGTGGTTCCCGTCTGAGTGCGCGCGGTGATTTTGCGGAACTGGCCGAACGAGCCCTGACCGTGCAAGACCGTGTGACGATCTGGACGAAGGAAGCAGGATTGCGAACCAGTGATCGACAGCGGCTGGCCATCAACCGCGAAGTCCTGAGCAGTGACAGGTGCGACAGTAAGCGCCAGAGCCACGGTTTGTGCGGCGACGGCTTCGTGTCCTGACTTCACCGTGGCGACGGTTCCGCCGGTTCGGTTGGCGAGGATGCCGGGCAGGGTCAGGCTTGTTCGAGGCCCCAGAACCAGCGAATGCACCGATATGTTTCGATCCGCCAGTTCGGCCAGCAATGTTTGCAGTTCTTCGTTCATGATGACATCACGCGATGTCATTCCGTCGCCAATGTAGACGACCGATGTCGGCTGTTGATCAGCCGCTGCCAAAATGCAGGTGAACGCTGATTTTAGGTTGGTCGCTCCCAGTGGAGTCCGCAACGACAGTTGTTGTAAAGCGTCGTTGACTTCACGAGACGTTGTGGGTACGAAGCCGTCGGTCATTGGCACGCACTGGGTATCAATGGCCAGAATCTGCAGCTGACTCTGCGGTGAAAGTTCGGCGGTGATTCTCGAAACCAAAGCCAGTGACGATTCACGAATCGTGCCTGTTTGGCTCGCCGATGTATCCATCAGTACGACATGCCGCCGAACCGTGGAAAACAAAACGTCTGTCGGCTTCACGGCGACAGCAAAGTACTGCTGGCCGTTGGGCGTTGTGTGTTGCTTGACCACCAGCGGCAGAACGCTGCTGTCGGTCGCACCGGCAGTTGAAACACCGCTGCTCAAGATGCTGAACGCGGCGGTGATTGTTAGCAAAGACTTAGCAACAGTGAATTGCGGAAACCGCATAAGAAACCCTTTCGGTAGACCGAACAGTGGTTGGCATCAGCCCGAATCAGACAGCAGAGTTCCGAACGTATTTCGGAACGTGCCCTTATCATATATCGGTAGTCGGACCCTTGAGAAAGGAATTCCCCGCAAAAAAGCCATCTCTGTGGGTCTTTTGAGCGAGCGAACAAGCAAGGTGCCCCGTGTTGTTGCGTTGCGAAAAGTCACCCGCTTGGGATTTGTTGTTACGAGACGAACGACCCGACGTCTCGAGCAGACCCCTGTAGATTGCCTGAGCATCACAGTCAGGTGACGGTGGAAAGGGTCGGGAGTCTTTTTCGGCCCTTGCCACAACTGAAACACAAGTGTTTTCGTCCGAAAAAGACTCCCGGCCCTCTTCAGGCAACCGGTTACTCGGACTACGGGGAACTGGCGGATTCTGCTGAACACAGAAACACGATGCCTGTTTGCCCGGCGGTTGCAGGTCCAGTCTGCCTGCACCACTGATTCCATCAAGTGCCACACCGACGCCTCTCGATAACCCAAGTGTGGGTGGTTCGCTGTTGTTGATGATCCAAATCAGATCCGCAATAAACCGAGGTGTGCCGAGTGGGTGACAGGTCGACGAAAATTTTGCTGCTGATTATGCTTGTCGCTGCCTTCCGGAGTCCGTTTCCATTCTTCGGCGACTCTGTTTCGAAAACTCCCGATTCAACGCCCGATTCAACTCCGCAATCGTTTCACACCACGTCTGCGGTGCTGCCCAGCGACGATGATCGTCGAGCGACCCTGCGATTGGCACCCGGCACGTCGGTGCTGGTTGGCAGTCTGGATCAGTCCGCTCATCGGCATCAGCTTCGTTTATCGTGGCGTCCTGATCATGCCCAGGATGCCATCGATCTGCAGGCCGCCCCTTTGCTAACAGGCAGTCATCAGGTGCTGACGTTTCCGAACAGTTGGGACGCCCCGCTGGCGGCGCAGCTTCCCGAAGGTGATCACGAGTCGCACGCTGTAATGCTGCCTGAAGTCTTAACCGATCGTGTTGCGCTGCCGCTGGCGACTTTGCCGAATCCGCGACGGCGGCGTTTTGTCGTTCCCTGCTTCTATGCTCACCGCGTGCATGATCGCCACGTGCTGGCGACTGAGATCGCTCGCGGTCGACGCGTGTCTGTGTTTCTGGTGGATGGCGACGAAACCGCTTTCCGTCCACAGGACGCAGCGGCGGCTGGTCGAGCGGCGTTTGCGGTCGCCAGCCAAGTGATTCAACAAACAGAAGGGCGAGTTTTGGATTTTGTGGAATCGCGGATCGGTCCCATCACAGATCTGGACGAAGACGGGCGGCTGTCCTTTGTCTTGGCCCGACTGTCCACAGATGATTTGACGGAAACCAACCAGCAGCCCATCACAGGCTGCGTTCGCCCGGACGATTTTTTGTCGGGATTGCGGTCTGAAAACTGCGCAGACACTGGCGGCGATATCGTGTACTTGGATTGTCTGCTGCCCCAAGGTCGCGAGCTGGATGCCGTGTTGGCTCATGAATTGGCGCATGCCGCCACGTTTTGCGCGATCGGTCAGGCAGAACCGGAACATCAGCAACAGTTGCCCGGCTGGCTCAACGAAGCTATCGCGCATTGCTTGGAACTGCAGATTCATCCGGCCAGCGATAATCTGAAGACGCGGCTGGCTGGTTTCACGCGCGAACCTCATCGTTTTCCGCTCGTGATTCCGGATAGTTTGCAGCAGAGATCCTTGCGCCGCGGACCCGCGCGTGCCGCCGCCTGCTTGTTTCTGAATTCCACGCTGCAGCAAATGCCAGCGGACACGT
>Ga0075117_1001520_pt1 | contig 14219 bp, 8 predicted proteins | sample AntAceMetag02UKJ_FD_69789 | JGI IMG/M metagenome (GOLD analysis project Ga0075117, IMG submission 69789) | Saline lake microbial communities from Ace Lake, Antarctica - Antarctic Ace Lake Metagenome 02UKJ | ecosystem: Environmental > Aquatic > Non-marine Saline and Alkaline > Saline | place... | reverse complement strand
CTTTTCGCAAAATAAAGCCCCAAGCCCGAACCTTCATGCCCCTGATGAATTTGTAACCTGCGAAATGCTGTGAAGATTTGTTCGAGTTCCTCAGCAGGAATTCCTGGGCCATTATCAGAAATCGTAATAATAAAATCGTTTTCTCTGGTTTCTGAAGATATATGAATAAGTCCGGGAACTTTATCAATGTATTTCTCAGCATTGGAGATTAGATTGTAAAAGGCCTCCCGCAATTGAATTTTGTTACCAAGCACAACTGGCAGCGGTGAAGCAATATTAACTTCAATATTTTTGTCTGAGATAGCCTGACTCATTCGTTCAAGGACTTCAGCAAGCACTTCGTCGATCGAAACATCATCATTTGCATCATTCATCTGAGTTTTGATTGAGACAGAAAGTAATTCATCGATCAGACCGCTCATCTGAAAAGCAGTTTGCCGCGCCTTGTCTATGAGTTTAGAGGCCTCAGCGGGCATCTCATCACCGAATTCATCGAGTGCTTCCTCACACAAATTAGCAACTGTTCCTAATGGCGTTTTTAAATCATGAGATGTCAAGCGGGCAAACTGCTTCAGTTCCTCATTGGCCTTCCAAACCATGCTCAGTGCACGCCTGAGATCAGTACTCAACTGGCCGAAGTAACTCTCAAGGGTCAGGCCGATGTCCAGAAACATTGCCTTGATGACGGAAAGAAAATGTTCAGAAGAGACGTCTTGTTCAAAATTACCGGCCTCAATCTGATGTTGCAGGTGCTCAATGAACTGAAAATGTGATCCGAGAAAAAATAACGGTTCAATTCCTCTCTCCGCATGCTTCCGCCCAACACTTTTGCGACGTTCCACGAACTCTTCGTTCCAATTTGCTTCAAGTAAAGATTCCCAATGGATTTTTTGTAGTTCCTTAAGTTGTTTGACGACCTGAGGGTCTTGCAGGAAACGATCAGTCTCCTCAAATGAAAGTAGATGCGCATAGAAAGTGTCAGCGAATAAGTTTGCGCTTGAACGAAATAAAGGGAGTAGTTCCTTGAGCCGATCCGAATCAACCTCAGTCAACTTTAAAAACGCAAGATAGTTTTCCAGGGCTTTACTATCCACAGATGAATCAGGTTGCAGATCCATTCATTAGCCTCTCATATAGTTTCAATAATAATTACCGTCTGATAGTAAAAATGATATTAACAATATTTCAGAAAATATTCTGCAAACAATTGCTAAATCAAATCCAACTAGCGGGATAATGCTGGACTGGCGCACTGAAGGCTGAGGGGGGTACCGAGTTCTCACGGTCCATAAAGAGATAGACTCAACAGGGGGCTAGGCCGTTTACTTTGATTCGCTACAGACGTAAAAATCATCCCGGGGAGAATGAGATTTCACGAGATGTTCATATTTGACCAAGCGGTTACAGTTTTGGAATCTTCCTTTTTCCATCGGGCAAGGATTCTTCCAGCTTCTTCTTTAACTCCTCTTTTTTCTGTTTTTCTTTGAGGAATCGCTCGAATTTCTTTTTGGCCTGCTTTTGCTTTTCCGTCAGTTTTCCCAAGGGGACTTTATCCCAGGGAAGTTTTGCTCCTGCGGGAGGGATGATGAACGTTTCCTGCCAATCGAATGCAAGCGGAAATTCCAGCTCTCGCTGCGCAACCATGGCCCAAGGTGTTCCCGGGTGTTCGATTACAACCCGTTTCAGGTATTGCTTCGCCAGCTCTGTTTCCTCATGAATAACAGTCTTTCTCGACTCGTTGTTTTTCTTTCCGGGTTTCTGTTCAGGATCTGTGCTGGCAGGGACAATAGAAGTTCCAGATAAACCCACCAGTTCCCATGCATTGGTGGTTCCGTCCTGACAAACTTTAGGTTTGGAATACATCTCATTAAGTAATGGCACCGAATTAAATAGCCTGATGCGATTTACCAATAATTGGCCCATTAATAAATCATAATGGGCTTGCCATCGTTTCGAATCTTCGCGCTCGCGAAATGGTTTGACAGTTTGCAACTCCTCTATCGTACGGTCGAGAAATTGGCTGGTTTTTTGTAGTGATCGTAATTCGTCACGAATATCGAATTGGATACCTGCAGCCAGGAACTTTGTCTTGGGTTGAATGTGTGTTTTCAAACTGGCACGAGCCACTTGCAGCACTGTTTTGCGAATAGGGCTTTTGGCAATCAGGTTTTGATATTGTGCTACTGAGACGTAATCAGGGGTATGCTCCAGCATGTCGGTTACGTCAAATTTTGGCCCCGGAATGTTTCCGTCATTATGCATAAAGTAGATACCATTGCTTTCACGGGTGAGCCGTGCCAGTGCATACGGACCAAAACCAGAAGAAAACAGGCCTTTTTTCAATTCTGGATCCCAGTAGGGGATATTCACGTTTTCAATCATTAAAGATTCTGGACCGCGCTCAACGGGGAGGTACAACACTTCTTTGGTTTTCTCATCTGTCCATTTCACATTCATCTGGTTGCGTCCAAATGGAGAAACCGGGCCCATTACAAACACAGTTGCCTTAGTTTTTTTGACTTCCTTGATCGCAGAATCCAGCAATGAAAAGTCGTTGCCGCTTTCATCGGTGAGTACAACCAGCAGGATCTGATACCCCTTTATATGATATTTGCGATATTCAAAAGCCGTTTTTTTAATCGCGGTAAAGACATTCTCAATTCCCGAATCATCATCGGGTATATTTCGAACGGCTTGCATGATCTTCTGACGATCGGCTGTCGGTTTGGACGTCATCAGCTTTGGGGTCTCACCGAATGCAACGACTCCGGTTAGCAGAGATTCTGAATGGTGTTCTGCGAGCTCATCCAATTCGACATAAACCCGGTCGAAACGCTGAATAACTTGCTCTCTACGAGATTGCAAACTTCCCGAGGCATCCATCAACCAGGCAACAAGGACTTTGCCTTCCTTTAGTCGACTGATGATTTCTACTGTAATACGATCAACGGCCCCAATATCTCCTTCCGTATTGACGAACTCTCCCTCAATGCCTTCAACAATATCACCCATGTCCATGTCTTCCAGGCTGACCGACATCGGTTCGGGTTCGGTCTCACGGTCGAGCATTTCTTCAAGCGGGTCGTGTTTACCTTCGTTGGAATTAATTTTTTCTATTACAGTTTTTGATTCTATTAAGGTGACAGGAGCCTTCTCATTAATTTCCCAAATGTCTTTCTCTTGTTGAATCAGTTTTGTGATGTCCGTCTCCGTCTCGTCGAACATGATCGAGTTAACCAGCACTTCTGGATCTTCCATGCTCAAGTTCACATAAACAAGAGAGCATATAAATAGGACCAGGCAATGAACACCAAAAGATCCTCCCCACCCCCAAAGCTGACTGGACTTCCTTTCCCAGGCGACGCATTTTTCTTTCACTAAGGCGGGAATTGCTACCAGAGATTGCATCACTCCACCTTTAGTCTCATATGTGGTGGAAACGATCCCAGAATGAGTTTTTCGAATCTTTCTTCGGTTAGGCATCTGGGGCATATTCCTTCGCGACGGATAACAAATCAGGTTATCGGAGTACTCCTTACCTTAAACAAAGCAGATTACATGCCAGACGTCAGTGAGAAGGTGGCAGAACCCGGAATATGCTGAATCGAGACCTAAATTCAATGCGCCTTTCATTTGATTAAGAAGCGAACTCGAAATGGCTTGATCGCTCCTGTGCGGAACCGCACACTAGCGTGCGTTTGCGCTCATTGTTTTTCTGCCGTGAAGTTCTTCCAAGTCCTGAATAGAGCGAGAGTTTTCTAATTCGGACAGAATTATCATATTTGTAGAAATAGGCACAATAGATGCGGAGGAATATCGGTGAACGAGAAGCGGATGGAATCAAACTTAGATCTCATCGTTTGATAGTAGTGAGTGACTCATGTGTTGAGTGAACATAAATGGAATACACATTTTTGGGTAGAGGAGAAACGACGATGCGAGTCTTACAACGTTTCCGTTCGATACTGGTAGTGCCTTTGACGGTGTTACTATTTTTGCCCTTCTTGTTAGCTTCTGGTAAGGTTGACAATAAGGCAGAGAGCGAAGGCACATCAAAGTTCGGTCGCGAAGCGAGAGAGGGAACGCCAACCTTGAATCGTGACGCTAGGCAACCGTTGTCTGAGAGAGAAAAAATTCATCATGCTCTCAGTCGTTTTACGTTCGGTGCTACTGCAGAAATGATTGATGAAGTTGAAAAAATCGGCCTTGAAGAATGGTTCAACACTCAGTTAAAAGGAAATGCTGATGAATCACGCGTGCTTCAGGCCCATCTGGCCAAGCTCAATACATTAACGATGTCGAATCAGGAGTTGGTTCAAAACTATCATCCGATTATTCCGAAAGAGCTTTCTCTGGCCAATCGTCTAACGCCTGAGCAACGTCGCAAACGAGCTGAATTACTGAGGAACCGGTATATTCCTCGCCAGCAATTGAAGGATGCCGTGCTTCTGATTGCTATCTTCAGTGATAACCAGCTCAAAGAAACAGCATGCGATTTCTGGCGGAATCATTTCAGTATCGATGTGAGCAAAGGAATGGTTCGGTATTATGCCACAACATTTGAACGTGATGTGATTCGGTCCGAGGCGTTAGGGACATTCAAGGGAATGCTCAATAAACAAGCAAGGCATCCTGCCATGTTGGTCTTTCTCGACAACTTCATTTCTCGGGCAACTCCGCGTCAGGATCTACTGGAAGCCGCCCAAAAAGAATTCTCAAAGTCACGCGATTATGGCATGGCGCTGGAAGCCATTGATATAGCTAAAATGCGAGGTCTGAATGAAAACTACGCTCGCGAATTAATGGAACTGCACACTCTTGGTGTCGACAATTACTATACACAGGAAGATGTAATTGCCGTAGCGGAAGCCTTAACGGGTTGGACTGTCAAACAAGATCGAAATGAAGCGATCGAATTTGTATTCAAGCCGGATATGCATTCTTCGGCAGCACGTCAAATTCTAAAAGTTCGAATTCCTGCAAATCCTCGTAACCCGGAAGTTGAAGGTCAGCAAATTCTGGACTTGCTGGTGAAGCACCGTGGGACTTCAGAATTCATCGCTTACAAGTTGTGTCGGCACTTTGTGAATGACAGTCCGTCGCAGGCGATGGTTAACCGGGTTGCGAAAGCATTTCGACGACAAAATCAGACTGATTTCAAAGGAACCTACAAGGCGATCTTGAAAGATGAAGACTTCTTCAAACCTGAAAATTACCAGGCAAAATTCAAACGTCCCTTTGAATATGCTGTCAGCGCACTGCGTGTTACGAATGCGGAAATTGATTCCACTACGGGAATCCATAACGCGTTACTTTCACTTTCTGAACCGCTTTATCAATGTGAAGACCCTACCGGATACTATGACCAGGCCGACGTCTGGCGCGATCCTGGTGTGATGGCTGCCCGCTGGCAATTCGGCGTCGGAATAGGCATGGGATGGATTCCTGGAGTTCGGATTCCTGATTCCTACTGGGAAGAATTGGAACCCAATAACCCTCTGCAGTGGAAAGAAGTTCTTTCCAAACGCATTTTGCCAATGGGACAAACCGAACAAACCGATAAAGCGCTCGAAAAAGTGATCGCCAAGTATGCCCGGTTTAATCCAAAACCAGATCAACTGGGCCGTTACATCGTTGGTATTTTGCTGGGCTCACCCGAGTTCCAGAGACAGTAAACAAGGTGCTTTAGATCCAATAAAACAATCAACCAGTTTCCAACGAAACGGAGTTAATCCATGAAACGTCGAGAATTTTTAATGAATGCCAGTGCCGGAGCAATCTCAGCAACTGCTGGTCTCTCCGCCTCACATAACCTGTTCGCGAATCAAAAACAGGCGGATGGCAAACGCAAACTGTTTCCAAACCCTGCTGTGGTTGTGATTTTCCTTCGCGGAGGTCAGGACCAGTTAAATACGTTTGTGCCTTATACAGACAAAACGTATTACAAGATTCGTCCAACCATTGCGATACCCAGGGAAGAAGTTGTCCAATTGAACAATCGCTGGGGACTGCATCCAGCAATGAAACCGTTGAAGAGGTATTTTGATTCAGGCCAGTTTGCGGCTGTTATTAACAGTGGTTCGCCCCATCCAACACGCAGTCACTTTGATGCCCAGGACTTCATGGAATATGGTGCCCCGGGTATGCGTACAATTCGTGATGGTTGGCTAAATCGTTATCTCTCTGCAACGGCCAATCCACGTGGGCAAGATCCAAATCGTTTGCGTGGCTTAGCCATGCAAGAGCGCCTTCCGCGATCCATGCGAGGATCTGCATCCGTTGTAGCTGTGCCTCCCAATTTGCGGGAGATTGATGAGGTGCTCGATCTGTTTGAGGATTTCTATCAAGGTGGTGATCCGCAAGCGTTATCGGCAACGATTAATTCTGCAACCAAAAACCAGTCTGGTACGAAGTCACGGAAAAGTTTGCGAAGTTCGCAGCGTAAACAACAAACTTCGGGAATTATGGCCGATCCTGTGATGGCATCTGGGATTCAAACCGTACAAGGGCTTCGCAAGTTAAGACAGCTTCTCTACGGTAAGGATAACAGCACTTACGAAAGTAACCGGGCTGCTTCGATTGAAGGATCTGCCGTTCAGGAGTATCCGGGCGGTTGGTTTGCAAGCCGTCTGAAAGCCTTGGCCCGTGTCATCAAGGCGGATGTAGGCCTGCAGGTAGCAGCTACTGACATCAATGGATGGGACCATCATATTGGACTGGGAAGTACCGATGGCGCCTTAAATCGAATGTTGGCATTTCTGTCCGAAGGGCTGGCTGCGTTCATGGAAGACCTGGGGCCCGATCTTGATAGAACTCTGATTGTCGTTTCGACGGAATTTGGCCGAGTGGCGAAAGAAAATGGCAACGACGGCTCCGATCATGGTCACGGTGGTGCGACCTGGTTACTTGGCGGTGGCGTCAAGGGAGGACAGATTTACGGAAAATGGACGGGACTGGAACCCAGTGAACTGTTCCAGAAACGTGACCTGCAGGTCACGACCGATTTCCGCGAAATTTACGCAGATGTGTTACGCAAGCATATGAACTTTGAACTGCCTGATGATTTCTTTCCAGGATATACTCCTTCGGCTAAGGGGCTGGGATTATTTGCCTGAGGAGGTCTGGAATAAATCAATCGGGGGGCCGTGAGTGTTTCTGAGTTGTTTGAAGAACTGGAACCGTTGTTATGAAAGTGATTGTATTCTGTCTTAGTGCAATTATGACAGGCGCATTTATCATGGCTTCGTTCCAAGCTCTTCAAGCGGCCCAGAGTACAGAAGACCGGCGTGAATTGATACAGATTCGAAAAGACCTTTACAAAGTCTCGAGGATCATTCGGAAAAAGGAGTTCGAGGAAGCCGATCAAAAGATTCGTGATGTAGAAGACCGTCTGCAAAAACTAATCAAGAGAAGCGGCATCTCCAAGACGGATATATTTGTCCTTAGTTTGCAGAAAGCGATTTCTCAACAGAGACATACGTTGGCTTTTCGAAAAAATCCGAAAGAGGCCAGAAAGAAAGCGGCTACAGTCAGTTTTCTCGAGCATGTTGCTCCCATTTTGAATGCGCGCTGTGTTCAATGTCATGGTGATGACCCTGCCGGTAAATTACATCTGGATACATTTACCGGTATGAAGCGTGGTGGAGAAAGCGGTCCGTTGTTGACACCTGGATCCGCATCTCGCAGTTTAATACTTGCGCGGCTGACTGCTCATGAAAAGTTCCGCATGCCCAAAAAGGGACCACTATTGACCAGAACGGAATTACATATTTTAGCATTGTGGATCAATCAGGGGGCAAAGTTCGACGGAAAAGATGAAGGTCTGGAACTTGCCGAACTCTTGAAGCCCAAAGTCAAACTCCCCCCCTTAAAATTTGCAAAAGCGACCGGGAACGAAAAAGTTTCATTTAAAAGAGACATTGCCCCCTTCCTGGTGGAATCTTGTCAGAGATGTCATCAAGGAAAAGAACCGAGCGGTGACCTGGTTATTACAAGTTATGAGACACTGATGCGCGGAGGAAAGAATGGCCCTGTCGTTGTCAGTGGTCAACCGGAGCAAAGCAAAGTCTATACACTGATGGCCAGTTTCGACGAGGCCAATCGCATGCCCCTGGAAGGAAAAGTCAAGAAGAAAAATTTCGACGACTTGAAGACCTGGATTGAGGAGGGGGCCAAATATGATGGAGAAGACCCCCGGCTAACCCTACGGGCATTGAATCCAACCGCTGATGAAGCACTCACAACGGAAGTGAGCAACTTCTCTGGCGAACAATTTGTCACATTTCGGCGGGAACGGTCAAAAGAGCAATGGCAGCAAACCTTTTCTGATTCGAAACCGCAACAGTGGGAAAACGATGACCTGTTATTGTTCGGCGATGTAGATAGTGAGCGGGTCGAAAAAGTAGGAAAATGGGCCGACGAACATTTGGAATCAATCAGAAAACTATTTTTGATAGAAGCAGGCCAACCCCTATGGAAAGGCAAGCTGGCAATCTTCATTATCAAAGATCGGTCGGGCTTCCAAAAGTTCCACGAAACCGTGTCCGAGTATCGCGTTTCGAATAATATATCGGGATCTTCGCACGTAACCGAGTCTTTTGTCGATGCGTATCTTGTCTTGCATGATATCGGTGATAAATCGACCGATGTAGCGCCGGCCTTACGAATTAATCTGATTGACCAGTTAACGAACGCATATTTAGCGACCACTGATGCCAGTTATCCGGAATGGTTCACGCTTGGTCTTGGATTGGGGATGGCATCAATCAAAGCCGATCGTCGAGACGCTTATCTCACAACACTTCGCGAAGAGACTGTCGAATCACTTCAAGAGTTGAAAGACGCGGACGATGTGTTCCGGGACGGGGCATTTTTCTCGTCTGAAGATACGCGGCCTGTCGGCTACACGCTTACCCAATTCTTATTGAAGCGTGGGGGTGAAAAAAATATGGCTGCCCTGATTAAAACGATGGAAAATGGAGGCGAAATTGGGAATTCAATGAAGGCCGTTTACGGCACTGACCTGCAAACAATCGCGAAATTATACTTTGCAAATTTAAAGGTCAGACGCAAGATTCAAAAATGATTCTGAATGCATAATAAAACGGATATCTATATGAAACTGCAGCATGCCGCAATCACAATTGTCTGGATTCTTGCCATTTTATTCGGCTTGTATTCCGGGCCCTGGAGTAAGAAAAGCATCAGCGGTACAAGTCGCGAAATTATACATGATGAAAACTTTCATATGCACGATCCGTTGCATGAAAACGGTAAAGTAAGCATGGCGGGGCAGTTTCATCTCGAACTGATCAGTCAAAAAGATGGCAAACATCGATTGTGGGTTTCCAATGCTTTTCGCCAGGAGATGGATCCCGCCGGCTTCCACGGAGTTCTGAAGATTGAGTCTCCCGACGGGATTACTCATTCGTATCCATTCGAACGTGTAGGACGAGAGAAAGAACTTGTTGCCCATTCGCATCCATTAAAAGGACAACTCTGGCTGACAATTGACGCAATGCTGGGTGAATCCATTCCCTTTCACAATGTCAAATTCTTTTGGGATCACGGTTCCGAGCTGGTTGAATATGACACTCCTTTGGGACTTGATTCCATGTTGCCGGTCCCGTTGGACAATCCCCTGACTGATGAAAAAGTGAAGTTGGGGCGCGAGTTGTTTTTCGATAATCTGTTAAGTGCTGATGGGACGGTTTCCTGTGCCACCTGCCATCGCCCTGATTATGCTTATGCCGAACCATTGCCCCTTTCAAAGGGGATCAGCGGGCGCACAGGACGACGAAATGCTCCCACTGTATTGAACTCTGCCTACCTCCAGTCACTGCAGTGGGATGGAGGGAGCCCATCGCTGGAGAAACAGATCGTCCAACCATTATTTAACCATGTTGAGATGGGCCTTGAGAATGAGCAATCCCTCATCAGTCGTCTGGAACCCAAATACGGGGATCGGTTTCTGAAAATGTTTGGAGGGCCGACTTCGTTAAACACAGTCACTCAGGCCATCTCCTGTTTTGAACGAACATTACTTTCAGGGAATTCCAATTTTGATCGATTTGAGGCAGGAGATCGTGAAGCCATATCAGTGTCAGCGCAGCGAGGACGAGTTTTATTTTTTGGCAAAGCACGTTGTGGCAACTGTCATATACCACCGCTGTTTACGGATCACAAGTTTCATCATCTGGGGGTTAGCTGGAAAGATGAAACAACTGGTGACTTAGGCCGCTATGAAGTGACTGGCGCCAAGAAAGACTTGGGGGCATTCAAAACGCCGTCTTTACGAGATGCAACATTGACGGGCCCTTATATGCACGATGGCAGTATTGCTACGTTGGGAGGAGTGCTTGAATTATACAATCGCGGTGGACACGACACACCGCGCCGTGACGCGCTGCTGAAACCTTTGGATTTATCTTCGGAAGAAATTGACGATCTGCTTTCATTCTTAAAAACACTTGAGGGACAAAAGACTGGCATCGCAAATCTGACTCCGAAAGTAATGCCCAATCGAAATAATATTCCATGATTAACACATCACACTCTCTGCTGGCTCATGTCAGTTATATTGTAGATCCAGAAAAGTTAAAGGCGTTGGCAGGTACCGATTGGGAGTTTTTGCTTTCGCCCGTGTATGACTTATTTTATCTGACGTTGATCATTGTCACTTTAGTGGTCGTACTGGGATGCTTCATCGCGGGAGAGTTAGTTCGCCCGTTACGTGTTTCTTGTAGGAACCTGCACAACAGGCTGTTAGGTTATAGCGATTTTATTCCTCTGATATTGCGGGTTTGTTTAGGAGTTGCACTAATCGTTGCCGGAACCAAGCAGGCGATTTTTCTTCCCAATGTTCCCGGCGATGCGGTCAGCACTCTGGAAGTGGTGATCGGGTTCTTTTTATTAGTGGGCTTCATGGTTCGGCTGGGTGGATTGTCAGCATTGACCATTTACTTCTACGGGCTTTCGACCAGCCATTATATGTTAGGGACAATGGAATCTGCAGCTGCAGCCGTGTTGGTTATCGCTTATGGCGGAGAACGCCCCAGTGCTGATCATATTCTCGAATTCGATATGCTGGGTTCTCAATTACAGTCCGTCTGGAAGAAACTACAAGAAAATACCGGGCTCATTCTCCGCTTGTCATTGGGCTCGACGTTGATCTGGTTGGCTGTGACCGAGAAAGCATATAACCCCAGAGTGACAGAAGCCGTCATCATTGACTTCAAGCTCGAAAGTGTCATTCCCGTCAGTACCGCGATGTGGGTTTTTTCGGTTGGTGTGATCGAATTGGCCGTTGGGTTGGTATTGGTTCTGGGTTTTTTCACCAGGACGTTCTCCATCATTGCTTTTTTGGTTCTGACGCTGTCATTCTTCTATTTTAAAGAGGAAGTGGCAGGCCATGTCACATTTTTTGGATCGTTGCTGGTTTTAATGGTGACAGGAGCGGGGCGGTTCAGCATCGACTCATATATTGCCGGACAAACGCGCCAGGTCAGCGGTACGCAAGAGCCTTACGAAACAGAGTTATAAGTTATTCGGAGTGGAAAACCGTGCTTGGAAATGGTTTTGAAATTCGGTTATCACCAGAACCAAATGCCAAAGGAAAACGAAAGTCGAATTCTGAAAAACGCGCTCAACTTTTACAAAGCACGATTTTGAAAGAACCTGTTAATCAACAGGGCTCCATTAATAGATTCAAGCATTGGTTAAAAGGTTTGTATGCAGCCGGCTATGGCATCTCCTTCATGTTACATCTTTTTCTGTTGCTCGCTCTGTCGATATTTTATCTTAAGAGTACCACTCCACCGGAACCACCGTTGGTCTCGATTTTCTCAATCGAAGACACTAGCTTGGATGCGTTGGAGATGATCGATGTCAACATACAGATAAAAACAGAAACGCAATCGAATAAATCATCAGAAATTCTGTCATCAAATACGATTGATGTGAAGCCGATCCTCTCTGTTCTCGAAACTGATACAGATGACATAATCGAGGGTAAGATCGGAATCATCTCTGGAAACGAAATCGGATTCCCCAGGCCAGGCGGAGGTAAGGCTGTCACCAGGGGCAGTTTTACGGCGTGGACGATTCCTGAAGATCCTGCGCCGAGGGAGGACTATCTCGTCGTCATCCAAGTCAATCTACCCGAGAAAATCAAACAGTACCGCAAAGAAGATTTGACGGGATTTCTGACAGGTGATGATGGATATAAAACTCCCATCGGCTCTTATCGTGGCAGCAAATACTCAAAGAAGTATTACGGGCAGTTTGATCTCAAGGCAAATCAGTTCGTCATCAAAATTCCCGGGGCCGCAGCGAAAGTTCAAGACACCATCAACATTCAATCGAAGATGCTCAAAGAAAAGCAAGTTTTAATCATTGTCTTTTGAGAAGTGAAATGATCAATCGATATAAACGACAACGCACGTGATATCGTCGGTTGCCTTATTGCACAACGCCGTATCTACCAACTCCCAGGCTGCTTCCTTGGGTGATGCTGACCGCCTCAGCACATCTACAAATCTAGTTGCGTCCAGTCGGTCAGTCAATCCGTTAGTGCAAAGTAGCAGGCGGTCGTTGGGCCTTAAAAGAACCGTTTCTACTTCCACACTCGCTGAAAAGTCCTGGCTTCCTAAATACCGGCTGAGTACCTTTCGATACAGATGTGTTCGCGCATTTTTTGCAGTTAACAATCCTGCATCAACCAGAGCCTGTGCCACAGTGTCGTCGACAGTCAATTGCGTGAACTGGTTGTCTCGAATTAAATAGGCACGGCTGTCACCTACACTTGCAATGTGCGCAACTTCGTCGGAAAGAACCGCTACCAAAGCCGTTGTCCCCATCGATTGCAATCTTGAATCCAGGCCGCGTTGCACAAGAATTAAGTTATTCACTTCTTGAAAAATCGATTGAAGGTTCCCATTGACCACTTCAGGCGCCAGGTCTTTTTTACAGAACGATGAAAGTTGTTGGCTCAGCAGTCGGCACGCCAACTCGCTGGCAACTTCTCCCGCTGACGTCCCGCCGATACCATCGGCTACCACTACCACTCGACCGGTGGAAGCAACAAAATACCGGTCCTCGTTACAGTTTCGCAAACTGCCACGAATTGTACGAGCTGAAACACGCACCGGGTATATTAATCTAACTGGTGAACCTGACCACTCACTTGAAGATGTCCCAAACACTCCAGTATTCCTTGTTGAAAGAACATACGAGAGAAGTAGCATCGTCCGCAAAATGTAAGGATTACAGACGCAGCAAACACAGTGCCAAATCGACCTCTCCTTCATACATATGAAATAAATATTGATGTCAAACTGTGTTAGCCATTGTTGTCAGAGAATAAATCGCAGCCCAGTAAAAAATGCAGGCAATATCCGTGCTGTATCGCACATGTGTGTGCGGATTAGGATGGAATGAATGCGCGTGATAGAAATCGAATCTGGCTTCACTCAAGTGTTTTCGCCAAAAAATATTCGAATTCAGTAGATTCTAAATTTCGACACTTCACGCCACACACCCAGGTAGACTAATCAATCGTGATAACCGTAAATCGTTTAGAAATTAAGATTTTCTACGCGTTTTGCCGATAATAGTAGACAATAAGATCCAGTTATAATATATAATAGGAGCAGAAGTGGATTCGTAGATGAAACAGGATGAAAATGTGCTTTGTCATTGGATGGCAATGATTGTCTGAAACGATCTATTTTTGGATTCAGTATTAGTTTGGTATAAAACAAAACGTCCCTCCCAACGGTTAATTGCTTACATGTCGGCAGTTAGCACGCTTCCTTCCACAGGCATGATGTAAAAGGGCAATGATTATGAGCCGCATGCTTATTTGTCTCATTCCAATGCTGTCAATCATCTTGTCGGATTTCTCGGCTGTCGGTGCAGAACTAAAAGCTAAAAAATCTGATTCCAAGGGGTTGGAATTATTCAAAACACAGATTGAGCCGGTGTTGGTCAAGCATTGTTACGAGTGCCATTCTAAAAAGGGGAAGAGTGTTGAAGGTGGGTTAGAGATCGATTCCCCTTCCGGCATGATGCGTGGTGGTGATACAGGACCGATGGTAAAGCCTCACGATCTCGAAAAAAGCTCACTGATTCAAATGCTTCGTCATGAGGGTGATGTATCTGGAATGCCTCCAGAAGAGAAGCTCTCTGACGAGGTCATCGCCGCATTTGAAGAATGGATT
>Ga0075117_1001518_pt1 | contig 14232 bp, 16 predicted proteins | sample AntAceMetag02UKJ_FD_69789 | JGI IMG/M metagenome (GOLD analysis project Ga0075117, IMG submission 69789) | Saline lake microbial communities from Ace Lake, Antarctica - Antarctic Ace Lake Metagenome 02UKJ | ecosystem: Environmental > Aquatic > Non-marine Saline and Alkaline > Saline | place... | reverse complement strand
CGACCCAAAAGTATGAAGTTTTTTTCGCCGCCGGAACCCTAGTTTTGGCCCTAGGGCCAAAACTAGGGTTCCGGCTTTTTTACAACAGCAAGCTGTTGCGTTTATTAGTTGAATCTAAGGAATAAGTATAAAGCCCTTGTGAATTTTACAAGGGCTTTTTTTGTGTTCGGAATGAATTAAACCTTTCCGAAGCTATATCTTTGATTAAGAGTTAATGCCTTTCGTTTTCTTTTTGTTGGGATAAACGGGAAAACCACCATATTTGATTTTTTAGAATGCCAGGATTCGCTTTCAAGTCAATTTTAGCACCTGTATAATTTTATTTATCGGTTTAAGCGATTAACTTTAAGAAAAAAGGGATTTCCTCAACTAACTATATTTAAATTGCTATGAACTATTTTACTATTGCCTTACAACTTATTGTTGGATTAAGTATTTTGAATGTTTGGCTTATTCAAGCAAATAAATCTACCCAATGGCGCGGTGGTAGCGCAACGACTATAAAAGAGGAATTTAAAGTATACGGACTTCCGGAATGGAGTTGCTATCTTATAGGATTTCTTAAGGTTGCTTTGGCCATTGGCTTGATCGCCGCTATATGGTTTCCTTATCTTTTACAACCTGCGGCTATAGGTCTGGCGGTATTGCTTACAGGCTCTATCCTAATGCACATTAAAATAAAGGATGCTATAAAGAAATCTTTTCCCGCCTTTCTGTTTCTATGTATGTGTGTTTATCTGGCATTTCTATCTTAGGAAATAGCGGCTTATAAACCCAGCATAATAACCATGGCGATATAGCCATTGATCAGGGCATATAGAAATGCCGGTGTTGATTGCATGACCGAATCCCTGATTTTTAAGCGCACCCCCAAGCCTAAGATCATTAGAACACAAAGGCCTAAAGCAGAAACAAGACAAATTATTGGACTGTAAAAATAGCCAACAATAAGTCCAATAGCACCTATAAGTTGCAGAGCTCCCACTAAAACGCGTTGTTGTCCCAAGCGATACCTTATAAATTCGGTTTTCATATGCGGGGAAAGAAAGCATCCCAATCCAAAAAAGATAAAGGAGCAGGCCGAAAAGAATATAAGAAAAGTCTGTAAGTGCATAGCTTGGCTAAAGATAGGCTAAGTTGGGTTATTGACCATTTTGAATACCCTCACAGGTTTCGGAAAGAAACCAATGATGAACCAAAATCTTGTCTTCCTATGGCAATATTACCTTAATTTATCCCCAATCTCCAACCATGTATCCGCACGCTCAAAACCTTTTGTATGTACATTGTGCGGTGAGGTAAACAGGATGCCCCTATCCCCAAAATGCTCTAGGTTGTAACTGCGGTCATCTATTAGGATGTCGCCTTTAAGGATATGCTTATGCCCACATAATATCCTGTTCTGCCAAGGGATAAATGGAAAATGCTCGTCTAGCCATTCACTTTTCTCCTCTAAGGAATTAGGAAATTGCATGGCTGCGGAGGCTATATAAATCTCATGTCGTGATGCCAGTTGTTTTAAGATGGTTATGCTATTAGCAATAGGTTTTAGGTCTCTGAAAAAACCCCTTCTAAAAGCATGTTTGCGAACACTGTCTTGGTGTGCCTCGCTCACCATATGCCAAACTTCTTTTCCAGCACATTTTTCAGGCGTAAGTTGGGCCTTAAACTCGGCGTTGTAAATTTCTATATGTGCGCCATAGGTGTCTGCAATTACCTCGTCCATATCCACAAATATTCTCATAGCTTTAATTTTTTGCACGAAGTTCGTGAAAGGTTTGGTAAACGGAAAGGAATTTTCAAAAGATGATTGTTACGAGCACGACCATTACCACTGTTGACTCTTAAACCCTTGTGTTTTTGCAAATTGGATGGTATCGCCTAAATAGTCCTCCAAATTATAAGTTGGCATGGGTAAAATTTCTTGCAGTACCGTGGTGTCCCATTCGCAAGGTTTGGAGGTAAGATAAGGCGTAAGGTGTATTCCAATAGTATCGTAATAAAATTTCTCCAGTTTTGATTCAAAGCCTGTTGCGGTTGTAATTATAGTGTTCGTAAGTTTAAAATTCTTGAAGTCCACCGTCTCTAATATTTTTGATATGCCCCTATTTATATGTGTTGTTTTGGAATGCACAATATTCAACTGTTCAATGTCAGTGTCAAATACGGCAACAATAACCTTTGCGGCATAATCTGTAGGGATAATGTTTAGGCCACTTTCGGCATTTGCCGTAATGCGAATACTATCCTCCGAAGTGTTTCTATGAAAAAATTTGGCGAACAGATAGAACACCATGTATTTGGAAATAAAGAAACTTGGGGTGTCCATGATATTTCCGCCCAGGACACTCGGCCTTAAAATCTGAATGGGAATACCGGATTCCTTACCGGCTTGCATTACATGTTTTTCGGTCGCATACTTAGAAGCTTCATAGTGGTTTCTATGGGCTTTGGGTGCGCTGGATAGGTAATCGTTGGGGATGAGTCCTTCCATATTCCCTACCGAAAAAGCAGTGCTGATGTAGATGAACTTATCCATTAGATCTGTATACGCATCAAAAATACGTTTGGTAAACTCTAGGTTCTCCGCAAATATCTCATCCTTTGCCTCGGGTGCAGTGGATAGGTTTACGAGTCCGGCCGAGTGGATAAAGTGGGTAATTCTCTTGTTTCCTAAAAACCCATCAGGACTAAGCAACATATTGGCGGGCACCACGGTGACTTTAGATAGGACAAGTGGAAGGTTGTTCTTTACAAAATATGGAACAAAACTACTTTCAAGCATTTTTAACACCCTACTTTGCGGCGTTTTGGATTTCCGTTCCCTTACGGGTAGGTAGATATGTTGAATCTCCGCCCATTTTTCTTCTAAAAGTGAGAATAGAATTCGGGAGCCTAAGGTTCCCGTTGCACCGGTAAGAAGAATGGTCATAGAGCTATTTGGATTAAGAAAAAGGTTGTAAAAGAGTGAACGTCTTTGCGAGCAAAGCTAACATTCCTGTTTGATCGTAACCATTACGTTACAGATCGCTTCGTGCCTCCCAAAGACGTCCAAAATTAATTCTACTTTTCTAGTACCTGTAGTAATCAGGTTTAAATGGTCCTTCTACGGTTACGCCAATATAATCCGCTTGGTCTTGTTTTAGCTCGGTCAATTCCGCGCCCAAACGGGCCAGGTGTAATTTAGCTACTTTTTCGTCCAAATGCTTTGGTAGCATATATACATCATTCTCGTAGTTGTCCCTATGTTTCCAAAGCTCTATTTGTGCCAAGGTCTGGTTGGTAAAGGAGTTGCTCATTACAAAACTGGGGTGTCCTGTTGCGCATCCTAGATTTACCAATCGGCCTTCGGCCAAAATAATAACGTCCTTACCATTAATAGTGTATTTATCTACTTGAGGCTTAATTTCATCCTTGGTGGCACCATGGTTTTTGTTCAACCAGCCCATATCTATTTCATTGTCAAAATGACCGATATTACAAACGATGGCTTTATCCTTTAGCGCTTCAAAATGTTCGGCCCTAATAATATCCTTGTTTCCGGTGGTGGTAATTACGATATCGGCCTTGCCAATAACGTTTTCCAGTTTTTTCACTTCAAAACCGTCCATACAGGCCTGCAAAGCACAAATCGGGTCGATTTCGGTAACCGTTACTATAGATCCAGCTCCTTTAAAAGAGGCGGCCGTTCCTTTACCAACATCGCCATATCCGGCAACTACTACCTTTTTACCGGCCAACATGGTATCCGTAGCTCTACGAATGGCATCTACGGCACTCTCGCGACAGCCGTATTTATTATCGAATTTAGATTTGGTAACCGAATCGTTTACGTTGATCGCGGGCATAGGTAAAGTACCTTTCTTTACACGCTCGTACAATCTGTGAACTCCCGTGGTGGTCTCTTCGGATAGTCCGTTGATGCCAGAGGCCAGTTCTGGATACCTATCCAAAACCATATTGGTTAGGTCACCACCATCGTCCAATATCATATTTAAAGGTTTACGGTCCTCTCCAAAGAATAGGGTCTGCTCTATACACCAATCAAATTCTTGCTCGTTCATCCCTTTCCAGGCGTAAACGGAAATACCTGCCGCTGCCATGGCGGCTGCGGCTTGGTCCTGAGTAGAAAAGATATTGCAAGAGCTCCAAGTAACCTCCGCACCAAGGGCCACCAATGTTTCTATAAGCACCGCTGTTTGTATGGTCATGTGCAGGCAGCCTGCAATGCGGGCACCCTTTAACGGTTGTTCGTTATGGTACTCCTCGCGCAAAGCCATGAGTCCGGGCATTTCAGCCTCGGCCAATTCAATTTCTTTTCGTCCCCAACCGGCTAGACTAATATCTTTTACTTTAAACGGTACAAATGGAATAGTTTTGGTGCTCATATCTTTTTTTCTTTTTAATTTCGTTCGTAAGCGTATAGTTTTTTTATTGCGCTGCAAAGGTACAAAATAGACTAGGATTCCCATGCCGCTTTACAAAACAATAATCGTGAACGACCATACCTCCATTGCCATTTGGAAGGTAGATGAAACGGAGACGCACTTACAAAAGGATATCACATTGTCCCATAATTGCAAAACACGATTCAACGGAATGAAATCCGAAATGCACCGCAGGGCCTTTTTGAGTATTCGGCACCTCTTGGCTCTTTACGGTTATGTAGATGATGATCTATACTATAATGAAGTAGGAAAGCCGCATCTAAAGGATGGCACCTACATTTCCATTACGCACTCCCATCATTTTACCGCCATTATTATTGGGAAGCAAAACGAGGTGGGTATAGATATTGAAATGCAGCGCGATAAAATTTTAAGAATAGCTCATAAATTCACACCCGTAAATGAATATAGAACGCTCGCCAATACCGAAGCGGTGGTACGAAAATTGACTATCGTTTGGGGTGCAAAGGAATCGCTCTACAAGATTTATGGTCAAAAGGGACTTAGTTTTTTGCAACATATCAATGTAAGCGATTTTTTATTCGATGACGAAGAAACAACCGCTACGATCCAATACAAAGGCGATACGGCCAACTATCATATTTCATTTTTGGAGCTTGAAGGATTTACCTGTGTGTATGCATTTCGGTTGGATGATGTGTATGTTACTTCTTGAAATCAAGTTAGAGAGTTAAAAAGTAAAAAGTAAAAGTGAAAGTGAAAGAGTGAAAAAGGTAATAACACATCGGAATTATATGGTATTTTAAAAAGTTTAAAGGAAGTAATAAAAGATGTAACTAATGAACATCGGCCAGAAACCCTCTTGTTTTACCCTAACCCTACAGGGAACCAAGTCGATTTCTGACCTCTTACCCTTTAGTCCCGATATGAAACGTTAGGGGAAAAGAAGGGTCCTAGTGAATAGTTCATAAAAAATATGGTGTAATCGTAATGTTTTTTAAATCATACTATTAAATTCTCATTACTCATTACTCATTACTCATTACTCATTACTCATTACTCATTACTCATTACTCATAACTCATAACTCATTAACCCAATAAACCCAATAAAAAATGCACATATCCGTAGAGCTAACCTTTTCGCCCTTACAGAACGATTTTGAGGAACACATCATCAACTTTATCAAAAAACTGAGAGCTTCCGGACTCACTATTCTTGAAAACCCGTTGAGTACCCAAGTGTATGGAGAGTACGATACGGTCATGGAAGTGCTTCAATCAGAAATAAAAATCGCATTCGATTTAATGGACAAGGGATTGTTGTACATGAAGGTGGTAAAATCCGATAGAAGCACGTATGAACCCCATTTCTGATTTTTTTCTAGACCCTTACAGAACTAAGGAAACCTATATCATTGTTCTGGAAGCCATAGTTTTTATCTTTGGAATCCTAAGTGTCTGGTTTGCAAAAAAGGAAAATATATGGGTATATCCCACGGGTTTGATCGCTACCGTACTCACGGTGTTTCTTTTGTTCCGTGACGGCCTCATGGGAGACATGGCCATGAATTTTTACTTTTCCGTTATGAGCATTTACGGCTGGTGGAACTGGTCGCGTTCCAAGAATAGTAAGAAGTTGGTACAGATTTCAAGAACCACGACTAGGGAGAAAGGTATCGGTTTCGCCCTCTTTGTATTGACCCTAATTGTTACTTACGGCGTATACATCGTGTTTGATGTTGAAATTACTACAAGCAATTATATCGATATATTTACGTCGGGCATATTTTTTACGGCAATGTGGTACATGGCACTTAAAAAATTGGAAAACTGGACGCTCTGGATATTCGCGGATATTATTACCGTACCACTTTACGCCTATAGAGGATGGGGCATGCTTTCCCTGCAATACCTTATATTTACGATCCTCGCCATACAGGCCTATTTCGCATGGAAGAAAAGTATAGACAACACCCTTCAGACATCATAAAAGTGGTCCTGTTTGGGCCCGAATCTACAGGAAAGACCACCCTTTCCGAGCAATTGGCCAGACACTACCATACCGTTTGGGTACCGGAATATGCACGCGAGTACTTGCAGCGCAAATGGAACAATGAACGTAAAACCTGTGAGCCGCATGATTTGTTGCCCATCGCGGAAGGGCAGATGAAACTGGAAAACGAACTCACTAAAAAAGCTACAAAAATATTGATATGCGATACGGACCTACTGGAAACCAAGGTATATTCCGAAGCCTATTATATTGGGAATTGCGACCCTATCTTGGAGAAATACGCCTTGGAGAACACCTATGACCTATATTTCCTTACCTATATAGATATCCCATGGGAGGCAGATGACCTAAGAGACAAGCCTGGGGAACGGGAAGAAATGTTTTCTTATTTTCAAAAAACATTGGAGAAATACAATCGCAATTTCACTATCTTAAAGGGCAATAAAAAAGAGCGCTTAAAAAGCGCTATAGAACATATAGAAAAGTTACTGGAAAAATGATGGAACTCACCGCAAAGGACAAGGAACAGTTGGCCGCTAAAGGAATTAGCGCCGAAAAAGTGGCAGCACAAATAGAAACGTTTAAAGAGGGAATTCCCTTTGTAGACCTAAGAAGAGCTGCTGTAGTTGGGGACGGAATTTATCGTTTTTCTCAAAAAGAAGAGCAGGAGTTGGAAGCAAATTACACCAAGAATACAAAAGATTTGGATGTGCTTAAATTTGTGCCGGCTTCCGGTGCCGCTTCCCGGATGTTCAAGGCTTTGTTCAATTTTTTAGAGGCCTACGACCCCAAGGACGAAGCACTTGATGTTTATTTGGAAAGAACCAAGGACAAGGACATGAAGGTATTTGCCGATGGCTTGGAAAAGTTCCCGTTCTATACTGATATCAAAAGTCGTTTGAAGATAAAAGGTGGTATCAAAGGCGAAGAAGTACACGCGTTCGTAGATGAACTTTTAAATGAGAACGCCCTCAATTATGGATTCTACCCAAAAGGACTTCTGCCTTTTCATCAATATGGAACCGATACCGTAACACCTTTTCAAGAGCATTTAAAGGAGGGTGCCTTATATGCCAGTTCCAACGGGGAATCCCATATTCATTTTACCATATCGGAACAGCACGAGACCATGTTCAATTACGAACTTATTGAAGTACGTGAAAAGGTGTCCCAGGATACCCATACCGATTTCCATGTAGATTATTCCTTTCAAAAATCGGCTACCGATACCATTGCCGTAGCTATGAACAACGAGCCCTTTCGCAATGCGGATGGTTCTTTGCTATTTCGCCCCGGAGGCCATGGGGCCTTAATAGAGAACCTGAACGACCAAGATGCGGATATCATCTTTATTAAAAATATAGATAATGTGGCCGTAGGCCGTGATGCCAATGCCGTAGCCCAAAGCAAAAAAATATTGGCAGGAGTGCTGTTGGATGTCCAGCAAAAGGCTTTTACCTATACCAAAGAATTACAGAAGGATACTACGAACACCAATACCCTTAACGAGGCGCAACAGTTCTTGGAAACAAAGTTGAATGCCAGATTGCCCGAAGGATATTCCAGAATGTCACAAATAAATCAGGCAAAAGTACTTTTATCGAAACTACAACGCCCCATTCGTATATGCGGCATGGTAAAAAACGAGGGCGACCCGGGAGGTGGCCCTTTTTGGATTACCAATACAAAAGGGGAACTGTCTTTGCAGATCATTGAGTCCGCCCAAATAGATATGGACAACGCGGAACAAGTGGCTATCCTTAAAAATTCCACGCATTTTAATCCGGTAGATTTGGTCTGTGGCGTGCGTAATTATAAAGGTGAAAAATATAACCTGCTAGATTTTGTAGATCATAAACAAGGTTTTATAACAGAAAAAACAAAAGATGGTAAGGATTTAAAAGCGCTAGAACTACCGGGCTTATGGAACGGTGCCATGGCCTATTGGAACACTATTTTTGTTGAGGTGCCTTTGGTCACGTTCAACCCCGTAAAAACGGTAAACGATCTTTTAAAACCATCGCATCAGGGGTAGGGAAAACACTAAAATATGCCTTTGCCATAATCCAAATGCGTTTTTCTTCCGTACATAAACCACGATACAACTAGTAACGATGAAATTTTACAACATGAAGAAATATGTAGTTATGAGCCTTATGGCGATAGGAACAATCTTTAGTGCAATAGCTAATGAAACTATAAGGACTTTTGCCAACGACGTAGTTGTATTTTCTACGGAGGAGTTTAAAAAAGTGACTTCAAAGGAACTTACACCACAAATAGTGGACGAATTGCTAAAAGAATATCCCACTTCTAAATTGGGAGGTGTTTATAAAAATGACAAGGGAGAATTTAAGCTTATCATGGTCTTAAAAAGCGGTACCAGAAGAACAGTATATATAGACGCTTACGGTAATTGGCTGAATAAGAAGTAATTAAGCAATATTGTAAAAAAAGCTGCTGAAAAGCAGCTTTTTTTATGCCTAAAAGTGACCTTTTAAAAAAAGTGGTGTCTTAAAGTAGAGAACAAATGAAAGGAAAGAAATGGCATCGATACTATTTGCGTCCGTAGGGGCTATAGTTTTTGTAAGCTCTCTTTTAATAATGCTTAAAAGCTATTTGGAGCAGTAAAAATAAGAAGACATAATAGCATGAGTGATATTAATAAATCTATTGTTTTGGGAATCTTAACGGTTAGTTTTTGGCTGGTAGCTTCTATTTTTTTGAAAGAGGATAAAGAAACTGACCCGGAGGTTGGGAAGATGACCATGGAATACGTAAAATATTAAAAATAACCTTTGTGGAAACACTAACCATTGACTATGAAGGCGCGGCCAATGAAACTATCTAAATTATATTCCCCCGCTTATTGAAAAGATAAATAGGTACGTCCTATTCGTTGAAAATTTAGAAAATCGGTTTTTTTGGTTGGTTGTAAGGGAGTTGCTTCGGTAACTCCTTTGCTTTTTTAGTGTCTTAAGGTTTAATTACGCCCGGCTTGCCTAGTGTTTTAGAAGAAAAGTTGAATAGTAATTGTTTTCATGCATTAAAACTGAATTCCCATAAAAGCCTCTCAAGCTTGCCCCGAGGATTTTTAAGCGATATTTTCATTTTCCTGTATGAAAGATTAAAAATGGTTCTTACCTTTGAGCTATCTCAAAGGGGTGCTAAATCCCGAACAACTATCAGGCCGATCCTGAAACGAGTTCAGGATGAAGCTGAGATTATACCCAAGGAACCTGGGCAGGTAATGCTGCCAAGGGAGGCGATAATCGTCATTAGGTAATATACTGTTGCGACAAATTTTTGTGGAAAGCAACGAAAAACCAATCTTTAACTTAGAATAATAGCCCCTTTTATTCGTAACTAAATTTTAGTACGAATGAAGCTATCTATTTTTACAATTGCCGCAGGTCTTGCGATGAACATGGGTCTACAGGCCCAGCAACAACCAACCGATTCTTTAGAAGGAAAAAAAGTAGATCTGGACGAGGTCTTTGTCTCGGCCATAAGGGTCACCAAAGCATCACCGGTTACCTTTTCCAATCTTACCAAGGCCGAAATAGCGCCCAGAAACCTTGGGCAGGATATTCCTATTCTGATGAATTTTTTACCTTCTGTGGTTACTACATCCGATGCCGGTGCCGGAGTCGGGTATACGGGTATCCGCGTTCGTGGTAGTGATGCCACAAGGGTAAATGTTACCATTAACGGCATACCCTATAATGACGCCGAGTCCCAAGGAACGTTTTGGGTAAACATGCCCGATTTTGCATCTTCTACCGAGAGTTTGCAGTTACAACGTGGGGTAGGAACTTCCACCAACGGTGCGGGCGCTTTTGGTGCTAGTCTAAACTTGTTGACCGACGGTTTTTCCGAGGATGCCTTCGCTCAAATAGGCTCATCTATTGGTAGTTTTAATACGATGCGGAACAACGTAAAGTTCAGTACGGGAATGTTGAACGACCATGTAGAAATCTCCGGACGCCTGTCCAAAATAAACTCCGATGGTTATATTGATAGGGCTCGTGCCGATATGGATTCCTACTTCCTACAAGGTGCCTATAAAGATGACAATACGGTCCTTAAGGCATTGCTTTTTGGAGGACATCAGATCACGTATCAGGCATGGTATGGCATCGATGCAGAAACTTTGGAACGTGATCGGACTTTCAATCCGTCCGGCCAATATACCGATGAAAACGGAGTAACCCAATTCTATGACAACGAAATAGATAATTACAAGCAGGACCACGCGCAACTTTTGTGGAACGAGCAGATATCCGATACTTGGAGCACCAACATCGCCCTGCATTATACCAGAGGTAGGGGGTATTTTGAGCAGTTTAGGGAAGATGATGATTTTGCGACTTATGGTTTTGCCCCACTTACGGTAAACGGTGCCGAAGTAAACACCACAGATCTGATTCGCAGGCGATGGCTGGACAATGACTTTTATGGGACCGTCTTTTCCGCCAATTACAAAAAAGATAAATTGGATCTGATTATGGGCGGTGGTTGGAACCGGTATGTAGGCAATCATTTTGGTGAGGTTATTTGGGCACGTTTTGCCAGTAATAGCGAGTATAAGGACCGGTATTACGATGATACCTCTACAAAAACCGATTTCAATTTCTATACCAAGGCCAACTACAAACTGGACGAGCAATGGTCTGTTTATGGGGATTTACAGTACCGGACGGTAGCCTTTACGGCCAATGGAGAGGAGACAGGTTTGGTAGACGATACCTTCAACTTTTTTAATCCCAAAGCAGGTCTAACCTTCGATTTGAACCGGAACAATAACTTCTATTTTTCCTATGCCGTGGCGAACCGAGAACCCAATAGAAACGATTACGAAGGCGGTAATCCAAAGCCGGAACGATTGGAAGATTATGAATTGGGATGGCGCTATGTTTCCCCAAGTGTGCAGGTGAATACCAACCTGTATTACATGAAATACCAGAATCAGTTGGTGCTTACTGGCGAATTAAATGACGTTGGCGCTCCCTTGCGCCAAAATGTGGGCGATAGTTACCGGGTAGGTCTGGAATTGGATGCGAATATCAGCCTTGGGAAGAAGTTCGCTTTGCGTCCCAATGCAGCCTTGAGTATCAATCAGAACCAGAATTTTGTATTCCAAAGAGATGGAGTCCTACAGGATTTGGGCAATACCAACATTGCGTTTTCGCCCAATGTCATTTTAGGGAATATATTCGTGTATAGCGCTACGACTAACTTTCAGGTTTCTTTATTGTCCAAATACGTGGGCAAACAATATATGGGGAATATAGATGCCGAGAGCTCTGTTTTAGATGCCTATTCTCAAACGGACTTTAATATCCAATACGAGTTAAAATGTAACGGATTTTTGAAGAGCATTGTATTCTCTGGCTTGGTCAATAATATTTTTGACGCCAAATTTGAATCCAATGGATATTTCTTCACTTTTGATGATGATTTTACCAACCCAGGAACTATAACTACGGTGGAAGGTGCAGGGTTTTATCCCCAAGCGGGCACTAATTTCTTGTTGGGGGCTACATTGAATTTCTAGAAACAATAAAGAATAGCGATATGGAGAAATTTACGATGGCATTGGATTGGACGGCAAATACGAACCATACCGGTTTTTATGTTGCCAAAGCAAAAGGATTTTATACGGATTTGGGACTGGAAGTTGACATAACTGCTCCAGATATGGATAATTACGCGCTTACACCCGCGAAAAAGGTAGAATTGGGACAGGCGGACATGGCACTCTGCCCTTTTGAAAGCGTGGTAAGCTACCGCAGTAAAACCAAGACTTTTGATGCCGTGGCTATTGCAACCATTTTTCAGAAAGATGTGAGTGCCATAGCAAGTTTGGTTAGTAGCGAAATTCAGCGTCCGGCAGATTTGGATGGAAAGGTGTATGCCTCTTATAAAGCGCGCTATGAGGATGAAATTGTAAGGACGATGATAAAGAACGATGGTGGTAGCGGCGATTTTAAGATAGAATATCCAGAAAAGTTAGGTATTTGGAACACTATTTTAAAAGGAAAGTCAGATGCTACTTGGATATTTAGAAACTGGGAGGGCATACAGGCCGAAAATGAAGGAGTCGCCTTGAACCTTTTTAAAATGGCCGACTATGGAATTCCCTACGGTTACTCCCCAATTGTTCTCGCCAGCGAAAAAGCTGTTGGCGAAAGAAAGGATGGCTACGCCCGTTTTCTGGAAGCCACTAAAAAAGGTTATTTATTTGCACAAGAACATCCGGCTGAAGCGGTGGTATGTTTTGCTCCCTTTGTAGCGGAACAGGACCGCAACATTGATTTGCTACAAAGTCAAAAATTCTCGTCGCCTTTTTATGGCACTACTGAGCATTGGGGCGTTTTGGATAAAAGTAAGGTACAACAGTACTTGGATTGGTTGCTGGAAAACAAGTTGGAGGAGCAGCCTTTTACGGCGGAGGATTTAGTGGTTTTTGGGTTGGTTTAAGGTGTATTCTTAGAGATATTTTTTCAGTGTTGATTTCCTTATAGATTAGGGCTGCCGTTCTTTTATGATTAAGAACACCTTCTAAAATGATATGATATAACACTTCCCAAATTTAGGACAGTAAGTTAAGTTGTAATTTAACCCTGTCAAATATGAAAAGAACAAGAAGAAAATTTAGTGCATCGTTCAAGGCCAAAGTAGCTATTGAAGCGGTAAAGGAGCAGAAAAGCCTTCAAGAGCTTGCCTCAAAATTTGAGCTACACCCCAACCAGATATCAAGTTGGAAACGAGAGTTTTTAGAAAATGCTGATTTGATTTTTGGGTCAAAAATAGAAAAACAAGACACTATTAATGAAACCGAACCGCTTTACAGCAAGATTGGTCAGTTACAGGTGGAGGTTGATTTTTTAAAGAAAGTCTTGGGCAAATGAGTACTACCGAACGAAGACAAAAGGTTGTAAGATCTCATCCAAGGCTAAGTCTTGTCCAACAATGTGAACTCCTTAACGTGCACCGATCCAGTCTTTATTATAAGCCCAGGCGCGAGAGTTTGCTCAATCTAAAGCTTATGAAAGAGATAGATGTGTATTTTTTGGAACACCCATACTATGGTGTAGAACGTATGACCGATTACCTGAACCTTGACCTAGGGCACCGTGTAAACGTAAAAAGAGTTAGACGATTATATAAACTTATGGGTTTGCAAACCATTTACAGAAAGCCCAGAACCACTATCAGAGATCCCAAGAGCTATAAGTATCCTTATCTGCTGAAGAACCTTAAAATAGAATGTCCCAATCAAGTATGGCAGACAGATATCACCTACATACCTATGTTACGTGGATTTATGTACATGAATGCCATAATCGATGTGCACAGTAGAAAAATACTGAATTGGAGTATTTCTAACTCAATGGATAAGGAATGGTGTATCGAGTTATTAGAAGACACCATTGCCAAATACGGAGCTCCTCAGATACATAACTCCGATCAGGGCAGCCAATATACTAGCGTCCCATTTATAGAGGTGCTCAAAAAGAATGATATCCAAATATCAATGGACGGTAAAGGAAGAGCTTTGGATAATATCTATATAGAGCGTTTCTGGAAATCGATTAAATATGAAAAAATATACCTGAATCCTCCAAATGGAGGTCTAGATCTATATCAAATGGTAAGAGAATACATGGAGTTCTATAATAGCGAAAGAAGGCATACAGAAATTGGAAAAGTGCCTCCCAATCAAATCTATAATGCTAAAAAAGTGGTGTCATAATAAATTAAGAAATACCTTTAAGCTGTCGTACAGATGGGGAGTAGTGTA
>Ga0075117_1001517_pt1 | contig 14239 bp, 11 predicted proteins | sample AntAceMetag02UKJ_FD_69789 | JGI IMG/M metagenome (GOLD analysis project Ga0075117, IMG submission 69789) | Saline lake microbial communities from Ace Lake, Antarctica - Antarctic Ace Lake Metagenome 02UKJ | ecosystem: Environmental > Aquatic > Non-marine Saline and Alkaline > Saline | place... | reverse complement strand
TTCGCTCCCGATGGCTCGTTGTATTTTTGCGACTGGCACAATGTGATCATCGGCCACATGCAGCACAACGTACGCGATCCTAACCGCGACCATGCCCATGGCCGCGTTTACAGAATGACTGCCAAGGGCCGTCCGCTGCAAAAGCCGGTCGCCATTGACGGCCAGCCGATTGCCGCATTGCTCGATAATCTGAAATCACCCATCGATGGCATTCGCCACCGTACCCGTATCGAATTAAGTGAACACGATTCGGACGCAGTGATCGCTGCCACGAATGAGTGGGTCAAGCAGTTTGATCCGAATAAAAAAGAAGATGCGCATCACTTGCTCGAAGCTCTCTGGTTGAATCAGCAACACAATGTTCGGAATCTCGAACTACTGGGACATCTTTTGAAATCACCCGAGCCACACGCGCGCATCGCCGCGAACACTGTAAAACACTTGTGGTTCAATCTCGAAAGTACCATGCGTGGCGGCGTGATCGCAGAAGCAGAAGAAGCTGCCACTAAAAAATCAGGCATCCTCAGTGATACTCCCGAGCTGACGACGATTCGCATTGGAACTGTCCGCGAACGCATGCGATACGACGTCACGAAACTTACCGTGAAACCTGGTAAGAAAGTGAAACTTACATTTGCTAACCCGGATTATATGCCGCACAATATGATGCTGGTCAATCCTGGTAAAGCGGACGAGGTTGGTTTGAAGGCGATTGCTTTAGGAGCCAGCGGGTTTTCGGTCGGTTTTGTTCCAGAGAGTAAAGAAATTCTTTGGGCCAGTAAGCTCGTCGACCATGGTCAGGAACAGGTCATCGAGTTCGTCGCTCCGACAAAAGAAGGTGCGTACCCTTACATCTGCTCGTTTCCTGGTCATCACACACTGATGCGTGGAATGATGTACGTGACCCACGATCTCAAGGAGTTTCTCGCCAAAAACCCGGAACAGGTAACGAAGATTACAGAATGGAAACTGGCCAACTTCGAATAAGATTTAAAACGTGTTGGTGAACATCGCAATTTTTCCAGAGGACAGCAAATCTTTACGAAACTGGCCTGTGCACAGTGTCATAAGCTGAATAAGAAGAGTGTCACCCTAGGCAAGAATCTTTCCATCGGCCCCAATCTCGACGAAGTCTTGAAGAAGCACAAGCACGACCCCAAAGCAATTTTGGCGGAGATTCTTGAGCCCTCACGCAAGATAGAAGAGAAGTACAGAACGGTACTGCTCCTGTTAGAAGATGGACGGAGTCTCAATGGGAACATCGTCTCGGAAGATAAGACATCGTTGACGATTGTAACGGGACCGCCACAAGTGAAGGAACAGAAGGTTCCGAAAAGTGCGATCGAATTTCAACGTGCATCGTCCGTCTCCATTATGCCGGCTGCCCTACTCAATACATTGGATAAGGAACAAATCCTCGACTTGCTCGCGTTCGTACTTTCCGGTGGAAACGAAAACGCCGATGCATTCAAACATCATCATCATTAATCACAGTCCGCGACTTATGTCAATTCGCTTCAATATCAGGTTTCATTCTGATTGGGGGGACATTTTATAGATCACAAATTGATATTGATTCGGACTTGTTCGTTACTGAGACTATTTCGCGAACAAACGATTGAGATCACGAAACCCTTTGAATTCCAATGCGTTTCCAGAGGGGTCTTTAAGAAACATCGTGCCTTGCTCGCCCGGCTGTCCTTTAAAACGAATGTAAGGCTCGATCACAAACTCAACTTTGTGTTGCGTTAATTGGTCTGCCAGCAACTTCCAGCGATCCAGATCCAGAACGATTCCAAAGTGAGGAACGGGGACGTCGTGCCCATCCACGGGATTTGAAATACCGTCTTCCGCTTTTTGGGCAGTATCAACATGGCAGACAAGTTGATGACCGAAGAAATCAAAGTCAACCCACGTGGTATCACTGCGACCCTCTTTGCATCCAAACAATTCGCCATAGAATTTTCTGGATGAGGGTAAATCATGGACCGATATCGCCAGATGAAAAGGGCAGAGTGATGCTGATGGACTTTGCTCATCAGATTCTAAGTCGGCGGTAGACTCTGATGACTTTGTGTTGTGCATAATGTTCTCCAGATCGGTTTCTGTGTTACCTATGATATGAGTCTGCTCGAATGATAAATTTATAACAAGTGTTTCTTGGAGTTCAAATGCATTGAAAGTGGCAAGGACAGGATTCGAAGAAAGTAGAAAACCCACTATGCATGGCAAGAATTCAATTCCAAGTGGCGCAGAATCCGGCGCACTCGCTGTTCGCATCGCATTGATGTGATGACACTTACGAAAACGCGGGCGCTCTTCGATTCACGCCGCCAGGGAGTTCAGCTCGATGTGGTCGAGATGCTCTGTTTCTTGCCCGTGGCTGAGGCAAATATTGCGAGCGGTGGGTGGAAAATCTTGCTCATTGGTGTATCATCGGATGTTGTCATACTGGATGGGGCTACACATTCGATGTGCAGCGGGGGTTGAAATGTGACAGTTGGACGGCCAGCGAAATGGTCTGTCATCACGGTCGTTAATCGTTCAATTAAGATTTGCAAAGGAATATATTTTGGTCGACTCCGAAGCCGAAGCCACACTCACGCCCGAACCGCCCTCGAATAAGGAACTTAAATTGGCCATGAAGGCGTTTCGCAAACGCCTCAAGCTAACTTGCCTGGATGACGAATCCCGAATGGGCTACGGTGCCACATCCTCTGGTCAGCGGTCAAGCGTCGTTGCCATTGAACCGCCGAACCAGTATTCCCGGGCCGTTTGGCAGGAACTGGCGAAGCAGGGAAGACTGAAGGACGATGGCGGAGGGCTTTATTCACTCGTTGATTCATAAACTGGCCGACAGCATCACCGGGCAAGCGGGCCCGACGGTCTCTTATGGAATGAGCTGGGTAAAATCTGATCAGCCAGAGAATCAACACGGCTGAGAAACTTCACGTGGCAAAAGTATCATTCACATCAGGATCACGCGCGGTTCTTTACGTTCGCGTCTCGGCGGACGAGCAGGATCAGTAAGGGTTTTCGATTTTGGCCCAAAAGAAGCTGTTGCTCAACTATGCGAGCGAGAATGGCTTCGAGATAGTGGATTTCCTCAAAAGACAGGCCCAGATCAAAGACGTCGAATGCCGCTGCCGTGTGATCTTCGTGGAGATGACCGATCGTCTGTATCGCAACCTCAAGGACCATGTGTCGTTCGAGCATCTCGACGTCGAAATCCACTGCATCCCAGCGCAAAAGAAAAACCCTGATGCCGAAGTAAATACGACATCAGGGTTTTAAAAGTGGCGGGGACAGGATTCGAACCTGCGACCTCGAGGTTATGAGCCTCGCGAGCTACCGGGCTGCTCCACCCCGCGTTATGGGTCCTGCAAGAGGACTGATAAGAGCAGTTTAAGACTGAAGTAACGCCTGTTTCAGACGATACTTAGAAAGTTAAAAGCCCTAAATACAGTAACGTAATATTGTTACCGTATTTTGGGATTATAGTCAGGCTTACTGCGTCCGTCGAGTTACTTTGTCGAAATTCCCTGAAATCAACGGGAAGAACGCTGTCAGGGTCCGCAAAAGGGGAGTAATCATTCATATTCCCACTTCAGGAACCAGGGATCTCTCGTCTTTTGCTGCCATGCTTTCAGCTTTTCCTGCATTTTCGTCAGGGTTTCCTGATGTGCAGGCTCAAATGCCAGATTCTTCGATTCATACGGATCAGCGACGATATCAAACAGTTCATGTTTGGGGCGATGAATATACGAGTACACCGATCTCTGCCCATACATTTTGTCGCCACGCTTCAAAACGCCTTGCCAGGTAGGTGACCGATATAAATCGGATGCGAAGGGGTAAGGCAGCTCATGCGCGATGTTGAAAATGTATTTATACTTTCCACTTAAGATGACCCGCATTGGATAATACATGGTAATTTCATGGAAGGTATGCGAGGCATAATTCTCGTCAAAGTTTGGGGCGTGTTCTTTGCCGAGAGTGCTTAGAAAAGAACGTCCGTGGAACTGGTGGGGCACCGGCTTCCCTTTTCCCTGAACGCGTTTGCCATTGTTTTCAACGGTACGAAGTCGCGGAGCTGGTTTGGGTGTGACTTTGCAATAGTCCAGGATCGTGGGTGCGAGATCTGCCCAGGAGACCATCGCGTCAGTCGTGATTCCCTGTTTGGATTGGGTCGGGTCACGAACAATTAAAGGAAGATTCATCCCCGGTTGATAGAGATTGGTTTTTGCGCCCGGGAACGGAGGCCCATTATCGCTGAGGAACATGACCAGTGTGTCTTCCCAATGACCGGTTTCTTTTAAGGTATTGATCAAAGAGACAATACCCTGATCGAGGCGGGAAATGGCCTGATAATATTCCGCCAGCTCCTCTTTCACTTCCTGATGATTGGGTAACCAGGGCGGAACTTGGATCTGTTCTGGTTTGTAGGTAATTGGTGTCACGCCCGGGTAGTGGTTGGGATCAGCATTGAAATTGGAATAACCATCGGGACCACCGCCACGATGTGGATCGCTGCTGCAGTAATACAGGAAGAAAGGCCGGTCGTCTTTTTCGGTAATCCACTCTTTGGCGTTGGCCGCCATTACTGCGGAGTTTCGATTTCCCTGTACGCCTTTGTTGCGGTATTCCTGGAACTGATAAACGTATTCAGGAGCCAGATGATATTTTCCGATGGAGCATGTTCGGTAGCCGGCTTCTTCCAGCAGGATGGGTAACGATCTAACCGAGGCATAAGTACTGAAGTGATTATAGCCGTGGGCATGGCCGTAATGACCGGTAGCGTGATTATACAAGCCGGTCATAATTACTGACCGGCTGGCAGAGCAGCTGGCTGTGGTACAATGAGCGCGTGAAAACCGGGTTCCCGAAGCCGCCAGTGTATCGATGCCTGGCGTTTTAATGACTTTGTTTCCATAGCAGCCGGCTTGAAAGCCCTGGTCATCAACCACGATCACCAATACATTTTTTTGCGCGGGTGCAGCCGAAGTTTGCTCGATAGAAACAAACAACAGCAGCAGGCTGAGAATTCCGTAGAGACATCGATTCATGGTGTTGCTTTCTCAAGGGAAGTAAAAGGCGGGAATCGCATGCAGCTTGCATTGCATGATTATCATGATTTATTCTAATCGGCATCGAGGGCAATCGCAAATCGGCAACTGGGAAAGTAGGGGAGTTTACATGAAAGGTGCGAATTCAGTCTGGACTGGCTTGAAGTGGCGCGGATTCCTTTCGATAATTAAGTAATTCACGATGTATTCCGCTTTTTGCCTGAGACGAGAAATCCACAGGTAGAAGCTCGCTAATCTGAGATCAATTATGAAAGCAATGACTATGACAACTTTGAAACATGCAGTAACCCTGTCAGCTGTGGTGATGATCTTCACCACATTGAATTTTGCATCAGCGGGGGAGGGCAAGTTGAATGTGCCTCCCGAAGGTTATAAAGCCGCATTTAACGGCAAAGATTTAAGTGGCTGGAAAGGTCTCGTAGGCAGTCCGAAGACCCGCGCCAAAATGACCCCTGAAGCATTAGCGGAAGCACAAAAGGTGGCAGACAAGGAAATGAGCGATCACTGGAAAGTGGTCGATGGTGTGATCGTCTTTGATGGTAAAGGGAAGAGCCTGTGTACCGCCAAAGATTATAAAGACTTTGAAATGATGGTAGACTGGAAGATCAAAGAAAAAGGTGACAGCGGAATTTATCTGCGTGGTTCGCCTCAAGTTCAAATCTGGGATCCTGCACTTCGAAATATCGGTTCGGGTGGATTATACAATAATAAGAATCATCCTACCGACCCTCTGGTAATGGCTGATAACCCCGTGGGTGAATGGAATACGTTCTACATCAAAATGGTCGGAGATAAAGTTACTGTCAAGTTGAACGGAAAACTGGTCACCGATACCGTACTGGAAAATTATTGGGAACGTGACAAGCCCATTTATGAATCAGGACAGATTGAATTACAGAACCACGGCAATACACTTTATTTCCGTAATGTATTTATTAAAGAACTGGACTGATTGCGTCCCGTTTGGATACGACTTAGAAGAAAGCGTAGAGAGATTGCTCTCTGCGCTTTCTGTTTTTCATCGCCTCCCCATTTCAATGAAACCACAGTAGATGCTTTCACCGGATGCACCACTTACTGACCCGACTGCGCTGGCGCGATTTGGCAAACTGGAAGTTGTCACGCGGCTGATTGTCGAGGGGTTTATGATGGGGCAACACAAGAGTCCTTACAAAGGGGCCAGTGTCGAGTTTGTAGAACATCGTCAATATTATCCCGGCGACGAAATTCGTCATATTGACTGGCGGGCTTACGGCAAAACGGGAAAGTATTACGTTAAAGAGTTCGAAGAAGAGACCAATCTGCGATGTTATTTATTGCTCGACTGTTCCGGGAGTATGGCGTATGCCGGGCAGACAATCAGTAAATTCGATTACGCACGTCAACTGGCGGCTGCTTTGGGATATTTGCTGTTAAGTCAACGAGATGCAACGGGTTTGGTCACCTTTGATAGCAAGCGTCGCGATTTTATTGAACCCTCCGCGAACTCGAAGAACTTTGGCCAGATGATGGAAATTCTGGAACAGTCCAAGCCGCGGAATGAAACCGCAATTTCCAGCGTTTTAAATCAGGTATTGCCTTTAATAAAACGACGCAGTCTGGTCGTGTTGATTTCTGATTGTTTTGATGAACCCGATGCCCTCACGACCACCTTAAAGCAATTGCGACATGATCACCATGAAGTGCTCGTGTTTCAAATAGTGGCGCCCGAGGAAGAAGAGTTTCCTTTCAGCAAGCCAACACAATTTCGGAGCCTGGAGCGAAACGGCCATCACCAGCTGGTTGACCCCCATCAGTTACGAGCCCGCTATCTGGAACAGTATCAGGAATTCTGTGAAACATTGTCTCGGCAATGTGGATCTGTGAAAGTAGATTTCCTCAAATTTCGCACGACCGATCCGTACCATCTGGCTCTGGGTGCATTTCTGAATCAGCGAACCCGACCAGGACGAAAGTGATTGACAATAATCATGTCAGGCGAAAAAATTCCCATTAACCGTACGCTGGTAGGAGTGATTTCCCTCGCTTGTTTCTTGATGGCTGGTTACCTGTATAACTTTGTGACAGTGGAACAGTTTGCACAACAAGAAATAGCGACCGGTGCCTTTATGCGAGTGGGGCTGCTGATGTTTGCGTTCTGGCTGGCATTGCCAGGTAAAGACCGAGAGGCCGCCTGGGCGAATGTTCCACCCTGGGTGTTTGCTGTTTTGGTTTTGGTGATAATAGGAATCGCATTGAGGCCCAAAGTGGCGATCCCCTTGATTCTGGTCTTCGCGGTTCTGGGTTTTTTCCTGCGACCTCGCAACAAAAAACGTCCACCGCGACACTGAAGAGAGCAAGATTATTTTCGTCAGCGACAGTGTCGGCTATTGCGGACTCTGAGCGCGGCTGACTGATTTGACCTCGACATTGCGTGGCAGTTGTCGCGGCGCGGTACTACCATTTTGCGAAATGACATTGATCGGCTGTGGTGGTTGTAGCCGATTCGGGTTCGCTTTGTTTTGTCTACGCTGACCATCGATATAGACGCGGGCCGCGACTTTAAGCAGTTGTGGCTGTCGGATTGGAAGCACGCCTTCCAGCTGTTTGGCCACACGTTCGACCCAGCCGGGCTGACGCTCCATCGCAAGTGACATCATATGCATGAAAATTGAGACTTCTTTAAAATTGCGGTCGAGGATCACATTACTGACGGGTGCCAGTATCTTAGCTGCCATTTCCACTGTCTGCGAAGGAAATGAAACAAACATGGAAACCTGATGTGAAACAGAGTCCCCCTGGTTCTCGCCACCACTATGATATTGCGTTTCCAGATAAAGCAACGCTTTTGCAGAGATGGGTTTTGCAATCAGTGGGCTTTTATAGACACCCGAACAAAGTACGATCGTTTCGTTAGGACTCTGGTGTATGACATCTAAGGTTCCAATGGTTCCATCACCGGCATCGACTTCATATGAGTAAGGACCGGTCTGCCACATCTGAAATTCAGAGAGTTTCATCTCTCTCCAGATACTCACAACGACATCGGGGTGAGCAATAAAGAATGCATAGGCAGAGTGGTTTACATCGAACTGTATTTTGGGCAGGGCTCGAAACATACTGAGATCTTTCAGAACATATTCAGCATTGGTTCGATTGGCGGGTGTGAGTTTGTCTAAAGGTAATTTAGACAGGTAAGATTTTCTGGAAAAGCGAGCTGATGTTCCTTTACTGAGCAAGGTAATCAGTTCTGCTTCCGTTGGAACTTTCCCCATGTCAGCTGGTTTTTGTTCCGATTTGTATTCTGTCAGCTGCCGATCGGTGTCTTTGAGAAGATACTGATCGGCAGCCGACTTCGTCAGGGCCGGGCTCTGGTCGTTGCGTCCATTGATTTGTGCTTCTTGTGCTGATACGGTTGAGATGGAAATGGAACTTGTGACAATAATCACCAGGATCGTCAGACGCTGAATCATTTGTGTCTTTTCCATTAGAATCATATTAGGACCTGTTTCTTTCCGCTATCAACTGCTGTTGTCTTGATTTTGTACCTGTTCTGATCGTGTACTTTGCTAACTCGATGACTCACTTTCGGAAGGTGTCAGTGTGGGACCTTCCTCGGGAGTCGGCTCTGTTATCGCTTCGTTTGGAAACGGATCAGGTGGCACAAAAGTCGAAGGTTCGGGAAGAGGGTTCAGGTTCTCTTGAGCTTCATTGTTCTGGTCTTGCTGGAAGCTATAGTCGGCAACTGGCTGGTCACTGATGTAATGCGGGCCGCAATTATCGCAGCACTTACACCACCAGCGATTAAATCGAGACTGGCACCAGTCTGGCTTGCCAATACGCGTCAAGTCCCAGGTGGGACGATAGAAGCGATCTACATAGACCTCTGAGTCACTGACGTCATCGATCAGATTGTAATAGCGATTGCTGGCCTGAAAACATTGGCAGCCTGAGCTCACTATCATCAACTGTATCAAGACTATGCAGACGAAAGCTGCGCGCATCTTCAGTTTCCTCCCCCGTTTGATTGTGACAATCCATTGTCACAGCAACTTCAATGATGGTCAGCATCATTGTTAGTACAATCGCGTGTACCTAAGGATGATCGGCTATCGCAGGCGCGAAACTTTATCGATTATTATGAATGAAAGGGTTATCCGGCGAGAGAAATTTCAGGGATCTGATAAAGAGGAAAAAGTACAAAAACCCCTGTTTTTAAGGAGAAAAGTGTATGGGTTCGTATGATTTGGCCTGCGAGAATTGCTTCGGATGCGAAGCAACATTATGATTGCGTCTCAGCCATCAGGTACTGAGCGTGTAGACCAAACCAGATATCGGATCGAAGAGGTTCTCCTAATGTGTAGTCGTTTAAAACCCGGACGCGGAATTTTTTGCTTACTCTGTTTCCTGCTGACTGGAAACGCGGTTGCAGAAGATCCTCAACGAGGCACTCCCTGGAAATATCATGTGATCGATCAATCATCCCGTGGCGCTGATGGGGTGAAGCTGGCTGATCTCGATGGCGATGGATTATACGATATTACCACTGGCTGGGAAGAAGGGGGCTTAACCCGCATCTACCGTAATCCGGGACCAGCCAGATCAAAGCAACTTTGGCCTGCGCTGACAATCGGGAAAACGCCGCATGTAGAGGATGCGGCGTGGATCGATCTGGATCATGATGGACGACTGGATGTAGTCAGTTGTTGTGAAGGGAAAACCCGAATCGTTTTTGTGCATTGGGCGCCGGAAAAAACTCCCTTTCAAAAACAGTGGCAGCAGGAAGCCCTGCCTGCATCACGGGATAAAATGATGTGGATGTTTGCGACCCCTGCGCAAATAGATATGCAACCGGGGCTGGAACTGGTTGCTGCGGGAAAAGGGAAGGGGGCGCAAATTGGTTGGTTTCAGCCAGGAAAAAATCGCCGTGATTTGAATGCATACCAATGGAAACCAATATCACCGGCTGGATGGATTATGTCATTGTTCGCTATCGATATGGACGGTGATGGCGATCAGGATCTCTTAACAACAGATCGGAAAGGGAAAATGAGAGGCTGTCGCTGGCTGGAAAATCCCGGTGCCCTTGATTCCTCTTCAACTACAAAATGGCGCAATCACTGGGTTGGCGGTCGTGAGCGAGAAGTCATGTTCGCCTGCATTGCTGATCTGGATCTAGATGGGCTGCAGGATATTCTCGTGGTGACCAGCCGCCCCGATGAATTACTCTGGTTCCGTCGTCTGGATCGAACCGGCTTGAAGTGGGAAACGCAGGTCATTCCTTTTCCGTCTGGAGTGGGACAAGGAAAAGGAGTTGCCGTCGGAGATATGAATTTGGATGGTCAGCCGGATGTGGTCTTAAGTTGTGAACATGCAGAGCCACCAAAATCGGGAATGTTCTGGATGAGCTATTCAGCTAGTGGATCGGAGATGAAATGGGTGCCTCACGAGATCAGCGGGCCACGGGGGATTAAATTTGACAGAATCGAATTGCAGGATCTCGATGCAGATGGCGATCTGGATGTTCTCTCTTGTGAAGAACGGGATCAGAAAAAAGGGCTCGGCGTTTTCTGGTACGAAAACCCGGTTAAATAACGGGTAAGAAAAAGGAACCAGTTTGCGGGTTGCTGCAGGGATTTCAGAAGAACAGCACTTCGCGTTGTACGGTTTCGATCAGTCGTCTGAGCCAGACGTATCCGAGCGAACGAGTTCCACAATCAACCCGAGGAAGAACGGAGGCTCCTGGTCGCAGTCCTTTGATCGACTCATGATCCAGGTTCACGGTAATTTGCACGGTGGGGATTCCATCTTCACCCGGTTCCGCAGTGGCAGAGATTTTTTGAATCGTGCCCTGATGGGTTTGATCCGGATCAGTGATCAGCAGGAAGGAGACTTTCAGTGGAGTGGAACTCTGCCTCTGCGCTTTAATTATGTGGCCGATTTCCGAATCGGGGATCTGCATCTTTAAGATCCAGGGACCTTCCAAATTAGCGACTGTTAACAATCTCTGGCCGCGCTGTACGGGGCGTGTCAGTAATTTTTCCTGGAAATCCCATGTGAGTACTTCACCGGCAAGCGGGCTTTTGAGTGTTAACGATCCCTGTTGTTCTTTCAGTATCGACTCTTGATCCTCCAGGCTTTTCAGGCGCACATTCAGTTCTTCCTCTTCAGCACTCAGGCGATTTGCCTGGAGTAATGCCTTGGCATCTGTTGCGGTCAATTCGAGTCGGGCAGCTTGAATTACCGCCAATCGTTTTCTACCTGTTTGCATCTCTCCGCGTATCTGGCTGAATTCCAAATCCAATTCCGTATCTCGTAAAGTGATCAACTTGCTGCCCGCTTGAACCTGTTCTCCCTGATGCACGAAAATTTGATCGACGATGCCGTTCGCTGTTGCAAAGATGTTTTTCTGTTCGGTGGGTTGCAGTATCCCCGAGCCTTCGATGTTAAATTGAGCCGGGGTCAAAACCAAAACTGCGCAAATCAGCCCCAGAATGAGCACACTGGCAATGATGGTGCGCCAGGTGAATTGTTTTTTTTGTACAGGAGAGTGAGACCAGTGTTTCAATATCGGGAACAAGGGGAAACTCTCAAATTGCAGCGCATTAAACAACGCCGTTCCCCCGTGTCGGGAAACGGCCATGGCTCGATCCAGCAATGAACTGCTGGTATCGGTTTCATGAAACTGTTCCACAACAAGGGCGCCAACCGTCAGTTGATCTTGAGTGGGTGGCTTCAGCTGTTCCAGATCAGCAGTCTCCAGTTCCTGTTCTGCTGAAAGATGTTTCAGTGGAAAAACCATGAAGGAACGTGAAGAGGCCAGGTCGAGATAAGCGTGTAAAGGCTCTGCGATCTGGGGGGGATATTTTTGGTCGGCTTCCATGAACCAGTGGGAGCGATTCAGAGATTGAATACGGCCCACCAGTTTTTCCAGACGTTGTACGGATTCTGACCGTCGTTCAATCGTATCGACACCGCTGGTGGCAATCAGTTGGTAAGATTTGCCCGTGCGCAGTAAAACAGAAATACGGTCACAGTCAATTAATATTCGGCCTTCATTGGCGAGGATGTACGCGGTTTTCTGAGAGTTGAGATGTAAGTGAATGTGTTCCGAGAAACTTTCAAACTCTTGCCAGAGTGTTTCCAGTTCCTGCAATTTTTGTAATTGCTTGTGCTGACAGAAATCTTCTGCAATTTCACACAAGGCACCGATGAATCTCAAATACCCATCCTGCGCTGCAAACGACTTCGGCGGATGGTGAATTACTTCCAGAAGCCCGGCGATTGTTCCCGGATGACTCTCAACCGTCACAGGGCACAAAATGAGATTTTCAGTGAGCGGATTTTTTCCCTGGTGATGTTCTGAGAGTCCAGAGTTTGGCGCGATGGTTGCCGGTTGGTTTTCCTGCAAGGCTTCCTGAAGCAACCTTCTATGTTGAGTAAGCTGCTCCTGACTTAAAGGAGCCTGGGAATTTGATTCCGGATTCATTCCACGAGACTGTTGGATTTCCAAAACTCCGGCAGAATTGGGAATCCAGAGAGTGCCTCCCAGTGCAGACATTCCGCGCACGGCGCGCTCCAGCAGTTCCGAATAAAACTTTTGACTCGGAATATCTGTTCGAGAGAGTTGAGCCAATCCCAGAACGAGCTCTTCGATCTCCTGCCAGAGATTGTCTATTGAAGCGGATTCATCAGTCGTCATGCGTTTTGTGTGAATGAGGGTTTCTGCTAATTCTGGTCAAGCACCAGGTTGATCTATTCTCACTTTATCCTAACACAGCATTGAGAAAGGTACTCTCATCGACTGTGGAAAAGCAGTCAGGCATGCCAAAGTAATTGATGCGCTTCTTTCAATCATTGCGCAGTTTCTCTGATTGATCCAGACGTATTTCAAGAAGACCATGGGATGGATGTGGGTATGGGAAAAATGCGTCATGTGCGGTGTTCGTGGAGAAGATTTTGGTTATCCGATTATGAGGAATATTCCGGATGTGCCGAAAATTCTCTTTGGGGAGACATGGTTTGCTGCCGATGAATTGAGAGAGTGTATAGCATTTTTGTTCATGGTCCAAACTGACCAAGGTAAACCGATGAATTGTTTCATAGCCCGAATCCTGCTCCTTTTAGCTGCAGTTTTATTAACGGGCCCCGGTTGCAGCCGCTTCTTGAAGACGACAGTTCAGGAAGATTTTGTAGAAAACGAAGAGCTCTATCAGACTGCGCTGACCGAGATTGAATATCCTAACGTCGAGGAAATCGATGAAGGAGATACGATAGGAACACAGGCTCCTTCGACGCTTTCCAGTTCGGTGAATCCAGAATATTGGGAATTGACGTTGGAACAAGCAGTTCAGATGGCGCTGCAGAGTTCAAAAGTTTTAGGCGATGTTGGTGGAGTGTCATTAAAAACACCAGCTGCCCTGCATACAAAATTTGATGCGGCGATTACAGAGTCCGATCCGCGTTTTGGAGTGGAAGGTGCCCTGAGCGCTTATGATACAACGCTTTCTGCCAGTACCTTTTTCGAGAAGAACGATAAAGCTCTCAACAACGTCTTCTTTGGTGGTGGAACGCGTCTGCTGAGACAGGATGCCATGGTTATTCAGGCGCAATTAACCAAACGTGCGATGACAGGTACCGAGCTCACCTTACGAGATTATATTGATTACGATGCAAACAATTCTCCTGGAAACCAGTTTGCGCACGCTTATCAAAACAATATTGAAATGGAATTTCGTCATCCACTGTTAAGAGGAGCCGGGATTGATTTCAATCAATTAGCAGGTCCGAGCAACACACCAGGATTAGTGAATGGTGTCATTATCGCGCGGATCAATACCGATATCAGCCTGGGCGAATTTGAAATCGCTGTCCGGGATCTCGTGAGTGATGTTGAAAACGCTTATTGGGATCTCTACTTCGGCTATCGGGATCTTGATGCGAAAATTATGGCCCGTGATTCTGCTTTAGAGACCTGGCGTAGAATTCACGCTTTGTACACAAACGGTCGTCGTGGTGGAGAAGCGGAAAAAGAAGCTCAGGCGCGTGAGCAATATTTCCGCTATCAGGCGGAAGTCGAAAATGCGTTAAGTGGTCGTCTTTTGAACGGCACGCGTACCAACAATGGAAGTCAGGGTGGAAGTTTTCAGAGTAACCATGGTGTGTATGTGGCA
>Ga0075117_1001515_pt1 | contig 14250 bp, 11 predicted proteins | sample AntAceMetag02UKJ_FD_69789 | JGI IMG/M metagenome (GOLD analysis project Ga0075117, IMG submission 69789) | Saline lake microbial communities from Ace Lake, Antarctica - Antarctic Ace Lake Metagenome 02UKJ | ecosystem: Environmental > Aquatic > Non-marine Saline and Alkaline > Saline | place... | reverse complement strand
GTGGTGCAACATGATCGTATCTTTGGCCTTCAGGTGAAGACCGTTTGGGATTTGACCAAGGTTCTGGGGCAACCCAAACAACGTGGCATGCAATGGGATCTGCTGGCGGATTATCTGTCTGAACGCGGCCCGGCGATTGGTGTCGAAGGAGAATACGACGTTCGCAACGACAACGGCCGCATGATCGGAAACACTTCGATCATCTATCAATACGATGATGGCGCCGACAACCTTGGCTTCGATCGCAAAGCGGTTGCGCCGGAAGATAATCATCGAGGCCAATTGATCTGGCGTCATCGACAAGAACTGCCCGGTCGCACCAGCATCTTCGGCGAAATCGGGTTGCTCAGCGATCGCAACTATCGTGAATCGTTTCACGAATTAGATTACGACATTGAAAAAGATATCGAAACAATCCTCGGCGTACGTCAAGACGCTGAAGAATGGAGTGGTCGGATCTTTGCCAACACCGAACTCAACGAATTCGAATCATCGACCGACTGGTTGCCGAAGGCGGATCTGTTCGGTTTCTCGCAGCCATTGTTCGGTGGGCTGGCCTATTGGAGTTCTCATTCTAGTGCTGGCTATGCCGACCTAGAACCGGGCGCTCCGCCAGGCGACCTCACGGCTGATCCATATGCGGTCGGAGCCAGTCCGTATTTTCAGGACAGCAGCGGCTTGGTGGCGATGACGCGTCATCAAATCGACGCCCCGTTTATGCTGGGTCCGGTGAACTTTCGGCCATACGCGATGGGCGAAGCGGCCTTTTGGAACGAAGGCCTGCAGCAACAGGATCTGGACCGCTTTTTGTTTAACGGCGGCGTGGAAGCGCATCTGTCTGCGACCAAGGTCATGCCATTCGTTAAAAGTGAACTGTGGAACCTGAATGGTTTGGTTCACAAGAGCGACATGTTTTTGAACTACAGCTACACTGATGTGTCGCAGAATATCGACCAGATTTCGCAGTACAACTCCTTCGACGATAACGGCACAGAACGTTTTCGACACCGCTACGCCCAACAGATTTACGGCGGCGTGATTCCGAACGAGTTTGATCCACGGAACTACGCCATTCGCACGGGAGCAGGCTTGTGGACCAGTGCTCCGTACCATGAATTGGTCGACGATCAGGAAGTCATGCGTTTGCGGTGGCGGAACCGACTGCAAACCAAGGCCGGGCCTGAAGGGAGTCAGCGAATTCGCGACTGGATGGTCTGGGAATATGGAGCCAGCTATTTTCCGAATGCAGACCGCGATAACTTTGGTGAGAACTTAGGCTTGCTGTACGGCAACTGGCGGTGGAACGTCAGTGACCGCACCAGCATTTTGTCCAACGCGATCTATGACCTGTTCGAAAATTCGCAGGATGTTTGGAGCGTTGGTGTGTTGAGCCAACGCAGCCTGCGAGGCAGCATGTACGTCGGCTATCGACAGGTGGAAGCCACCAACTATTTGGACAGTCAGACGCTGGTGGCCAGCTACAGTTATCAGATGAGCCCCAAGTGGATTTCGACAGGATCGATCGCTTACGACGTCGCTGACGGAGAATCTCGCGGTTCGTCATTGACGTTTAGTCGCATCGGCTTGGACTGGATTCTGCACGTTGGTTTTGGCATCGACACCAGCAAAGACAACGTCGGCATTGCGTTCAGCGTGGAACCTCGATTCGGTCCCCCAACACCAACCAACCTCAGCTATTTGCTAGGTCTTGATCGCTAGATCCGCAGCTACCTGTTCAGCGTCGGTTCTAGCCATAGTCCCCAATCCGCACTGGCTCCGTCGTCGGTGGTGTGAGTCAACAGTTCCAATTGCTGGACGGCCTTCAGTGAGACTTCGAAATCCACCGTGCCGGATTTTACCGTGGCGGATTTCCATAGAGTTTTCCCATCGCCTTGGATTTCAAACTGCACCGATCCCGGATGACCGCTGGCGAGTCCCGCTGTTCCAGACAGTGATTGCCATTTGCCATTCAGGTGATACACATGGCTGGCCGGCGCGTGAGCGTAGATGCCGGTTTCGAACAGTTCGCCGCCGGAATTCAGCACCATCGACGCTTCTGGCACGCGATCGTACGCGGGTGCTCCCCAGCCGATGCTGACGGCTTCCGTTCGAAAACCAGACAGCGGCACGGTGTCGTCATCACCATCGAATTCTGCCGGCGATTGCGTGTGATTCACGGCTTGGATTAACCGTGTGGCGATTGCGGCCGCTTTCGGTAATGTGATGTCGGCGGCCAGCTGCTTGGCCTGATTCACGTCCTTCAAAAGCATCGCGTTGATGACGGGTTGCAGTTGTGAGGCAGCTTGAATGGCGGTCAGATCTGGTGTGCCGTCGCTGTTGACTTTGTACGAGTCGCGAAATTGGGTACTCGACATTTGCCCGGCCGCAGATCCGTTGACATGCAGTGGAAACAAACGCAGTTCCCCTGGTGTTCCGGGCGGCAACGCAGCGCAACTGAGCGTGAAGGTTCCGTCCGCTGCCGGGACAGCCGTGGCCGTTGTGGCGTTGTAGTCGCCGCCGCCTTCGGGATCAAAATACGCCACCACGGCGTAGACCGGCGGTGTTCCCTGAACGATGCCGGACACCTGAATCGCTGTCCCGTGAGCTTCAATCTTCACGTCTTCCAGCGTGGCGGAGGCTGTTTGTTTCAATCCCTTGATGGAACCCGAAAACTGCGGATGAGACGCCAATCGCAGAGCGTGGGCGAGTGTCAAAAAGCTGCCTCGACCATCACCGCGAAGTTCGTCGCCGTATGTCCGGTTGCCCGATCCCATCAAGGCTGTCCCGCGAACAGCTTCGTCCGGTCGTTGCTTGCAGTGCGGCAGTCCCAGCGCGTGGCCGAGCTCATGGGCGACGCCACCGATGAAGATGGAATTGTGTTGCCCCAGCGAAATGCGACCGTACTGCCCGTCGCGAATGATGGGCTGTTTCAGCTTCAGGTTGCGCGGGTCGAGTTCAGGCGAATCCAGCTGCCACGCGGTCCCGCCGCGAAAGGATCCGCCCGCATAGTACGGCGACTTGTGAGTGAACGTCAGGTTCTGTTCGTCCCACGTGGCGAGGTTGCACAGAATCAGTATCGTTTCGTTGTTCGGTTCGATGCCCGCCGCCCGCAACGTGGGCAAACATTCGACACGGATTTCCTGCCCCGAATCAACCGCATAGTGTTCTGTTGCATGAGCACCGATGATTCGATGCAAAATCAAATTCCGAGCGTCATCGTAAGCCAAATTAAACGTGCGTGCCCCCAGCCCCAGCCGTTCCATTTCGGTGCGATAGAAGTTTTGGATGTGCCGCATCATGCGGGTCAGGCGAGCTTGGTCGTCTGACGGAAATTCGCGGTCGGATGGCGTCCAGCACACCAAGTGCAGCGTGCGTTCTACCATTTCCGGCTGTTCGCCGTGCCACGCATCTAACACTCGCATAGCAGCCGCCGCCTGTTGGCGTTCGTCCGATGCATCAGCAATCGCTGGCAACGCCCACGCCGCTACCCATAACGATAACGTTGCGAAAAACACAACCGGCGGTTTATTCTGCGAAACGAAAGTCTGCATATCGATGTTCCAATGATCCGCGGCCGTAACCCACAAATCTGAAGTGTCAAATTTTGAATTCGAGCCAAAGGCCTAGGTATACGAATGAGACTTCGCCCCGAAAACACAGAAACCCAAGATCGGAAACCGCTCTCACGGGGCCTTGACACAAACAACGCTGGCCGAGGTTTGGACGTTCCAAAGCGGTTTCCGATGGCTACGCCACACCGGAAGGCTGCGCCATCCAGTGCCACCCGCCAGGACGTTACAACTGTTCCAACTCGTACTTAAACCCGCCCGATAGAATCGGAAAACGACACCACGTGCGCGGGTCCAGATTTTTGTCATCCACATGAAATGATGGAGCGTACCGTTCTCGTTTCCATTGGTTGCGTGACCACAATCGGAAGAACCTCACCACCCATTCCTTCAGCTGTTCCGGCATGTATTCGGAGTGACGTTCTTTTAATAGCTGCAGAATTTCTGCCGGATTCAGTTTATCACCAATGGCCAAACCTTCAATCTCATCCAGCAGCGGATACGGCATCAGGTCGCCTTCGTCCGTTTGGTGATATTCCGACGGACGCAATTCGGCGGTCGGCTGTTGTCGATTCACGTAACCCAGTTCCGGAATCGCCGCGCAGCCGGCCGAACCTTCTTCTTCCATGGTCAGCAACCATTCTCGCAAAAACGCCTTATCGATCCCCGCGATCGGACTCAGGCCTCCCGACGTATCGCCATCCATCGTGGCGTAACCGACGGCGGCTTCCGAACGATTGCTGGTGGACAGCAGCAAGGCGTTTTTTAGGTTCGCAAACATCCAAATACTGGGCGAACGTGTGCGGGCTTGAATATTCTGCAGCGTGATATCATCGCGCTGCCAATCCAGCGGACGCCCAATCGCTTTTTCGACAATGTCCGTATACCCCGCCACCAGCGCGTCGACGTCCAAAACGTGAAAGGTGCCACCCAGTGCGTCGGTCACGGCTTCCGCGGCGTTGCGAGTGGTTTCGCCGCTGTTGCGGGTGGCTTGATACACGCCGGTGAACAATTCCTGCATCACTTCATCAACAGATTCCGCATCCGCAATCTCCGTCAGATAGCTCAACCGCTGCTTAAACGCTTCCATGCCCAGATCCGCGATCGCCCGCTGAAAGGCACAGCGTATTAAGCACGCCACAGCGGATGAATCGGCTCCACCGCTCATACTCACGATAAACCCATTCGAAAAACTCTTCCGCATATAGTCGAACAACGCCAGCGCGATGGCCTGAGTGAACTCATGCTGTTCGTGTTCTTCGGGAGCTTCGTCGCTGTTGTGGATCGGCTTCGAAGGCGACGGCAGCGTTCCGCCGATGCGAGCAATCCGATCGTGGACATCGTCAGATACGTCAGCGGCCATCGAATGAATGGCCGCGCGACGACTGCGGGTGAGTTCGACATCGATATCCGCCACCGTGACATCGACTTCGCCAAACCCGAACCGTGGACCGGCGGCGATGAGTTCGCCGGCCGACGCAATCAAGGCTCCCCCGTCATAGACCGCTCGGCCCGCTTCGTTGCCGACCAAGTTGGCATAGATATAACTGACACCAAACGAGCGCGAACCTTCTAGGACAAAGCGTTTGCGAATTTCGTGTTTGCCGAATGCAAAGTGGCTGGCACTAGGATTCATGATGATGTCGACCCCGCATTCTGCCATGCGGTTGCCCGGACGTCCGGCGACCCACGCGTCTTCGCAGATTTCGAAGCCCAAGCGCACGCCATCGCATTCGAAAATCAGATCACCGATCGGCCACGATTCGTTGTCCTGATGATATTCGCTGATGGTTTCTGACGGCCACGCTCGAAACCACCGTGGTTCGTAATGCAGCCCATCACCGGCCAGATGTTGTTTCGGCACAAACCCCACAATCTGCTGATCGGCCACGATACAGGCGACGTTGTACACGCCGTTGGTGACGTACAGCGGCAGGCCCACCACAATCACCATGTCGCTGGTTTCGGGCACAATGTTCAGCAGCATCTGCCATGCCATCCGCCACGTATTGGGCGACGTAAACATGTCTTCGCAACCGTAGCCTGTGATACACAGTTCTGGCAGGCACAACACACTGACCTGCTGCTGCCGCGCCGATGAAATCGCTGCCAGAATGCGAGCCGTGTTGCCTTCCCAGTCCAGAGGAGTCTGATTCAGAATGGCGGCGCCGAGGCGAATGCGTTTCATCGTGGATGTTTCGAAGAGACTTTTGATTTTTGATTGCAGATTTTAGATTGCAGATTTGAAATTTGAAATTTGAAATTGCAGCGGCTGTGTTTGGGGCCATTGTTGTCTGCTCAACCGAAGATGGCAACGCTTCGGCCATCTGAATTGCTTTACCCGCTTTGACCACCTCGTTCCAAAGCTCCCGCTTGGGAACGAGGGGTAACCGAGGCGAGCGGCCAAACGGCTGATGTGTGGGCCGATCTACTTGCTGGCCGGAGCCGTCAGCGCCGTCAGGCAGGCGGCCGTGGCTGTGGCAACATTCAGCGACGGCACTCGCCCCCGCGATGGCAGCGCGACCAATTGGTCGCAGCTTTCGCGAGTCAGTCGGCGCATTCCGTCGCCTTCGTTTCCCATCACTAGCATCCAGTGACGATCCTGTTGGACGTCACGAATATTGACTTCCGAACGTTCACATGTGCCGAGCGCCCAGATGTCGGCCTTTTGTGCCTTCTGGATGGTTTGAGCTAGGTTGGGCACGATTGCGAATGGAACGTATTCGACACCGCCCGTCGCCACATCGCACACCGTGGCGTTAACCGGCGCACTTTTGTCTTTGGTCATGATGATGCCTTTCACGCCAAAGAATCCAGCCAGCCGAAAGATGGCTCCCAGATTCTGCGGATCTTGCACCTGATCCAACGCCAACCAAATGCCGAACCCATTGGCTTTGTCGTTGCCGGCTTTCCACAGATTCGCCAGCGGCACGGGAGACGGCGGTTCGACCTGAGCCGCTCCGGCTCCCACCCGTTCGGTGTCTCGACCACGTCCCGGTTGCTGCGGTTTTTTCTCCGGACGACCGATCGCCACGTTGACTCCCCGCTTCTGAGCAAACGCGGCCACGTCGTCCCATGGAGTTCCGGTTTGATTGGCATTCAGCCGGACAGAACGCACGGCATTCGGCCGCATTTCCAGTGCCGCCATGACACTGTGGGGATTTCGAAGTTCGAGCATGTGGGGTAACGATTTGACCTGCTGAATGTGACATCACGGACATTCGTGGCCAATATCGGACACAGCTCTGCCGCAACCCCGCAGCATACCGCTCAAACCACACACCTTCCAGCCGCAGCAACAGCTGCGGCGATTTTCCGGCACGTTCACCGATTTCGGCATTTTGTGTTGGGCGGTCTCTACTGTGATCAAGCTGGCGACTGAGTGAGCGCCGTGCCGCTCTCGGCGGAGAACGCCGAGCTACGAAAACGCAACCCAAAGTTTTGGCTGTCACGACGATCGCTACGCTGCGTCGCGAAACCTGAGCACGGGTTTTTCGATCGTAACGATCGTGTTCGCGGGAATGCTGCGGCCCAGCGTCACGCTCGAACCAATCCTCGATCCCTTGCCGATCACCGTAGTTCCACCCAGCACGGTGGCGTTGCTGAACACGGTGACGTCGTCTTCCAGAGTCGGGTGTCGCTTGATGCCTCGAATCAGGTTCCCCTGTTCATCACGCGGAAACGACCATGCTCCCAGTGTCACGCCCTGATACAGCGTCACGCCTTCGCCGATCTCACAGGTTTCGCCAATCACAACTCCAGTTCCATGATCGATAAAAAATCGGCGGCCGATGGTCGCGCCCGGATGAATGTCGATGCCCGTTTCGCGGTGCGCCCATTCGGCCAAAATGCGTGGCAGATACGGAATTTGCAAGCGATGCAATTCGTGAGCAACTCGGTGCATCACAACGGCTTCGATGCCCGGATAGCACAGCAAAATTTCGTCGTTGGTTTTTGCGGCGGGGTCACCATCAAAGGCAGCCTGCACGTCTGATCGCAGAATCTGCTGCAACGTCGGCAGTGAGTTCAAAAACTGATCCGTGATCTGGCTGGCACACGGTGCATCAAAATGTTGGCCGTGAATTCGCAACGTGTGCTGAACATGAACCACGGCGCGACCAATTTCCCGCCGCAGCCGAGTCTGCAGTCGCGCCAGCACTTGGCTCCGCTCACGCACGCCTTGCTGGCCGGTGGTTCGCCGTGCGCGACGATATCCGGGAAACAGCAGGTCGCGTACGTCGGCGGCAATCGCCACAACGCCGTCGACGCACGGTAGCGGACAGTCGTGTTCGGCCAGTTCGTCACTTTGCAGCGCGGCTGCGATGTCTTCTAAAGGTCTCAGGCTGATGTCGTGATGACTCATGGGTGCGTCCGTCTTTCACTGCTGGTCACTGTTTGAGCGTGGTTGTTGTATCGACACGAATGTCATCGAACACCGGTCTCTGGTCATGCCGGTCTTGCAAAGATATCGGCACAGTGCGATTGTGATCATCATTGCGGCTAGGTTTGCTGCCAGCCCTGACGTCAACAACTCCACCGCCTGTCCTCACCCTTCCATTGATCGTCACATCCGTCAGCGGCTTCCTAACCGGAGCGGATGGTCCAGAGACACACCGCCAGCCAGCCGTTCGATGCAACGGTTCTACGGATTCAGCAAAACAAGCGTCCGGTCGCTGGCGATCTGCGAAAACCGCCGAACAACCGCCGTAGACAGCATTGATTGTGGCGAATGTTGCTGCCGATACAAAGACAGTCACCCGTCTGAAAATCCCCACCCACATCCAGCTTACAGATGCTGCTCGACACCAAATCCACCAACGACGATCACTATTGGAACGAAGCTCGCCGACCACTGGTTTGCCTGTTGTTTCTCTTGCCGTGGATTGTTGTGTACGAAGTGGGCGTGTTCATGCTGACGGATAACAACCCCGACCAGATTCGCAACGGCGCGGATTACTGGATGAGGTGTCTGTTGTCGGCGGCGGGACTCAGTCAGCTGTTGCTACTGCCGGCGCTGGTGTTGATTGTGCTGCTGACTTGGCACCTGGTCCGGCGACACCCGTGGCGTGTCAGGCTGGAGACTCAGGTGGGCATGCTGGCCGAAAGTTTTCTGCTGGCCATCGCGCTGATCGCTGTCGGCCAAGTGCATCAATTGCTGTTCGTGAACCTTCAGCCCGGCGGACCAGATCCTCGCTTGCTGAACATGGCAATGGGTTCAGGCAGCCTCACGCGAGCCGTTTCGTTTATCGGCGCGGGCGTGTACGAAGAAGTGATGTTTCGGCTGTTGTTGCTACCGCTGGTGTTCTGTTTGTTTCGCATGTTTGATTGCCCGCGCCACTTTGCGGCCGCGATGGCGGCCGTGACCACCGCATTTCTGTTTGCGTTGGCTCATCATGTCGGGCCCGCCGCAGATGCGTTCAATCTGTTCGCGTTTACGTTCCGAGTGGCTGCGGGAACATTTTTCGCGGCCATCTTCTTTTTGCGAGGCTTCGGAATCACGGTCGGCTGTCACGCCGCCTACGACCTGCTGGTCGGAGTGCTGTTGGTGACGCCGAGCTAAACAGCGGCAGCATTCGGGCACGACCTGGGTCAATCCAGAATTTTTACAGGCTAAGCCGTAGTTTCTGGACGGATGCCACTTGATTTGTTTTTGCCTAAACACCTTGGCAACCGGAAACCGCTCTCACGCGTTCTTCTCACAAAACGATGTTGGCCGTGGCTTGGAAGTTCCAGAGCGGTTTGCGATGGCTACGCCACACAAGCAGGCTGCGCCAGCATCTGCCACCCGCCGGGGCAGATTGCGGAACCCAAACGGCCAAGGCCGAGGCTGTTGCCCAAACGGCTGATCGAAGCGGCGCGACGGACAAGGCTACGCAGCGTCGGCAAAATCCATTTCGATTTCTTCGCCGTCGTCTTCAGAATCGTCGCCTGCGGCTAGTCGAGCGGCCATGGCGGTGGCTCGGTCCAGAGCGTTTTTGCCGCGGGTGCTGATTTTGTATCGCAAGCCAACGCTGCGTCCGGAGATTTCGAACTTCAGAAATCCCATGGCAATCAGCTGGCCGTGCAGTCGAGTGAGCTGTTCGGCGTCGAATTCCGCCATCTGATCGATTCGTTCTAGCCAGCCATCGAATTCGGCAGCCGGGGCAGCGACCGCTGTGGACTCCGCTTCGCCTTCGGATTCGGATTCACCGTCTGAATCGTCGTCTAATCCAGCCTTGGCTGCTTTTGCCGCCGTCTTGGCGTTGGCCTTCGCCACCGCCGACGCAACGGCCGCTCGATCGGCGTACAATTGCATCACCAGCAGATTTTGCGAGTTCAGGGCATCGAGCTGAAGTTCGGTATGGCTCATAGGGCGATGTATCGACCCTTCGAACGCATTTTTTCAGAGCCGTCCTGTCGTCTCGGATGACCGGTACGACAGGCGCATTTTAACATCGAGTGGTGTTTGTTCGTGTCGATGCTGGCAAAGCCGGAGGTATCTCCTGATATTGGCTTGTGAAAACTGGGGGATGCCGATAATTTACCGCGTCCGGACGGCCTTTTGGGTTGTCAGGCATTGGCCTCTTCCGCGTTCGACGATAGCGTGGGGGAGCTGTTATTTATGTCATGTGATGTTTGAGGCATCGCACAGAGGGAGTAGAAGCGTGTTTCGCTGTCAAATTTGTGGGCAGGTTGCTCGTGCTGGAGCAAAAGCCACAAGAGTCGTATTAGTGTCGCGAGAAAAAACATACGCTCAGCGTGGTGGTTTCGACGGCTTTCAACGTCGATTTCGTGGCCCACGTCCGCCAAAGCAGGAATTCGACAAGGGTGGCCGAGGACACGAAATTGTTCGTGAAGTGCTGTCTTGCGAAGCTTGTGCGGAACGTGTGAAGCCGGTTGTCGAAGCCGAGCCAGAAGCTGTTCTGGTTCCTGACGACGTCGAAAACGACACAGAAACTTCGCAGACCGAAGAAAACTCAGAGTAACTCACTGCACGGGACTGAGGTCTCGCTGGGAATCCGACGCTGATTGAGGACTGCTGCTGGCAGGTTTCGACTGCGGCCGCATGTCATGTTTTGGTTTCGGGATTGGCCGTGATGCAGATTGCAGATCAGAAAGTCGTGCTGTTTGACTTCACTCTCAAGGGAGAGGATGGCGAGGTCATTGACAGTTCTGCGGACGACGAGCCGGTCGCCTATCTTCATGGATCAGGTGAAGTGGTTCCGGGGCTGGAAACGGCATTCGAAGGCAAATCGGCAGGCGATCAGTTTCAGGTCACCGTGCAGCCCCACGAAGGTTTCGGAGATCGGGACGAATCGCTTCTGGAAGTGGTCCCGAAAGTAGAATTTGAAGAAATCGAGGATCTTGAGGTCGGGATGCAGTTTCGTGTGCCGACAGACGATGGAGAATCGGTGGTCACTGTTGTAGAAATTGGCGACGACACCGTGTCACTCGACGGTAATCATGACCTCGCTGGTCTGGTATTGCACTTCGATGTCACGGTCCGCGAGGTTCGAGACGCGACTTCCGACGAAATTGCTCACGGTCACGCTCACGGCGACGGCTGTGGACATGATCATGACCGCGATCACTGAATAATCACATTTCATTAGACTAAAACGCAGAAGTCACGGAAAGCAAATCTCATGACGGAGTCGACCTCAGACACCACCACAGAAGCACGCAAAAAAGACTTGTTTCTGAAACTTGTCGAAAGCCAAGATGCCGGTGCTTCTGTCGCTGACTCTCGACAGCGCATGGCAGAAGAATTTGGCGTGACCGTCGAAGAAGTGGTCAGCATCGAACGCGAAGGCAGTGCCAGCAGCTGGCCGCCCCTGTCCTAGGCCATGGCGTAGATACTGTCGCCCCGACGCTACTCAGCTACGACGCTACTCAGCTACGACGACTCTGCTTCGTCCCCCGGATCATCCCCGGTGATCTCAGCCATTTTCAGCTGCTTCATCTTTCGGTACAGATTCGAACGATGCAAGCCCAGCAGTTTGGCGGCGTCTGTCATGTTGTCTCCGACCTGCTTAATCGCCCGGCGAATAAACGCCTTCTGGAATTCTCGCGTGCCGCCGTCGAGGCCAAGTTCCAGAGACAACAGATCGCCACCATCCTGTTCGGGACTCAGGATGAACGCCAAATCTTCGGTCCCGATTTTGTCGTGAGTTGCCAAAAACGCGACACGTTCCATCAAGTTTCGGAGCTCGCGGATATTCCCCGGCCAAGCGTGCGCCTGCAGTCGACGTCGAGCGTCCGGAGACAAGTGCATGTCCGGACGACGTGCTTGAGCCGCGAAGCGTTTCAGAAAATGTTCCGCCAGCAACAGAATATCTTCCGGACGGTCTCGCAAAGACGGCAAGTCCAAAGTCACCACGCTGAGTCGATAATACAGGTCTTCGCGAAACTTTTTCGCCCGCACAGATTCCGCCAGATTCGAATTGGTCGCAGCCACAATTCGCACATTCACCGGAATCGAATCCGATCCACCAACGCGCGTGATGACTTTTTGCTCCAGTACCCGCAACAACTTGGCCTGGCCGCCAAGACTCATGTCACCAATTTCGTCCAGAAACAGCGTGCCCCCATCCGCCAGTTCGAACTTGCCTTGGCGACAGTCTCGAGCATCCGTGAACGCGCCTTGTTCGTGCCCAAACAGCTCGCTTTCCAGCAGCGTTTCAGCGATCGCCGCACAGTTGACCGCCACAAACGGACTGTTCGCTCGAGTGCCACCGAAGTGAATGGAATTTGCGACGACTTCTTTGCCCGTGCCACTTTCGCCCAGCACCAACACCGGCAGATCCGTCGCCGCCAGCCGGTTAACGGTGTCTCGCAACGCCGAAATGGAGGCACTCGTCCCGACGATTTCGACCTGACTCGCAAACTTCTCCGCCAACTGGTCGCGACTTCGATTCAACAGGCTACGTTCTCGCAGATTGCGAACAGCGACCGCCGCCTGAGTTCCCAGCTGTTGCAGACAATCGACATCATCAGCGTTGAAGGACAAGCCTGAATTGCGATTGATGCCTTCGAACGCACCCACGATTTCGCCATCGGCATCTCGCAGCGGAACACACACCAAGTTGCGAGTTGCGTAGCCGCTTTTGCGGTCGACTTCCTGATTGAATCGCGGATCTTCGTAGGCATTGTCCACCACAATGGCCACACCCGTCCGCAATGCTTCGCCGACGATCCCTTCCTTGGCGGGCAGTCGCAACGAACCGTTTTTGACACCTAAAGCCGGTCGAGCTTCCACTTCGTTGCGTTCGCGATCCCACAGAAAAATACTGCTGCGGTCGCAATCTAGCAGTCGAGTGGCTTCTTCGGCGATCAAATCCAACAACGGCGCGGTTTCTTCCGCGACCGACATTCGAGAAGCAATGTCCAAGGTGGACTTCAGGCGATCCACTCGCCGCCGCGAATTCAGATGCTGATTCACCAACTGCAGCGAAAGTGCGAGCGATCGAGCTGCGAGAACTCCGGAAGGCAGCAGGTGGTCGTCGGCGTTGCGTGTGGCGCCGACCAGCAAATCGCCCGTGACGTTGCTGCGATCCAGCGGAAAGCAGACCGCCGTCCAGCCGCCATCGACAGTACCCAGCCCAACAGCCTCTCGTTCCAGTGATTCGTCCCAGATCGGATTCATCGCCTTGCCCAAGGCATGTCGACCGTGTTCGCGAACGATTTCCCACGTCGGCCCCGGAATTCGCTTCACAACCGCCACCCACTGCAACGACAGCTCGCTGGCGAGTTCCGACAGTTCTGTCGCCAAAAACCCCGCAACAGAATCCGCGCTGATCGCCGACTCCATCTGACGACCGCACAACTGAATCAGTGCGTTACAACTCTCTGTGCCGGGGAACGTTTCGTTGACGCGAGTCCATTTCACTGCAGACAATGCGGATATCCTAACCTGAATCACTGACATCAAAACGCGACACTAAAGCCGTTGACCTATTTGGTGAACGCATTGGGCTCGTGCGAGTCGGCGAATTGCTGACACAAAGCGTTCGCCGCGGCCATGAGTCAGCGAAATTCGCCGTCAAGCGCCATCGACATGACACAGCCAGAAGGTTAAGCGGCTGGTTCTGAAAGTCAATTCGAAAAGCAATCGGATGTGTGGATTCAATCTGACGTCGCCGACTGCACAATTCGGGTCAAGTAGACCGGCTGAATCGTCACTTGGTTTGTCCAGATGCAGGCTGCATCCGCTGGCGAATCTGCTCCATTCGAGCACGGTTGACGCCCATATCCGAATATCCGACTCGGGATGCAGATCGGAATTGAATCACACCAGCGTCCGTATCAACCAAAAACTCCACATCATCCACGTACTGAAACAGTCGACTGCGGAATTCGGCGTACAGATACCCGTCCTGCTGCTCCACGATCGTCGCCCCCGGCATGCCGCTTACCACAGACCGCAGTTTCTGCATCGCGTCTTGCTGACTGCCCGTCCAGGTCAATGGCGCGATGGCGTGCAGTTGATCTTCGGCGGTTGAGGACACACAGTTGGGGCTGTCGGGAACCGCAGCCAGCTGTCCGTTGACGACTCCAATGGAACTCGGCCGAGGTGTCATCGCGCTGATGACGAACATCATCACGCAGCCGACGGCCATCAGGCCCGCGATAATGTAAAAAGCGTTCAGCATGCGTCGCCTCATGGTGATCTCAATTTTAAAAGCCGTCAAACATCGCTCCG
>Ga0075117_1001510_pt1 | contig 14307 bp, 8 predicted proteins | sample AntAceMetag02UKJ_FD_69789 | JGI IMG/M metagenome (GOLD analysis project Ga0075117, IMG submission 69789) | Saline lake microbial communities from Ace Lake, Antarctica - Antarctic Ace Lake Metagenome 02UKJ | ecosystem: Environmental > Aquatic > Non-marine Saline and Alkaline > Saline | place... | reverse complement strand
TTGCGTTTCGAGTTCCTGATCGATCAGGCAAGTTTCGCGACTAACAAGCGGCTCACCCGGAGTTGCAGAGTCGTAGGGCTGGCTCCCGCCTGCCAAACACCCGGCGATGTCTAGTCGCAGTACCGATCCCATACCGCGTGCAGGGATGCATGAATCGTCCATCGTTTCAGCCGTGGTGCCAAGCAAAAAAGTAAACCTAGTCTGCGACCACGGGTTCAACAGCAAGAGTGTTTCAGCTTGTAACGTGTTCAGGATCGTTGTTTAACGACGGCTGCGAACGTTGTCGAGATGATGGCAGGCGGGAGCCTGCCCTACGTTGACTGACGTCGGCAGGTAGGTTCCGGCGGCCCGGCGGAACCTCGCCCCGACAGCCCCGACCGCGACGCTTGACGTCGCAATGACCAAGACGGGCTGACGTCACAGTCCGATCACCATCTGATGCCGATCCTGCGCTCGCTTCGCCTAGCGGCGAAACTGCCGGCGGGCCGACGGCACCTACTTGAGCGGCATACCACCTCGTTTCCAACCAGGGGCTTGGGAACGAGGGGCGAATTTGATGGTCACTGTCGTTTATGGAACGAACAGGCCGTTGACTTCGATTGAGCCGACGGGGGTAACGCGTCGGAAGTCTGGGAACAGTGGAGCGGATGTGAGTGCGAACACATTCCCCGGCAGGATGATTTCACGCATAATGTTTCCCGTGCCTTGGATCGTGAACACACCCCGAGCTCGCTGGAATGTCATCGAGATTTCGTCAGGTGGATCATTCAGCACGACCGTTCCTGGCTGAGGAATGCCGTTGATGAAGGTCACTCCGGCTATGTTGTCGCCGAGGTCGATGGTGTTGTTCCTGATCAGGAAGTTTGAGTTCGCACCGATCTCAATGAAGTCGACGCCAGTTCCACCTTCCTCAAGAAACTCAAGCGTGTTTTCCGTCAGGGACATCACATTCAGGATGCCGAGGTCGAACTCCATGCCGACGCTGGACAGGCCGTCAAAGCGAAACTGATTATTAGCAACCAGCATTGATGCTTGGCCGTCCGTTTCAACTCGCAGCCCGGTGGCTCCCGGTTGCGTCGTGGCGAACAGCTGACCAATTTGGTTGTTCGTAACATTCAGTTCCAGCAAGTCTGTGCTGGAAGTGGCGGTGACCGAAATCGCGGTCGCGAATAACAAGTCCGGCGCACCGGCCCCGGTCATGGTAAAGGCGTTGCTGTCAACGATGACGTTGGCTGGACCTTCCCAGTCCAACGCAAAGCCGCGCGAGTTACTGCCGACCATCGTGAATTCGTTGTCTTCGATGTTCACTCCGACATGGGCATCATGAGCGGAGGTTGTGGTCTGGTTTTCAATCAGGATGATATCACTGTTGTCATCGAAGAATTCGCTTCGCTGCACGTTCACAATGAACGGCTCGAAGTTATTCCGAAACTCATCGTAAGTGGTTGTGTCTGGATCGTTCGGACGTTGTGTGTACGTCACGTAGATCGATTCCTGAGTGCCGTTGTCGGTGAAGATTGAGTCTTGGACGTCCAGTATTGTTAGATTGGTGGCATCGATGCCTCGAATTCCCGAGTCAATGATTTCACCGTCTAAGAATCTAACGAATTGATCATCGTCGGTACGAATCACGCCGGTCAGATCCGTCAAGTCGTTTAGGACTCGAATACCATACAGGTTGTTGTCCAGTGTCATCCACGACAAAGAGACTTCGCCGGCATTCTGCAGCAAGACACCTTCAGCGGCCGCATCTTCGATGACGCCGCCAAACGGTTGTGCTCCAGCTTGGGTTCCGATTACTGGTGTGCCGAGGACCGTGAATGTTCTAGCAACAATGGGATGTCCACTGCTGAGGTCTTTATTTGTGTCGACCAAGCGAATTCCGTAGGTCGGCGAATTCGCACTGTTGACTTCTTCCAAGGCGATCTCGATGCCTGAGTTTTCGATGTCGACGGCTGGTGCATTGTCTGCTGTGATCGCACCTGAGCGAGTTTGAATCAGATGATTGTCGAGTCCCAAGAACGCCGTGCCGCCGTTGGTCGCAACTGTGACGTCGTTCATCAGGATGCGACCGTTGCCATCGGTTCCCTGACCATTGCCGACCATGTTAATGCCTGTGTTCCCAAAGTCCTCGGTCACAACCAAGCTGTTGAAGAAGATGGGCGACGTGGAATTCGTAATGTCGACCAGCGAAAGCGGGGGGGGAGTCGTCGGTGCCACAGTATCGCGTTCGATGGTCGTGATGCCGTTAAATGTCAGCGGCCCGGTGGTGTTGGAAATCCGCAGGCCTTCGAGTGCCGCCGCCCCGGTTTGCAGGACGCTAAGCCCGGACAAGGTACCATTGGCAGTGTCCCCGAACTGGACTGTGGAATCGTTGTTTTCGATGTCGACTCCGCGGCCGACTCCTCCGGAAACCACAGTCTGCCCACGGGCGGTAAAGATGCTTCCGGATGCATTGTTGGTGAACAGCATGCCAGTGCCTCCCCCCGTGCCACCGCCGAAGTTATTATTGTCGCCACCGAGATTGATCGTGCTGCCGATCAGAGATCCGGTGATGCTGACCAACGGACTTGCACTTGTGGCTCCCGCAACGTCAATGTTGCCGAAGACGTCAACGTTGCCTGCCAGATTGCTGATTTGGATGGCCTCGGCTCCCGGTGCATTGATCGCAATGTTTTCGAAGCTGACTTGCCCGGTTAAGTTGTCAATCAGAATGCTTTGCTGAGTTGCGGCGTCGATCTGAGTCGCATCGCGCAGTGTGTCGCGGAACCGATAGGTTCCTGAAGCGTTTTGAATGCTGATGCCTGTCGCTGAACTGCCGGTGATCAACGCGTTGTCAATGGTCGCACTTCCGACTGTGGTTGTTGTGGCCGAACCGATCATGATGCCTGTCCCACCCGTGTCATCGATCGTGGTGCCCGTCATGTTGACAAAGCCACCAGTGGTCTGATCAATCAGCACGGCAGCGCCGGCTGAGTTCGTGATGGCACTAAACGAGGGGTCCAGAGTTGTGCTGGTTGAGCGATAAGTGACGTTCGCATTGCCGCCAATCACTTGGAAAGCGTTGCCGGCCGTGTTTCGGATTTCCGTGTTGACCAAGCTGACGATACCGGTCGAATTTGTCAGTGCGACACCATCGCCGCCGGTGGTATCGATCAACAGATCGCTGAGGAAGACATCGGATACGCCGTTGCCAACGACTCCAGATCCTGTGGCACCGCTGATAATGAAGCCGCCCATTCTGCTGTTGTCGCCGAGTGTCACGGCGGGGTCCGCAGATCCCACCAGCATGGGTCGCAGTAGAGTCGGGTCGTCAATGAATTTCTGCGAAGATGGCAGCGTCAGGTCGCCAACACCCAGAACGTTGATCGTGTTTTGTGTGACTCGCGGCTGAATCGGATGCGGAATCAATCCTTCCCCGAACAGGCTTTGATTGGAATTCAGGACGACTGTGTTTTGTGGAGTCGTATTGTACACACTGCCCGCATGCACATAGACGATGTCTGCTGCTTGAGCCGGCGTGCCGGAGGCAAACTGCAGGCCTTGTTGCAACTGCCGGAAGGGACGTTCGAACGTTCCGTCACCGTTGACGGCGGCGTCAGAATCGACATGCACAATCACAAGGTTCTGGCCACCCGTGTTTTGGGCGACCTGTTGACCAGTCACGACATCAGACACGGTCGCAGCAATATTCAAGTTTCTGCGGACAGGTTCTGCCATTCGCTGCATCGCAGATCGGCTGGTGTGTTCCTGACTGCGGAAGCCGCCGAAGTGGACCGTGGCGCTGAACGCAACGTTTGTATGGAAAATCTCGTCATCCGTTAGCTTTAGTCCGAGTTCCAGCCAGTCGCCGATGTCAGCCTGTAGTCGTGTGCTGAAACCGGTGAATCCTTCGACGCCTGTGCCTTCGTACCAGTACCCGCCACCGAAGCCGCGGATGTCGAAGCGTTCTGAGAATTTTCCGGGCAACAAAAACCCGATCTCAGCATCCAGCCCCTTCAAGGCTTCAGAAAACGTATCCACACGATCGAACAGCAGTTGGTTGCCGCCGAAGGCTTGGCTACCTTCTGCGATTCGCGATCCTGTTTGAGAGCTTGTATCGCCGTAGGGTTCGTACCAGTTGGCACGTGCTTCCCAGTTGTTGGTCAGGATTTCGCCACCGAAGCTCCACTGCTTAAAGTGAGCTCCCGTGATATTATCGCGATCGGTATAGCCGTAAGCACCGACGACGGCATCCCATGCGGTGACGTAGTGTCGATATCCGCCACCGAAGCTCCACGCCAGTCCGCCATCATTGGTGTATGTCAGCCGAGAATCGCCGAAGGCCATTCCGTTACCGATGTTGACGAAGGGCGACAACTGAAACAGCGACGCAGAATCATCACGGCCAACCGTGTTGCCGGCTTCGTGTCCCATGCGGGCACTGAACCCCAGACCATTGCGGTTGCTGTCCACCATCGTTCCGCCGGCCGATCCAGACGGAGCGACTCCTACCGGCGTCTGGCCGAAGGTGTAGCTGTCCTGAGCGTGCGCAGGGGCGTGAAGAGCGCACAGCAGAACGAATCCGGCCAGCAACGTCACAATCTGTGACGCCAGCTGTCCAGCGCGCAATCGTGCTTTGTGAATTTCACCGCGCAGCTTCTGAATGCACACCACCTGAAGAGATGCTGACAGCTGAATTTGGTGTAGAAAGCAACGAACGTTCGTCATGACGTTCCTCTGAATCGGAATAAGAGAGTCACACGTCTAACCACAGGCGAAACCTTCGCACGGCGATAGACGCGGCGTTTGTAACTCTGTCCCGAAACCGCAGCAACACATGATCAGCCGTCCAATGACCCGAAATTTGGCAGATCATCCTTGGGGCAAACGGTCATCAGCGGAAACTTCGCGTTGGTACACTGACCACGGCAGATTTGGCCAAACGCAAGTCGACGAACCGGCGAAAAGGACCGTTCTAGGTCGCCTCGCTACGCCGCAAAACAGGCCGCAGCGCGAACATCGGTTTGATCAGTCGCCCATGAGGGCCATGCCGGCGAGAATCAGCGCGAAACTGATATGGGCGAGGGAAATCACGATCAGAATGGTGCGAAAGACGGGTTTGACCGTCTTATGCCGAAACCATGTTTGTCCCAACGTGGCTCCGGGCCAGCCACCGAACGCAGCGAGCAAGTGCAGCGTTTTCTCGGAGATCCGCGAAGTTTCTCGTTTGGACTTCCATTTGTCCCACCCGTAGGCCACAAAGGCGATCGGGCTCATGACAGTCACGGCCAGAAAATACAATTCCCAGCCCAAACCCGGATGAAATCGATCGCTCAGAAGACTCACGGCCAGCAGGGCAGGGCAGAACACCAACCAAGTGTAAGCCGGAATCAGCCGCAATGTTGCGAATCGAGGAAAAGCCATCAGAATGCTCCAACCGGGGAAATCCCCGAAAGTTAGTGATTCCGGGCAGCTGTGACGACTCTTTGCCAAGCTGGATGAGTTTCTACAATCACTGGCTCAGATTTGCCAGCAGCGGGCGAATCATCGAAAGTCAGCCTTTTGCTGGTCACAGGAGAAAAACACATGCCAGCACCGGCTTTTTCACAGCCCACACCAGCCCACACCAGCCCCAATGGCTGCCAAGCACTCATGCACAAGTTTTTTGTTTAACCGCGTGGGCATCGCCCCGCGCGTTTGCCGCAAAACACGCGGCCCGCTGGGCACGCGGTTAAGCGAGTTTTGTCCGAAAACGTCCGCTCACCAAAGAACTCAACAAACACGCACCATCAATTCCGTTCCTCGAAATCCTCCCCCGGAAACTCCTCATGCTGTTCCGAATCCGCCAAATCCTGTTCTTCTCTCTAACGCTATCCTTTGTCGCACCGTTCTCCACAGCGTTGTGCCAAGATGATGCTGAGATTCAGCCAATCTTCTCGACAGGGAAAAAGCCCTTCGTGGTGCTGAACGTAGCGAGTGTGACTCGACTGAAGGAAGAAGCCGAGTTTCTGTTCGAAACGGCCGAGTACCCAGACGCGATCGACTCGATCATGGATGCACTCGACGATAACGTCAATGGACTGCAGGGGCTTAACTGGGACCAACCCGCTGGCATCATGGTGTTTCTGGATAGCGTGCTGCCGCCATCGTTTGAATTTGTCGCCTACCTGCCGGTGTCCAGCACGGAAGACTTCAAGACTCTGATGGAATCGCGTCAGGGGGTCATGCGAGAAGAGGCCGGCGAGGAAGGACGTTTCGAACTGATCACGCAACGTCGCAGCCTGAAAATTCGAGTTCAAAATGACTACGCGTTTATTCAGTTGCCAGTCATGAATTCCGACCCAGCGTTCGAACGAGAATTGCCGGCACCGTCTGGTTTTTCGGCAGCGCTGGCACGGCAGTTCGACTTGGCGTTGACTCTGGATGTTGAAGCAATCCCCAAACCAACACGCGATTTGTTGTTTGGGATGTTGTCTTCGATGATGCTAACGCAACATCAGCAGCGCGATGACGAACCCGATGCGGCGTACGGTGTTCGTGATGCGTGGCAACAGCGAGACATCGCTGCGATCCAGATGTTGTTCAATGATACGCAGCGCGTGACGGTGGGTGTGAATGTCGATCGTGAACAACGCGGGGCCGACATCGATTTGGTTCTTGATGCACGCGATGCTTCGGATCTGCTGAAGGATATTTTTCTGTCGTCGACAAAAGGCAGCTACTTCACACCCATCATCGACGATCAGACACCGGTCTCATTGTCTTATTCCGCCGTGATCGCGGATCGCGATAAAGAACATTTGGCGGACACGGTTGAGGCTGCTAAAGCTTGGGTGGCTCTGCAAGTGGAGCAGAACGATCTAGGCGCGATTCCAGACGAGAGCAGCCCGTTGTTTCATGCTTTGACTGCGATTCGTGAGACGATTAAGAACGGGCATCTGGATGTGTTTGCGCAATTCTATAAGGATGCGGACGATAAGCTGGCCGTGGTCGGCGGTGTACGCATGGAAGATGGAGAATCGGTGGCAGCAGGCCTGCAGGACTTGTTGATGCGAATTCAGGGACAGGAGAACATCGGTGAAATCGAAATCGGGGCCAATCAGCACGCCGGCGTGACGTTCCATCGTCTGGAATTCAACAAGCCCGATGCTGGAGCCATGGAACTGCTCGGTGCTGGCCCCGGCGTTACGGTTGGCTGCGGTCCCCGCACAGCATGGGGTTGCCTAGGTGGTGATGCTTCGTTTGATACCTTGAAAACTGTGATGGACACGTTGGAAGCGGCGTACGAAAATCCCGTACAGCGCGAACAACCGGCCGCCGTGCGGTTGGTTGTGAATTTCACGGAGCTCAAGTCACTCATCGATGGTGCGGAAACCGCCAATCGAGAATCTCGCCAGGACGACGCAGCTGCTGAATCAGACAGCAAGGAACCAGCCATGGCTGAGAAACCCGGCAAAGATGGCGGTGATGGATTTCGGCCGGAAGCGGCCCCGAACCGACGCCAGCAGTGGCAAAAACGACGTGCGGCCAACAACCAAATGATTTTGGAAACACTTGCCGAAGGCGAAGATCGCATTCAAGTCGATTTTCGACCGACCGACAAAGGCATGCGAATGCGGCTGCATCTGGATCTCGGCTTCGTCCGCGCGATCGGTCGAGTCATCGGGTCACGATTTGCGGAGGACTAAATCGATGACTGTCTGAGTCACTGCAGCTAAGACAAGCAACACGATGACCGACGTTGCTGCGACGACGAGCCGGTAGGCCCATGTTGGCAGACCGGATTTTTTCTTCCACTGCGACGTCCGTTTTCGGGGACGAATTTTCTGCTTGGCACGACTCGCCGTCGTGCTGGGCGGACGCGGGTTGTCTCCCCACAGATCATCCGTCAATTCGGATTCGTCCAGCAGTGATTCTTCCGCTTTGGCTCGAGCCTGTGGGAGTTTTTCCTGAGCCCACGTGGTGTAGGAGTTTGGTTCCGATGGTGCCTTCGCCACCATCTTTTCCATGATCGAAGCGGCGGCGGCAAACTGGCCTTCCTGAAATAGTGACTTCGCCATTTCGTGCTGTTCTCGAGTACGGACGAATTCTGGCGATTGCCTGCTGGCCGACTTTTCGTGGGGCAGCACTTCGCCAGCTTCGGCCTTCAGGGCCGTGGTGAGTGCCATGGCCAGAGCGTGCATGGATTCGAATCGCTCGTCGATTTTCTTCGCCATCGCCTTTTGGCAGATTTCCGCAAATCGCGGCTCGATCTCTCGTCGCATCGCAGAAGCATTGGGCGGCGGGTCTGACATCACAGAATGGATGACCGACTGCAATGTGCCGTCGCCCGGAAAGGGCAACTTCCGCGTCAGCAGCTCGAACAGCACAACGCCCAAGGAATACACGTCGGCCGCAGGCCCCAGAAATCGGGGGTCTCCACAAAGTTGTTCTGGAGACATATATCCTGGTGACCCCACCACCGTGCCTTCCATGGTCAGCCGCGCTTCTGCTTTTTGATGCCCGACATCCGGTGCAACAATTCCGTCGGCAGGTTGTTCGATTTCCTGTGTGGCAAACTGTGTCGCTAAGCCGAAGTCCATCACGATGGGTTCGCCCCGCCGATCGATCATGATGTTGGCCGGTTTCAGGTCACGATGGACTAGGCCTTGCGCATGAGCTTCATGCAGCGCGATCGCCACTTTTCGGATCACTCGCACGACGTTTGCAACGGGCGGATGTTCCTTGGATTTGATCGAATCCGATAGTGGTCGGCCTTCGATGTAGGCCATGCTGATGTAGTGAATCCCGTCGATTTCGCCCACGTCGTACACCGGGCAAATGTTCGGGTGCTGCAGCGTGGCCGCTGATCGAGCTTCGCGATAGAACCGCTGAATCAGAACTTGCGACGATTTTTCGGTGAACTTCGGCGTCTTGATCGCCACTTTTCGTTCGAGCTGAGAATCGTGCGCAAGATACACCGCCCCCATCCCACCTTGTCCCAAGGCGCGTTCAATGCGGTACCGGCCGAATTGCTTCGGGATCGAATTGACAGGTTTGCCGTTCAATTTCTTGCCACGTCCTAGAGTCCCGTTGCCACTTTTCGTGTGATCTAAAAAGTTGTCTGCAGACAATCAACCTTCAAGCACCGCTGCGGATTCACGTTCCGAATGAGCTGGAAACTTTATCAGGTTTCTCAGCGAAAACCTTACGGAAAACCACGGCACGTTTCGGTTGGAGGATGAAGTCCGCTGGAATTCAGAAACGCCTTGTGGAGATGCGTTTCGGTGGCACATTGCAGAGTCTGGACGGTTTGAGCGAACGATTTCAAAATAAGGTGACGGGATCGGGGCTCGCTCAATTGAGTTTTTCTGAGAAAGACACTACAACGCCACAAACCCGAACAAGGTGGGGCGCGGGTTACGCCGTAACCCGCTTGCGTATAAGTTGATTGAATTTGACACGACTGTGTATGACTTCGCTGCCTAGGACGTTTGGGGTAATTGTTGATTTGAGCAATGAAAACATTGGCGAAAACACTCTCCGAGAGTGGTGGAATTGGCAGACACGCTTGATTTAGGATCATGTGCTCGTAAGGGCGTGGGGGTTCAAGTCCCCCCTCTCGGACTGAAAAAAAACAAGGGTTTGCGACGATTTGGTGGCAAACCCTTGTTTCGTTTCGGCTACATGAAGCCGTGCTTGTACACGAATTCCAAAACGTGCTGAATGCGATTATTCGTGTTCATTCGTGGTTGAAACTGCACTGCATATAGATTCCGGTAGGGTCAGGGATTTTCAATCGCGTCCGTACTTGTCTTTTCGTGAGTTGTAAACAGTGATGCACGGTTATACATGACTCTTGGTATAACTTGATACAGTTAATCGAGCGGCATTCCGAGCCGAGCAAGATGTGCTAAATTCCAGCCTTCTGCTGGGCTGAATTCAATCCACGCGAAACATCCTCATCACTTCGTCCCCGGATGGTTGATGACCTTCGACTAGGTGTCGTGGCACAAACGTCGGACGGGAACGAATTCGGAGATCGGCTCCGCCTCAATTGGACTTCATCTAAAAGGCATTGCATGCTGATTCGTGCTTTGGTTATTTCATTCGCACTGCTGGTCACTCTTCCTGCGATTTCGTTTGCGTTCGACGAACCGGGCGCTGGTGTTGAACTGGTGGTCGGCGGCCGACTGGTCGTTGAAGGTGGTGACTGGGAGCCCAAATCTAGTCCGTTGCTGCGGCCGTTTGGAGTCGACTTTGATTCCACTGGGCAGATGTTTATCGTGGAATTGGAAGGCGGGCGTGTTCACCGACTGAGCTTAGACGGAGACCTGTCGCAGGTTTCCGGTGACGGTTCGAAAAGTTATTTGGGTGACGGCGGCCCGTTTGCAGAGGCCACTTACAACGGCATGCACAACATTGCGGCGACCCCCAATGGTGATCTCTACATCGCTGACAGCTGGAATCATTGTGTGCGTCGCCTGGACGCCAAGGCCGACACGATATCCACGTTTGCCGGGACAGGGCAGTCGGGGTTCGGTGGGGATGGTGGGCCAGCGCGGCAGGCGGGCTTTGACTTCATCATGTGTATCTCGCTGAATCCTGCCAACAAGATATTGCACGTGGCGGACTTGAAGAATCGACGCGTGCGAGCCATCGATCTGAAAACCCGCGTCGTTTCGACGATTGCGGGCAACGGCCAGAAAGGTCGTCCAGTCGATGGTCATCAGGCCACAGAATCTCCGCTGGAAGACCCTCGCGCTGTGGCGGCGGATTCGAAGGGAAACGTTTACGTTTTGGAACGAAACGGAAACGCACTGCGAGTCGTCAAAACGGATGGGACCATTCACACCGTCGCCGGCTCAGGAAAGAATGGCTTCGTGGATGGCCCGGCATTGTCGGCGGAGTTTGGATCGCCAAAACACATTTGTGTTGACGACGCTGACAATGTCTACATCGCGGACGATCAGAACAAAGCGATTCGCAAGTACGATCCGGTAAAGAAGACGGTCCAGACAGTTCTAGGACGAGGTTACGGCGACGAGAGGATACAACTGTTGAACCCACATGGTGTGTGCTGGCAGCGAGGTTGGTTGTACGTCGTTGACACCAGTCACAATCGAATCCTGCGGCTGAAGCCGGGCTCTTGGTTGGGCGATCACCAGCCGTTTGGGCGCTAGCCTAAGCCGCTGACAAATTGGTTATTGACGGCAGAATTGCATTGCCCACGCTTTGTTCCGGCGGGACTGGAACTGCCTGTCGCGTTTTTCAGCCGCCCAGTGCAACCCCGTTGATGATCTCTCGTCAACGCCCAAGACTGCTTCGCGAACAAACGTGACTGCGATTTAGTCCCGGAGGGGCGGCAGACTTTTGCCGGTGACGACAGTCACCGGTTCCTGTTTTTCCTGATTTGAAAGTCCCAGAGGGACGACAGACATTGTCTGTGACTGACCTCCTGTCGTCCCTCCGGGACTTGTTTCGTTGCTGGGATGACATCCGTCTGCTACCGCCGACGGCAAAAGTCCGCCGTCCCTACCGGGACTGAATCGCAAGCAACACAAACACAGCGGGAAAAAAGACTGTCAACACCTAATCATTAACGGCCCAGGCTAGCGCCCAAGCGGCTGAACACGCGGTTACAGGATGGCTAAGCATCTAAGTAAGAGCAGATGTAGTCTGTGATTTCTTCAACTTTGATCTGAAACGAAGCGCCGCCGGGGACGTGAAAGTTTGCTCCGCCGCAGACCGTGTTCCACGATTCTTCGCCAGCCAAACAGTACGAAACCTTGCCGGAAGTGAGCTCCATCAATTCTGGTTTGTCGGTGTTGAACGTATATTCACCGGGCAGCATCAGCCCGAGAGTTTTCGTGGTGCCGTCTGAAAACTCCACTGTCCGGCTGCTGACCTTGCCGCCGAAATAGACATTGGCCGCTTTGACGACGTTGACCGATTCAAATTTGCTCATGGTCTGCTGCTGCTTCAGAATTCATCGTGTGAGAAAGGTGGACACTCGCCAAAACGCGGATGTTACCGCTGCTGTTTGGTTCAGCGGCTCGCAGTCGATGAATTTTTCTAAGGTCAGAGCGATTTTCATCCCTCGGCCCCATCGTCGTTTCAGCAATGAATACCCTGGCTGCGTGTCAGATTAACGACTTGATCGGCGAATTGAGATCGCTGTCTCGCGGCATTTCGTCTTCTGCTTCCGGCAGGTTTGCCATGCGAACATAGTTTGGGCGATCACACGCATTTCGATGCCGGTAGGCTCGCACCAGTTCCCCGTTGTGCATCAAAAATGTGCCGGGCATGCGAAAAACGTTGCCGTCGAAAGATCCAGCTTTGAAACCGGACAACCTTGCGCAAAATCCACGCCACCAAACCTGTGGCCCTAGCAGCTGATTGAGCGATCCCATCTTGAGGCCGAACGTGTCGTACAAGCTACACGATGGATCTCGGAACGAATGCAGATCTGTTAGTCCGTATTTTTCGAGCAGCTCGACAGGTTCCTTTTGGCCCATGTGGACGAAGGCGATTTCGGCACCGCGCTCCTCGATCTCCTTACGTTTCGCAGCCACATCGGCCACTGCTTCACGACAAAACGTACACCCAGAGTGTCTGAGGAACACAACCAGCAGCGGCTTGCGTCTGGACAATTCAATCAGAGTGGCTCCCCGCTGGCTGACCATGCGACCTAACGGATCGATTTTCCTTGAAGGGGCTTGAACGGTTAATTCCTCCACCCGAGATTGATGATGACGAGCGGCATGCCACAGAATGAGTGAAAATGGAATCCACCAGATCACATCGTTTGTTAAAATTGTCCAGCCAAATGCGGCGGGCAGCCGTCCGGAATTCATGGCAATCAGAAAGCCGATGGGCCCGAAGATTTTACCCAGCAGACCGACCAGCACGATGGGCCAGTGAACGAAGGGGTGCCGCGCTGCGATGGCATAACCAATGCCGTAGACGCCGACGATCATGCCGATACACTGCCAGAGTTCTGGGTAAACAGGCAACGGATCGGCACCCGCGATTCGAAAGATGGCCATCGGTGCCAGAATCGCGATGGCGCCCCACACGATGTTGTACACACCGGCCAGCCATAACGCTGCGCGGATCCATGCGGCTGGATGTGCCGTGTTGTCGACGGGGGCGTCGTTCTCAATGTCGTTGGTGGAGTTCATCTGTGCAGATCCTGATGTTGCGTCGCCCGTTGTCTCATACAGTGGCAGTCGTGAACTCGGAATTCAGTTCATCGAAGAAATCTCTGAGCTTGCCGACTGCAGCCAGTTGTAGCTGTCTGACGCGTTCTTTCGACAGTCCCAGATCTGCTGCAAGTTCACGGAGCGTTTTGCCAGCACCCTTGTCGTCCAAACCGTAGCGACCAGCAATGACCATGCGTTCGCGTTCGTCAAGTCGCTCGGCCATGCGGGCGATCAGCGTTGTCATGCGCTGCTCTTCTCGAACCCATTCGGCGATCACACTGTCTGCTTCGGCCGCCGCCGCTTCGTTGAGCAATTCGGAAGAGGTGCGAACTTCCAGTTTGTTCTTGCGTTGCTGTCTCTGGGTATAGCGATAGTAGTGGCGTTGCACAGAATGAGTGGCGTAGGTGCTGAAGCGAAACCCGCGTGAAAAATCGAACTTGTTGATGGCTTTCAGCAGAATTTCGTTGCCTTCGCTCATCAGTTCATCGAAGTCACAGGATGACGTCGAGAACTTTCGGGCGATTGAGATCACCAGCCGCAGATTGCATTCTGCAATATGATTTCGAACACTATCCGCGTCAGCCAGAAAGTGATCCAACTTTCGCTGATTGAGTTTCGATTTGCGGTTCTGCAGCTTTTGGCGAGCTTGCTCCGCTTGGAACTTGAGGTAGTTCATCTTTCGAAACAAAAAGGTCTCGCCCTGCGGTGACAACAATGGCAGGTCAGTCAGCAGCTCAAAGTCTCCACAGCCATCAATGTCCAAGGCCTCAGATTCCGTGCGATCTGAATAGATGCTGTCGCCAGACTGGAAGTACAGCATGGCTTCGTCGTTGGCCGTCTGGAAGTCTTCGTGTTCGATGTAGAAAACCGCGTCTTCCAGCGTGTCGATCGACTGTGTCGTGGTAGATTTCATCTTGCTTTTCAGTCTAGTATCAGGATCGAAAGTGTCTTCAGACAACCGTTCGCTATCCGCCGTTCGGTCTTCAGATTCACTCGAAAACTGGTTCGCTGCTTCATGTTTAGAGCAACTTATCTTGGTGAATCTGCGTTTCGTCTGGGAAGTGGGAAGAATGAGCTGGTCCGACGCACGTAATCGGTATACCCGGGACGACTATCGACAAGCGTTTTTTCCAGCAGGCCG
>Ga0075117_1001504_pt1 | contig 14329 bp, 13 predicted proteins | sample AntAceMetag02UKJ_FD_69789 | JGI IMG/M metagenome (GOLD analysis project Ga0075117, IMG submission 69789) | Saline lake microbial communities from Ace Lake, Antarctica - Antarctic Ace Lake Metagenome 02UKJ | ecosystem: Environmental > Aquatic > Non-marine Saline and Alkaline > Saline | place... | reverse complement strand
TGGGATCTTTGCGCATCTGCTCCGGCACATCTTCATCGCAGACTATGTCACTGATGACCGCTTTTCCGCCATGTTTCAAGACGCGAAATACTTCCTGCAGCAGTTGACTGCGGTCGCTTTCGCGGACCAGATTTAAGACACAGTTTGAAATAACACAATCCGTACTTTCGTCCTCAATCATGGGAGTTTCACAACGTAAGCGTTCTTCCAGATTTCGTAATTCTAACCACCGAGAATGACTGTCAATCGGATTGTCTGCCAGTTCCCGGGTAAGTTGATCTAGATCCAGCTTTAAATCCTGAATCAATCCACAACGGAATTCCACGTTTGAGTATCCCAGTTTATCTGATATGTTTTGCTCATACTTTCTGGCCAATGCCAGCATCTCGGCATTACAGTCGACACCAATTACTTTTCCTTCAGAGCCGACAATTTGTGAGGCAATGTAACAGATCTTCCCTCCACCAGACCCCAGGTCCACAACAGTGTCTCCTGCTGACAGATAGGGAGTCGGGTCCCCGCAGCCATAATCTCGTTCCAGAATTTCCGCGGGAATGATCGATAAATATTCTGCATTGTAGGTGACAGGGCAGCAAAGTGATTGTTCTTTTTGGTTGGCTGCTGCAGCATAGCGAGAATAAACAGATTCTTCTTCAGTAGAGACCTGGTCTGTATTTACTGAATTCATGGTTCGTTGAGTTCCTTTCAATTCCAATTTCAGTCAGTTGAATTCCCGGTAGAACCTGGTCTACGATCTTTATTTTAATGACATCTCAGTATACTGATGTTAAAGAATTCGAGATACATTGTTGTTCCCTGGCAGAAACGACTTATTGATAATCGGATTATCCTCTAGTATGCTAACAAAAACTGTGAATCAAATCACATTTTAACTATTCAAATCAAAAAAAATGAGTTCAAGGCACGAAATGAATTCAGAACTTCAGATTTCAGTCATCATTCCGGTTCTGGATGGGGAGTATTCCTGGAAAAACTTGATAACCGATCTGGCTTTTTTTCCAGATTCGACTGAGTTTCTGTTTATTTCCAATGGTGTAGAGCCAGGTGAGTTTGAAGAACTGGCATGCCAGTCTCAAATTAGCGACCGAAGTTACTGGTATCGTAGTTCTGTTGGTAGAGCAGTCCAGATGAACCGAGGCGCCTCCAAAGCCTGTGGGGCCAGTCTCCTTTTTCTGCATGTAGATTCAAGGCTGAGTGAATCAGGAATCGATGCGTTGGTACAGTCTTTAAAATTATTTCCTACCGACTTACTTTATTTCGATTTGAAATTTCCAGACCAAAGCTCTTTTTTGATGCGACTCAATCAATGGGGAGTTTATTTTCGATCACATATTTTGGGACTTCCCTTTGGAGACCAGGGACTCTGTTTAAAGCGTGATCTGTTCCTCGACCTTGGGGGATATAATGAATCGGCTGCATATGGTGAAGACCATCTCCTTGTCTGGACCGCCAGACGTAAGGGGGTGCGGTTAAAATGTACTGGTGCGTTCCTTGAAACGAGTGCCAGAAAATATCAGCAACACGGATGGTTAAAAATTACGTTAAGGCACATCATCCTCACCGTTTTTCAAGCTGTGCCTCAATTGATCCTCTTGATAAAAGAACGTATTGCTGCATGGTTCCAAGGCAAGGCGCAATCGCCATCTTTGTAAAAACTCCCGGCTATTCCCCTTTGAAAACCAGACTGGCCGCGACCATCGGGCAATCGTTGGCAGAAGAGTTTCATCAACTCTCAGCCAAAGCAGTGGAAGCAGTCGTGCGAGTTGCCTCTAAGCGAACACGAGCGATCCCATTTTGGGCCGTCGCGGAAGCAGACGCGTTAAGCGATCCAGTATGGGATGAGTTCCCCACGATTTCTCAGGGAACGGGCGACCTGGGGACACGCTTGTCGCATGTCAATCAGATTCTCTCCACAAAGTACGATTATGTAATCTTCCTTGGGGCCGATGCACCGCAACTACCAGTAGACTATCTCATTCAGGCTGTGAATCACCTTTCCAGTTTTACCGACCGCGATCAGTTTGTAGTCGGACCTGCCAGTGATGGTGGTTTTTATTTGTTTGGCACTCAACTTTGTCTGTCACAGGAAACCTGGCTCAACATCCCCTATAGTGAGTCCAACACTACAGAAAAGTTATTAAAACAGATTCAAAACAAGGGAGATGTCCATCTACTTCCGGTATTAACCGATGTCGACACGGACCATGAACTGAAAGCAGTGAAACAACAGGCCGGAGATGCACGCTCGATTCTTCCGGAACAATTAGAGGTTGTCGAATGGATTCAGAAGTTAGGCTTTCAAAATCCTTAATCGCGTTCTTGATCGTTTAAGTGTGATGAATTCGAAAGTTCGACTTTTAACTCAGTGGAGTCAGCACGAGACGGGCTTCCCAGAATGAGCATATACAGAGAGAACGCAGCCAGTAGTGACAGCAGACATCGCTTGAATAGCACCGGATTAATTCGTGGACCGAGGAGTGTCCCCAGTTTCATCCCCAGAATCACGACAGGAATAATGACCGCGGTCGTCAACAAGACCTCTGAAGTTGCCAGTCCCATCAGCGATAAACCGATGGCCCGAGAGATCGAGATCAAAATAAAGAAACCGAAGATAAACCCTTTAAATTGATCCTGAGTCCATGGCTGACGAACCGCATAGATCACAATGGGAGGTCCTGCAATACTGGTTGTGCCAGCCAGGAATCCACTACAAAATCCGGCAAAGGCACTCCAGAGAGTTGCGGGGCTTTGTTGATTACCTTTAGCAGCTGTAGAGGGGCGATTGAAAAACCCATCAATGGCAATGATCAGAATCACAAGCCCGGTTCCCCGCACCAGTAGATCAAGATCGACGAGCGTAAAGACCAGCATACCCAAAGGGAGGCCAATCAGCGAACCGATAATCGCACCCCTTAGAATGTGAAAATTTGAGTGTCGACGGAAAACCCAGAATATCCAGATGACAGGCAACACAATGCTGAAAGCGACCAGTAAATTTGCTTCTCGAAAATTGATCACCAGGGGCAGGGTGGCCATCGCGACAAGTGCATATCCAAACCCAATGATCCCTTGAATCAACGCGGCAATAAAAACGATTGAAAGAACGATACACCACAATTGTGGATCAGAAAACATCATGAGTTTATACAAGTCAATCTAAGTGACACACGAGGCAGCACTCGGTCAAACGGAAGTGAACGCGGCAGAGAAGGGGGCATTTATTCCATTAACGCGCTGCCCTTTGTTTCCTTGGCAAAGTAAGGCAAAATCGCACCTACGATATAGAGCATGCTGAGGATCGTCGTCGTTTGTGCCAACGTAAATCCCCCGGCATCCAGCATCCAACCTCCAAGAAACAGAATGGGAGCAGCGATAATGCGTCCTCCATTAAAACAGGTACCTGCTCCAGTTCCCCTCAGACGAGTTGGGTAGAGTTCCGGGAAATAAATGGCATAGCCAGCATGCATTCCCAGTGTCAAAAAACCGAATATTGGTAGGAAGCAACCGATGACAATTGAATTATTGAATACTTGAAACAGCAGTACCGAACTGATTAATCCCCCGACATGAAACAGGCAAAACGCACCCCGACGACCTAACCATTCACAAAGTGGGCCGAAGGCTAACAGACCCAGTCCTCCCCCGGTTGTTGCCAGGAACATACCCAGCATCTCCCATTTCTTCAATGTCGTTTTTTTTGATTCAAAATAGGTTTTTATTTCTTCTTCTGAGACGTCAGGCTGATCCTGGAAATGTTCGACTCGATAATCTGCTTTTACTGCATTCAAAAATGCATTTTTCCCATAGATATGTACGCCCCAGAATGTAGCAAAGCCAATGGCTGCTAAGGTGATTCCAATACAGGTACTTTTGGAGTACTTTATTGAGAAAAGATCTCCAATTGTTCCCATTGATTGGCTAGGATCTTTTTTCGCAGTTTCCTGAGCGTGTTTCCACGATTCTGGTTCCTTCAAGGACCGTCGAATCCAGATAATCAAAAATGAAGGCACGACACCTAATGCAAATCCAATACGCCAGGGGAGAGAGGGGAAATCTATACTCTCAGCATACGCCTGGATGCTCTCGTTTCCGATGATAAACGCTCCCGCCAAAATAGCGAGATATGTTCCAAAGACGCTGGATGCATGGAAAATACTGCCGACACGTGCCCGTGCTTTAGGGGGGAATGTCTCGGCAACCAGTGTGCTGGCAACTGCCCATTCCCCTCCGACTCCTAAAGCAACGAGAAATCGAAAACCAGCAAATTGCCACCAGTCTTGTGAAAAAGCGGAGAGACAGGTAAACAAAGAATAAAACAGGATTGTCAACGACATCGTTTTTTTGCGACCAATCCGATCGCTCAATGCACCAAACCCAATTCCACCAAGAGCGCCACCGATCAGAAATGCACCGAATGTGATGTAATTATAATTCGAAATTCTGCCTTGAGAGGTTCCTTCTGGGACCAGAGAGGGCATGGCTTCGTTCATGCTGGCAACGAAAATCTGACCTTCGAAAACATCAAACACCCAACCGAGTGAGGCAATCGTCAGCACAAGCCATTGATAACGAGAGATGCCGTCGTACCATTTTTCTTCTTTGAGTTCATTCTGCATCAAGCTGGTACTCTCAGTTAAGGTTCAAAAACATTGATGGCTTTTTTTCCGCTTAGCACCAATCGTACATCTTCACAAACGGAATCGACAACGCGGACTTGCGCTTCCGCAGTAAAGGCAGCGATGTGTGGTGTTAAGATGACATTTTCCATCTGGTTCAAAGGACAGAGTTCGGGAGGTTCCGTTTCTCTCACATCCAGAGCGGCACCAGCGAGTTTATGTTCCAGAAGTGCCTGGGTCAGACCACTTTCATCGACGACTTCGCCGCGCGATGTATTGATAAAAAATGCATCTGGTCGCATTAAACAGAAATGCCGATAGGTTAACATTTTTCTGGTATCGGGAGTCAATGGGCTATGGCATGAGATCACATCTGCCTGTGAAAGCAATTCATCCAGTGACACGAGTTTCCCATTCAATTCTTTAAGTTGGGGCGCGTCTGCTGAAAGGTAGGGATCCGCTGCAATAATATTCATCCCAAATGCACGGGCGCGAGTCGCCGTCAAAGTGCCGATGCGTCCCATACCGATTAAGCCAAATGTTCTGCCGTGCAGTTCGGAGCCTGTGAATTTGACGCGATTCCAGCCACCAGCGATTGTGTCCTGACGCGCTTCGGGAATTTTCCTCAGCAAGGAAAACATTAAGCCAATCGCCAGTTCCGCCACGGAGAGAGAATTCGCGTCGGGAGTGAAACAGACGACGATCCCTTTCTCATGAGCGTATTGAGTATCGACATTATCCAGGCCGGCCCCGGCTCTCGCAATGATTTTCAGATCAGAGGCAGCATCAATGAGATCACGCGTGACTTGTGTCTGATTTCGGACAATTAACGCTTTTGCGCCTTTGATTTTCGCTTTCAGCGAGTCCACATTTTTCCACAGATCGGCATCGAATTGGACGTCAAGATCATCCATGAGCCGCTTCATGGAGGTTCCTTGAATATTCTCTGTTACCAGAACATCGCTCATTTCACGATTTCCCGCTATTGTAAATCAAAATGTTTTTTTCAGACAAAAAGAGAGTAATCCACAGGCTGACTAATGTCGATGGACGCATCAGCGGGCGGAAGTTCATATTTCAATCCGGACGCACAATTAAACAGGACGGCGCTTTCATCGGGGCTGATTCGTCCCGAAGCAAGTTCCTGTTTATAAGCAGCATAGGTTGCAGCCCCTTCCGGGCACATCAGGAACCCTTCTTTCTGCGAAGATTCATCGAGTGCCGCTGTGATTTGTTCATCGTTCACTGCGGTTGCGAATCCCTGACTTTCTCTGACAGCCCGTAGGATCAGAAAATCTCCCACAGCAATAGGAACTCGAATACCTGCTGCGACAGTATGTGCGTTTTCCCAGAGTGGTGCGTGTTCTTTTCCTTCTTCAAACGCTTTGACGATCGGAGCGCATCCGGTGGCTTGTACGGCAACCATGCGAGGAAGTTTTCCTGTCAGCCAGCCCATCTCTTTCAATTCGTTAAAGGCTTTCCACATACCGATCAGGCCTGTTCCGCCACCGGTCGGGTAGAAAATGACATCGGGAACTTGCCAGCCCATCTGGTCTGCCAGTTCCAGTCCCATCGTTTTTTTTCCTTCGATACGATACGGTTCTTTTAACGTCGAAAAATCAAACCAGCCTACTTTCTCTTTCCCTTCGCCGACGATCTTGCCACAGTCGTTGATCAAGCCGTTGACGCGCCAGACATGGGCGCCCTGCGCTGCGATTTCGCGGACGTTAATTTCGGGAGTATCGTCGGGACAGAAAATGAAGGATTTCATACCCGCTCGGGTTCCATAGGCGGCTAAAGCTGAACCAGCATTTCCGTTGGTGGGCATCGCAACTTTGGTGACGCCTAACTCTTTTGCCATCGAAACAGCCATGCAGAGACCGCGTGCTTTGAAAGAGCCGGTGGGAAGTCGCCCTTCATCTTTAATCCAGAGCTTACCATTCCCTCCCTGCAGCCGAGGTGCAGGAATTAATGGTGTATGAATTTCTCCCAGGCTGACAATGTTTTCAGATTTACGAACGGGAAGAAACTCGCGATAACGCCAGAGTGTGGCAGGGCGGGCTGCTAAATCTGATTTTGTGACGGACTTCGCAATGGCATTCAAATCATATTTGACCAGCAGTGGTTTACCTGCCTTCGAAAGACCATGTAATTGATCTGCTTCGTACCGATCATGCTCCATCCCGCATTCAAGATGGGTTACAAAGGTGGAAGTCTCTGGGAACGAATCTTGCATTGAGTAAAACCTGAATTTTAAATGGATTAGCAAAGGAAATTACGTTGTAAAATCTCGACCAAAATATAGTTCTGTTATCCAGCTATGGCTCAAAAAGTCAAGCCAATGGTGTTGATGAATGTGTTTTTGTCTTTTGTAAACGGTTCTGAACTGCATGCGAATTCAAGACTTTGGATTGAAGAAAAACGACCACCTGAGATCAGGTGGTCGTTAGTCGGTCTCTTAAATCATTTGATTATCTATTGTTACTCAACAGGTCCTTCGACTCCACCGGTATAGCGTTCACCATCGGGGGCTTCTCCATGTAGGACTTCCACTTGATAACCACCCTTGGAGCGGAAGTATAAGACGAGAATTAAGTAACCGATTGCCATGATCAGCGGGACTAAAGCCGTGCATATCAAAGCCATGCGACCACCATAATTTCCGGCTTCATCGACAGGGGCCTTATCTTCAGCAGCGAACATTTCAGCACCCTGCCACCAATCATTTAGCGCGGTAATATTTTTTTCTGTTTTGCCTTCTTTTTCGAGTATTGCGACGGTTTCTGCTAAGTCTACACCATCGTTATTCAGGACACTCACTTTCGATCCATCCAATCCCTTAATCGCGGGAAAAAAGAGGAAGCCGCTTTTATCTGCAACGGAATACCGTTCATAAGCTGGCGGCGAAAGTTCTTCCAGTTTTTCTGTGGCAAAATAATCCTGATTGTACCCGATCCCTGGTCCACCCAACAGCCCGGCGGAAAGCATTCCAATGCCACCCATGGCACCCATCGTGATGGCACCCCCTTTGGGGAATCGTTCGCCAACCACACCCAGCATGGTAGGCCAGAGAAACGTTTTTCCCAGACCATATACGGTGACAGCGATCCAGACCATGTAGGCTTCGTTAGAATTTCCAATCATGAATAATCCAACGGCGCCAAAACAGGCACTCACGCAGAGCAATCCAATCGGATTGATTCGTTCTACAATGGGACCTGCAAAGAAACGCAGGACGAACATAATCGCGGATGCATAGATAAAGAGTTTCAGACCTTCACCGGTTAATATCGAATCAGTAATGCTGGCAATCCAACTGTCAGTTCCCAGTTCAACATATCCCACGCATGCTTGTAAAAAGAGCAAGGCAATCAGCAACGGACTGGCAAACGTCAAGAGCATTTGGCCAAAGCTGACGCCAGCAGACTTGGCTTCTGACTGTGGAAATTTTTGTTTAATGACAATGAAACCGTAGATCAGCGTCGGAATCAAAAAGACTGCCATCGGGATTTCCCAGCGCAACCAGTCTGTCGTTGGTTTGTATTTGACATAGATGGCTGCGACGATCCCCCCGATAATCAGTCCACCGGGCCAGCCGGCATGCAGAATATTCAGGTAGTGGGTTTTCTTTTTCGGATAGAGTGTGGCGACCAGCGGGTTAATTACCGCTTCGCAGAGACCATTTGCAACGGCGAACATGAACATGCCGATATACAGACACCAGTAAGTGGCATCTTTCCCCATAGAATGAAAAATCGGAGTGGCTGCAAAGGTAATCAATGCAGAAAGCACATGGAGCACGAAGGCTAATAGCAGGAGTGGCTTATAACCCACATTATCGGTGATCAGACTGGCAAGCAGAATCACGATACCGAAACCGACGAGACCGCCTCCGGTAATTGTACCAAGATCAAATTTGGTAAACCCATACTGAGCACCCCAGTCGACCAGGATACCGCCACGGATGGCAAAACCTACGCCGGCGGCAATGAGCGTCATAAAGCTCGCGATAAACAGTGGCTTGTTGTTATTCATGGCTGCAATTTCTTTGATTGAATAAGGCGAGTAACGGGTGCAATGCGATCAACAAAATTAATAATTCAGAAGCGAATGATCGAAAATGATCAGGAATGGATGCTTCGAATGGTCTTGATCACATGATGATTACTTACAACTACATACAACAGTCTTACACCTCGATTCGTAAACATCTCGATTCACAAATTTTGGTGAGGTGGTATTGCATTTTTCCTCAGCAACGCCAGATTCTAACCAAACCGTTTCGATTTTTCCACGATACATATGCAGGAATGCGAATGTTTATCAGATTCCCTGAGATCACTGAGGTGGGTTGTTTTTCAATTTGCGTAAAATAAGCAGTCGTTCACGGCGCTCGGCTCTGATCTGATCTGGCAGGCTCAGTTTCTGTCCGGAGCGGGATAACTCCAGCAGTCTCTGCCAGTGATCAAATCCCATCCGCTTTCTTGACCAGTCCATCTTTTGCCAGATTGTCAGAAAACTTTGTTTAATGAGATAGTCTGAAACGGTTTTGAAGACGTCGCAGTCTAATCGCCATAGTTCCGAGTTTCGATCTAAGGTCGCGTCGCTCAAAACCTGTTCCACTTGTTCTGAGATGAGAGTATTAATTTCATCTGCCTGTTGAGACAAGCGACAAATTGCCTGGGCTACGTTCGGGTTAAACTCTGCTTTTAATAAAGGAATTAACTGATGTCGAATGCGGTTTCGAGTAAAGCGGGTGTCGACGTTTGATTCATCATCACGGTAGTCCTGTGAGTTATCTTTCAGATAATGAATCACTTCATCGCGGCTGATGTCCAACATCGGGCGGATCAAAAAAACACCTTCCTGCATAGCGCGAATGCGAGGAATTCCTCTCAGTCCGGCAATTCCAGTTCCCCTGACGATATGGTGTAGCACCGTCTCAGCCTGATCATCGCGCGTATGAGCGATCGCGATTTGAGCACACCGATGTTCGCGGGCACTACGGGTCAAAAAATCATAGCGTGCTTTTCGGCAACATTCTTCCAGACCTTCTCCCGATTCTTTTTGAGTCAGAGTGAGTTCCATTTTTTCGGTAACAAACGGGATCGAGAAACGCTGGCACTCGGCTGCTAACCAGGTGGCATCCGCATCAGAACGATCTCCGCGCAGGCCATGATTTAAATGCGCCACTGTTAGCGCGATCGAAAAGGAATTTTCTGTTGATTTCTTTAATTCATCAAAGGCGCGCATCAAAGCAATGCTGTCTGCGCCGCCAGAAACGGCAATCAGAATCCCGTTTTGTGGAGCAGGTTCGGGTGGACGAATGTTTCTTTGGATGGAGCGTTCTGAGTCAATCCGCCGTTGGCACTCGCGCAATCCGCTTTTCACTGCTGCCACAAACTGATTCATCGAAAATTTGAGTTCTGTAAAGCGGGATTAGATTTGAAAAAGGGTAGAAGCGGCACTCTCGTCAGAGATTTGACTTTCGGCCAATATTTCCAACTATATACTATCGAAACAGGAAATGTCTTGTTACCATAAAAAATGAATTTTAAGAGAAGTTTTGCTTGTCGTTACAGTGACACGCTTTAACCCGCTTCATGATCAGAGAATTTCAAATCTTTGAGAACAAGATGAGTGAATGCGTATTATTGGAATGCAAGTGGAATTACTTTTCATAAATGTATTATCGTTTTTTTATTTTTAAGTTTCCTTTCGGCATTTCTAGGTTTGATTGGGAGCCCTGTTACAGGGTCTTTATTTCAACTCGCTTTGAGTTAAATTCAGTCACTGTGATTAAAGAGTTTTTAAAGCAGTCCCAGGTTCAGTGGAATTGGAAAATCAACAATGTTTGGTATTCTCAATGAGACGATTCTTGCAGTTTATGCTCTTCTAGCCAAGTTGGTGAGAGTGTTGCCTTCGCAGATTCATTTACGAAAGTGCTCTCCTTTTTCGCGAGAACACATTTCCAATGTTGAGTTAATCGCTCAACAGGAACAGAAAAATGAGATCGTGCGTCGTTTGTTGTCTTATTTGGGAATCGAGCTGCCGTCTCGTGTGCCAGTTAAGGTACGATCTAACCGATGGCGATTAAAACGCCGATAAGCAGATCAAAGCACGGGCCGTTTTTTGTTGTAAAAGTATTAGTTTCTGGGCTGTATTAATTTGAAGAATGCCATTGGATTTCATCTCTTCTCATCAGGCATCTTTAATTTTGAAACTCTCTGACGCTCCTGTCGTTCTATAGAAATTCCTGACAACATGATTTGTACTGGTTTGACGAAATCCTGAATTCAGGAATCAGTCAAATGGGTATGATTTTGTCTCTGTTGTTTGCTAAGGCCATACGGCGGGCAACAGGAACGGAACTTTCACCATAGGCGCATAGGAAGCACCTGGAATATGTCTACTGAAGTCGCAATCGGGGCGGGTCTGGCGTTTGTTGTCGGGGCTGTCATTGGTTATCTCATTGATCGTATCCGTCGCGGATCTGCTTACCAGTCTTATGCTCAGATTTTGAAACAAGCTGAATTGGATTCGGAAAACCTGCTCAAAAGCCAAAAGCTGGAAGCCAAAGAAGAGTTATTAAAACGTCGCGAATCGCTCGAAGAAGATGTGAATAAGCAACGCGAAGAACTTTGGGCCATCGATAAGAAACTGAGCAAACGTGAATCGGCGTTGGAAGATCAGCATGCTGATTTCCTCAAGAAAGAATCGATGATTCAAGCCACGCAGTCGAAACTGGCTGCCCGCTCCAAAGCTGCAGAAGCCAGAGAGAACGAGCTGGAACGCGCCCTCAGGAAACAGCAGGATGAGCTATTTAAAATCAGTGGGCTCGATCGTGAAACAGCATCGAAGATGTTACTGGAAGGTCTTGAGAAAGACTTAAAAAATGAAACCGGTGCGCTCATCCTCAAGCATCAAGCTGAATTGAAACAATCGTGTGATAAAATCGCACGTGAGACGATTGGTATGGCGGTTCAAAGGTTTGCCTCCGGCCATGTTGCGGAAACGACAGTCTCCACAGTCGATCTGCCCGAAGAAGAAATGAAAGGCCGGATTATCGGCCGTGAAGGTCGAAACATTCGTGCGTTTGAAAAAGCAACGGGCGTGGATGTGATCGTAGATGATACACCCGGGGTGGTTGTTGTGTCTGCGTTTGACAATGTACGCCGCCAGATTGGAAAGATGTCGCTGCAAAAACTGGTCAACGATGGTCGCATTCACCCGGCACGCATCGAAGAAGTGGTCGAAGAAACACAAAAAGAGCTTGAAGAATACATTCAGACGATGGGGCAAAGTGCCTGCCAGGAAGTAAATATTTCTGGCGTGAACCCGAAATTGGTTGATCTGTTGGGGCGTTTACATTTTCGAACCAGTTATAGTCAAAATGTGTTAAGGCACTCGATCGAAGTCTCCGCTTTAACTGGTATTATGGCAGAGCAACTCGGTCTGGATGGAACAATCGCTCGTCGCTGTGGATTATTTCATGATGTAGGAAAAGCAGCCGACCATGAAATGGAAGGGGGACACCCCGCCGTTGGTGCACAGTTATTAAAACGATATGGCGAGTCTCAAGAGGTTGTGCACGCTGCTGCCGGCCATCACGATGACATTCGTCCGGACTATATCTATACCGTGCTGGTTGCTGCCGCCGATGCTTGTTCGGCATCGCGTCCGGGAGCGCGTCGCGATACGTTAGAGAAATATGTGCGTCGTTTAGAAGAGCTGGAAACACTTGTTTGCGGTTTCCCCGGTGTCGATCATACCTATGCGATCCAGGCAGGACGTGAAGTGCGCGTGATTGTCGATTCGAACCAGGTGAATGATCGTGAAGCGGCAAAAATGTGTAAAGACATCGCCAAGGCAATCGAAGACTCATTAACCTATCCGGGTGAGATTCGGGTGACCGTCATGCGTGAATCGCGCACGATTGAGTATGCCCGCTAAATCAGGAAAATAGATTTGATCTGTTAGTCAGTTAACTGGGCTTGCATCTGGGTCGCGATGGCTTGAGAGTTTTCATTGCGCTGCTGTTGTAGTGCATGGATCACTTTTTTTTGCCGGTCAACGGGATGGTTCTGGCTGAGTTTGAATTTGCCTTCAATCCGTTCGATGTCTATCGTAAAACCGACGATGCTTTTCAGTAACTGATCGATGAAATCGGGGTCAATAGCTTGCATTGCCCAGGGAGTGGGTTGAACCGCTTCATAGAAATGGACGTATTGATTGAGAATGTCTTTCAATTGATCCGGATCCTCAATGGCAGAGTAATTTCCATAAACGTGCACCGCCTGGTAATTCCAGGTGGGGACCAGATCACCAGTCTCATACCAGGTTGGTGAAATATAGGCGTGTGGGCCATGGAATATCGTCAATATTTTCTCAAGTGTTGCGGTTCCACTTTGAGGATTGGCTTTCGCGAAATGGCCAATCAGTTGACCCTGCTCCCCCTGGTTACGATCCAATAAGATGGGGATATGGCTCGCGAAAGGTTCGTCATTCCTGTGCGTTACCAACGTCGCAAAACTGTTCTGTTCAATGAAATCATGCAGTACATCTAGGTCGGTTTCCGCAAATGAGGTTGGCACGTACATGGAGTATTAAATCTTTCAAAAATGATGAGGAAACCAGGTTTTCTGTGTTGGTAATGACTTAGGATTTATTTGAAATGAAAGTTTGTGTACGAGACAGTTCCGTTTAGATCAAGGTTCACAAGACTATCAATTCCGGTGTATTTTCTTTACCTTGAGGTGAATGTCATCTTCGTGTAAATATTATGTCACTTTGGTAACGGAGTTCTACTGTTATGCCCTTTATCGATATCAATTCTGTCAAAGCTCTGGAAGTACTTCCCGGCTGTAAATTGCGAACCCCTTATGGGGAAAATTTGATGTTGTCCTATCTGGAAATGGAAGAGGGCGCCATCGTGCCCATGCATCATCACCCACACGAACAAGGGGGGATGCTGCTGGAAGGCAAGCTAGAGTTGACGATGGGAGATGAAGTGAGGGTTGTCGAAGCGGGCGCCATGTTTATTATTCCTCCAAATACACCGCATCAGGCGATTGCCGTCGATGGGCCCGCTGTTGTGTTGGATGTCTTCAGTCCGGTACGCGAAGATTATGCAGAACTCTATAACAAGTATATCCCCGTTTCTGATGACGAGGTTTAAAGGAACGGTGATCACTAGCACGGCCCTGCTTTGCCGGGAAGAGGGGGCCACTTACTGTTGCTGCTGTTGTTTTTGAAACTCTTCTGCCCGACGAAAAATTTCTTCGTTCGAGAGTTCTTCAATCTGAGTTGCGATATGCCACTGGTTCCCAAAGGGGTCTTTCACCGAAGCGCCTCGTTCTCCATAAAACATATCGGTTGGCTCGCGCAAACTGGTTGCACCCGCATCCAGAGCTTTCTGATAGGTTGCATCAACATCTGGTAGATAAATATGAATCGCAGCCGAAGTCTTGCCCCATTCTTCACAGGCATCAGCTAGTTCGATCATCGAATCACCAATCTGAAGTGCCGCATGCCCAATGATGTCACCGTGAGGAGAGAGCACCAGCACTTTAGCATTAAAGACTGTCTTGAGAAATTCGATCATTTCAGCTGCACCATCTACCAGCAGATAGGGAGTCATCGTATGGTAGCCTTTAGGTATATGGTGGGGGACCATTTTTCTCTCTCCTTCT
>Ga0075117_1001501_pt1 | contig 14340 bp, 7 predicted proteins | sample AntAceMetag02UKJ_FD_69789 | JGI IMG/M metagenome (GOLD analysis project Ga0075117, IMG submission 69789) | Saline lake microbial communities from Ace Lake, Antarctica - Antarctic Ace Lake Metagenome 02UKJ | ecosystem: Environmental > Aquatic > Non-marine Saline and Alkaline > Saline | place... | reverse complement strand
TTCCGTGCCAGCAAGGAACAACCTATTACCCTATACGCCAAAGATTTTGATGGCAATGGCTTTATGGATCCCATCCTTACGTTTCGCAATCAAAACGGTAAGGACTACCCTTACGCACTTAGGCATAATCTAGTGGAACAGATAAAATCACTTGCTAAAAAGTTCCCTAGTTATGAATCCTTCAAGGGTGCCTCCATGACAGAAATTTTTACTCCTGAACAACTAAAGGATAGTTATAAACTTAAAGCCAACACCCTCTCATCCGTGATTTTAATGAATCAGGGCAATTTTAAATTTAAGGTGCAACAACTACCAATAGAAGCGCAGTTCTCCACCGTTTATGCCATTACCGCCCATGATTTTGATGGCGATGGGGACAATGACCTGGTTATTGGTGGTAACTTGTATAATGTAAAACCGGAAGTGGGCCGCTACGATGCCTCCTACGGCCTATATCTAGAGAATGACGGAAAGGGTACCTTTACTGTTCTGTCCGACAATAGCGGGATAAAGATAAAGGGCGAAGTGCGGGACATGGTCTTGGATGGTAATGAACTTATAATTTCACGCAGTAGGGATTCCTTGGTGCTTTTCGAGTTTGGGAGTGAGAAGAAACGTTAGAGGGTAGAAGAGCCAAGAGACGAAGACGCTATACTCCTGCTTAATGGTTGAAGTTTAAAGCTTGCCTGCCGCAGGTATGGTTTCTTTGGTTTGATGTTTGATAAAAGTGAGCGATTAGACAATAGAGAAGAGAGTCAAGAAGCAAAAGACAAAGACGCTAAATTTAAATTTTTGAATTTGAATAGTGCCGTGCATGATGTTAGATGATTGAAGGGGAAACTTGAGACTTGATAAAGAGGCGGGATTAAAATATAAATATTGAATTTACTCCAAAAAGCAGTTTCGGTTTAGAATTGGCAAAAAAGTGAATTTGAATATGATTTAACATATTGATTTATAGTTGATAAAGGCTCTAGTTTAATTTAGTGTTGCTTTTTCTATTAAAATCAAAAACAGTAGGGTTTTTAGTTTGCTAGAAATCATAAAATCCGATTATTCCCTTTAGGGTCAGGGAAAAAATGATCGGATTTTCGGCCTTTTGTTCTTTCCCCGGCCCTAAAGGGAGAAAGAAAGGCCGAAAATCACAAATAATTAGTACCATTTCTATTTTAAACTAGATCCTTGATAAATTAAACTGATTCGAAAATAGTGATTTTTTAACTCTTTTGCTTTTTACATTGAGTTTACGAAGTAGGCTCAATATTGACTTTGAAACGAGGATATTTGAGAACTAAAAGCTTGAATAAAATTATTAAAAAATCATCTTTCTAAATTAAGATTTAGAGCCCTTTGGGTTCTTAACAGTATAAGGATGCCATTTTTGTGGGAAGCCACTTTTATAAAATAACTTCTCAAACCGTTGATTATTGATGTATATGAACACGGTAGATTTTAGCGGGACAAACCAAATACAGAATATGAAAAATATATTTTCTATATTATTTTTAATGCTACTCCTTGCGGGCTGCACCCAACAAAACGAAGATGTGGCTTCCTTGGAAAAAGTGGCCATTTATTTTCATGATGTTCCTGCGGACAGTAGTGGTATTCAATTCTCCAATGACCTTGTGCACACGGACGAGCTAAATATTATCGAATACCTCTATTACTACAATGGCGGAGGCGTTGCCTTGGGCGATATCAATAACGATGGTCTGGACGACATCTACCTTACCGCCAACCAAGCAACCGATCGTTTATACCTGAACCTAGGCAATTTAAAATTCAAGGATATTACCGAAACGGCCGGATTGAATATGGACACCTCCTGGTCTACCGGTGTGACCATGGAAGACATAAACAACGACGGTTTGTTGGATATCTATGTTTCCAAAGTGGGCGACTTCAAAAGCCTAAAGTCGCACAACCTGCTATACCTCAATAAGGGGGACAATAGCTTTGAAGAAGTGTCCAAAACCTACGGACTCGATTTCTCGGGCCTTTCCACACAGGCAGCTTTCTTTGACTATGACCAGGATGGCGACATGGATATGTACCTTATGAACCATTCATTGCACACGCCCAGAAGTTACGGCCAAATTGCCCTGCGCGCAGAAAAGGATTCCATTGCGGGCGACCGGCTTTTTGAAAACAAATGGAACGAAGGCCGAGCACTGTTCGAGGACGTTACCGAACAGGCCGGTATTTACAGCAGTGCGCTGGGCTATGGCCTGGCCCTAGCCGTGGCCGATATCAATAATGATGGCTGGATGGATGTCTATGTGGGCAACGACTTTCATGAGAACGATTACCTTTACCTTAACCAAGGCCCCTCTGCAGAAACCGGCATCGTTACCTTCATAGAAAGTGGCACCGAACTAATGCACCATACCAGCCGCTTTACCATGGGCGTGGATATTGCCGACCTGAACAATGACCTCTTACCCGATATCTTTTCATTGGACATGATGCCTTTTGATGCCGAGATATTTTTAAAATCGGCCGGAGAGGATTCGGATAACATCAACAAAATTAAAAAAAGCTTCGGTTTTGGGGAACAATATGCCCGTAACACCTTTCAATTGAATACCGGACAGGGCTTTTTTAAGGATATAGCTCCAATGACCGATACCCACGCTACCGACTGGAGCTGGTCTCCCTTGATCCAAGATTTTGACAACGATGGCAAGAACGATATTTTTATTACCAACGGTATCTATAAACGGCCTAACGACTTGGATTATATCAACTATCTAAGTAACATAGATTTTGCGCAGTATGAAAAGGAAAGGCAAAATGAAATCGAGAAGAAGCTCATTGATCAGATGCGCACCACAAATATTTCTAATATCGTCTTTAGAAATCGAGGGGATTTTAATTTTGAGCGATCATCTACATCATCTGGTCTGCAACCCTCATATTCCAACGGAGCCGCCTATTCCGATCTAGATAATGATGGAGACCTCGATATTGTGGTAAACAACATAGACCAAAAAGCATCACTACTGGAGAACCGCAGCAACGATGGTGTAATTGGCAATTATATTGCTCTGGATCTTCAAGGTGACGATAGTCACAAAAATAGCCATGGAGCCAAGGTTACCGTATTTTCAGAAGGCCAAAGTTGGTTACGGGAACTTACCGTGGTAAAGGGTTTCCAGTCCTCCTCTACCCACCGCTTACATTTTGGATTGGGAAACAGTAACAAAATAGATAGTGTAAAGATAGTTTGGGCTGACGGAAAAACCCAGCTGGAAAAAGGACTTTCCATAAACAAGAACCACCTCATCAAAAGAAAACCCAATCTACTGGAAACCCGATGGCAAATTCCGAGGCAACAACCGGACTATACCTATTTTAAGTTTACACATTTAGAAAATAACTATCAAGACTATGAGCGCGAAACCCTAATGCCCGAAAAATTATCTTCAGAAGGCCCCGCACTTGTCAAAGCGGATTTTAACGGCGACGGTCTTGCCGACCTTTTTATTGGCGGGGCAAAATACCAATCGCCCGCACTTTTCTTCGGCAAGGCCAATGGCGAATTTGAAGAGGACAAAAACACCAGTCTACGTAAAGATATTATTTATGAAGATGTTGATGCCACCGCCTTTGATATTGAAAATGACGGTGATCTGGATCTTTATGTCATGAGTGGCGGGAATGAACTTACAGAAGGCCATCCTAACCTAGAAGATAGAATTTACATCAATGACGGCAATGGTATTTTTGAACGTTTGGAAATTCCGTTGATTAAAACGAACGGCGGTAGCATTTCGGCAGGCGACTTTGACGGAAACGGCTATGACGATCTCTTCATTGGCAACCGATCTACACCCGGTGGCTATGGTCTCTCTCCCTTTAGCTATATTTTAAAAAATGACGGTACAGGAAAATTTTCTGTTCTACAGCAAGAAAGGGTGGGTATGGTTACGGACAGCGAATGGGTGGATCTTAACAACGATACACTTTTGGATTTGATAATCGTGGGCGATTGGATGCCGATTACCGTTCTTATCAATCAAGGCGATTCCAAGTTTTTAAACGAGACCAAAAAATTTGGCCTTGAACACACGAGTGGTATGTGGAACACTATTGAAGTCACCGACCTTAACGGTGATGGACAACCCGATTTATTAGCTGGAAATGCCGGTCTGAACTTCAAGATAAAGGCAAGCAAGGAACATCCTATGAAACTTTATATTGATGACTTTGATGATAATGGCCAACCAGATCCCATTATATTTTACGACTTTTTTGGTCAGGATGTTCCTTTTGCCGCCAAGGACAAGATTGTGAACCAGCTCCCACAACTCAAGAAAAAGTTCCTTAGTTATACCGCTTTTTCAAAAATAAAGAACGTAACCGATCTTACGGGGAAGAAGGAAGTAGACATTTTGGAAGTAAGAAAAATTGAGGAACTCCGCTCCATGGTCTATATGAACCTAGGGCAGAATACCCAAGCAAGGCCATTGCCTAAAGAAGCCCAAATGAGCAGTATAGAAGATTTTGAGGTATTGGAAAACGGAACCATCCTGTACGTGGGCAACTACTTGGATTATACTACAGAACTTGGGCAGAGTACTGCCAATTCGGGTGCATCCTTAATGGTAAACGCAACAGGAGGCATCACTTCCAGCAAGACACTTCCTCTGCCGCAAGCGATAAATGCAAGACGTATTGTCTCGTTAGGTAACAATTCGTTCCTCGTGATAGCCAATAATGATCGTTCTTTTATTATAAAGAATCCAAACAATTAGGGGATTACCCAAAGTAGTTAACTTGTCTTTTAGTACATTTATCATCTTATGTCCTATTAATTTCCGATTTTTAGTATCGCATGAACAAAGTGAAGCCCGTCTTTTTTTTTGTTTTGATATCCTTATCGTTCATCATAGCTTGTTCTAAGGATGTTATGGTTGATCCGCAGTCAATCGAAACAAGGGCCGGCACCTGCTTTGATGGCATGTTAAATGGCCCGGAGGTCATAGTTGATTGCGGTGGGGATTGTCCTGGATTCTGCCCTCCCAATTCCATAGGCATTTTAGGCGGGGAGGTAAGAGGAATAGCACTGGACCAGAATCAGGTAGCCCCATTACAATTAGATCCCGAGGTCGAATACCGTCTCATAGGCCCCTTACTTGTTCGGGATGGTGCCAGACTATCCATCCCGGCAGGAACGGTAATCAAGGTCGATCCAAACGTGGGGGCTTATATTGCTGTGGCCCAAGGTGGTTCCTTGTTGGTATCCGGACAGCCCGAAAACCCTGTTATTATTACTTCGGGGGCAGAAAACCCAGCTCCAGGAGATTGGGGCGGCATTATTATCTGTGGGGACGGGCCCATAAATACAGGCGAAATCGGCCGTACTGATATCATCGATATCTTTTATGGGGGTTCAGATATAGAGGACAGTTCGGGCGGCATCAACTATTTGCGCATAGAATACGCAGGGGCTATTGGCGAGACAGGACAACATTTTGATGCCATTTCCTTTTACGGCGTAGGTGCGTTTACCAACATCACAAATATACAGACCCTAAATAGCTTGGGGAACGGCATCCGTTTTATAGGTGGAAATGCCGATGCTGGAAATTTGATCGCGACCAATAGCGGTACCAACGCCATCGTTGTTCAAGATGATTGGAGCGGTAATGGAGAATCATGGTACATGAACGGTATAGGAGCGTCCGGACTCAAGTTTAGCTCAAATCCCGATATCGTTCCTAATGTACCGATTGTCACAGATACCATTGCCAACATAAGTATTATAGGCCCAGCACCAGAAAGTGGGTTGCGCTATACTCAAGAAGGCGGCAGTTATTATCTAGAAAATATTTTTACCTCCAACCTAAGTTTAGGCATCAACGTAACGGCCGAAAACGCAGCGGCACAAATAGCTCTCGGAAATCTGAACATTGATTCCATTGAATTCGATAATCCTACACCTAACTTTATGCCTACAAATTATTCCGGTATCAATAGTAGTTTTTACACGGAGGGTAGCGCAACAGGTGCGGGCAATAGGTCAGCAAAACCTGACTGGGCCAATGGTTGGACCCTAGGTCTGGATTAGGGCTTAATCAACTATAAAGGAGCTACGAATAGAAACAGGTCGTCCATCAGCCGTTATACCTTCCAAGTGGATTTCAAACTCGCCAGAAACATCAGAAGTAAAAAAATCAATTCTGGATTCTTTTTCAGTAAGGTATAAAGTTGGTTCCCAGAGCAATTGCAAACGATCGTCGGGCAATCTAGAAAAAAATTCTACACTACCTTGGGTATCATAGCGCTGTACAAAATATTTTTTAATCGGTCGCGGCCTTGGCACGGTAAAGGACTTCACGCCGAAAGCATCCCCAAACGCCTCGTATCCCGCGCCCTCCTTGGTTACCAAGATGATGGCTCCTTCATAAATTTCGGGGCCATAAATCAACTTTTGCCTGTATACAATAATTTGCTCTATTTTGCGGGCGTCAAAGTCCAAGAGGGTGTTGTGATCTTGCACAAGAAGGCCATCCAATAAAATTAAGGGCGGGATATCGGAAAGCGAGGTATAGTCGTATCCGTTTACCCGAATGGCATAGTCATCTTTATCGATCCTTTTTGAGATTGCGTCCTTGACTATTTCCAAGAGCGTCTCCCGGACTGTTGTGAAGCGTGTATAATCATCCAACAGATAGGTTTTTCCCACAAAATTGTCCAAAAAATATTCTGCCTGAACGGTTACTATGGAATCTGGCCGAAATTGGAAATAAGAATTTTCTATTTGACTATGTACACTCCTACGTTCTATTTCATCCCTTAACCCGATATCTATATCCATTTCCTTAAAATCTAATTTAGAACGTTCTACGGTATTGGGTTCGTTTATCTGTATCGTATAGCCCTCAGGATTTTCGGACAAGACCTGTGCAAATAACTGTTCCGCACCATAACTTTTGTGGATATTTACCAGAAAATTACCAAAATCATCTGTCCGGACAATTTCCAGAACATAATCATTCCCCGGAATGGAAACTCCCACCTTTAGATTTTTTACCGAACCACCTTCTTGCACGGCAAGCACTTTTCCTTGAAACAGTTCCCCTCTCAGTTCTGGCAAGATGGGCGTATGGCCCATAGCAGCGGTGGTATTTTTGAAATTATCCATCTTCTTCATAACATCGGAAAGTTGGAGTCCATCAGATGTAACTGACCCGTCTTTTTTGCGAATGGACACCGAGTATCTTCCCGTACTTGTATCACTAGTATCCACACCCTCCAATGAAATTATCACTTTTGTCCTTTTTCCGAAATTTGTGCCGTTCAAGTTTAATTGTAAGGGGCCGCTATTTTTAAGCGGTACTGTTTTTTTAGAGGAGTTCACTACAGTATCCATTGGTGCCATAGCAAGCGAATCGGCACCGACTACTTTACTTTTTTGGAGTTCTGGCTGATTGGAGCGGTACGGATTTACAATAGTAATGTCCTTTTGGTAAAAACCGGTTTCATCGGTATTTTGCATCCAACGCGTGTAGGCAACCAACTTATACACACCGGAAGCAACATCGGTTGGAATAAAAAAATCGCCTTGACCAAGTCCATTTTGGAGCAGTACCTTATGTCTAAAAACAGGTTCGCCCTCCTTACCTATCAGTTCTACGTAGCCCACTTTACTCAACTGGCTTAAGCCATTTTCCTTGGTATCCAAACAATATATCTTGTAATACAGGTATTCCCCAGTTAACAAAAAAGAAGCGTTGGCATGTACGTAGACCTTTTCTTGTGATATGGCGCTAAAATTAGTAACCTCATGCTGGGACTTGAGAACGGCCTGGCCCATCACACTATGTAGTGCAAAAGCGTAAAACCACAAAACAAACCATTTAAATTTCATTTGATATGTATTATTCTAGCCAAAAATCGGGTACTTTATTGCTTCCCAATACATTACAGTCACCGCATGCCTGGGGAACTGTACCATAAGAACCATCAAAATAGACCCTTTCTTCCCTTGCTAAGGTGCTTTTTAAATCTTCCCCAGACTGATCTATAACTGTACAATTTTGAAAATAAGGTGGCAGCTCTTCGCCTGGAAAAAAATCTCCGTAATCAAAGAATATCCTCTTTTCGGTTACCGCAGCAACTTCAAAAAAGCCAGCCACGTTCTCGTTCTCGTCGGTAACAGAAAACACATTGCCAGCTAAAAAACCTGGCTGGTCCTCGGTAAACACCGAGGTGGCGGATTGCGCCAAGCCTCTTAAAGCCTCGTAGTAGGCGAAGGACTCCGGTGTCTGCACATACTGCCGCACTAAAATACTATAGCGGTGTGACAGGATATAATTATCCCTATTGATAAACCGCACATTGTAACCGCTCAACCTATCCTCTCCCAGATTCAGGGTATTGACCACATCGATGGCCTTTTCCTGGTCGGTGCCGTAACATACCTGCTCCTCTCTTTCCCGCCTTATTACGGTAAATGCAGGGCCTGTTGATAGTTGAATAGTAAAAACAACATCCAGCGGACTCCAAAATGGCGCAATGATTTTATAGGTCTCCTCATATTCGTAGCGATAGAATCGGGAAGTACTTGATGCATCAAAAGTATCCACGAAAATTCCCATACCCTCATCGCCTTGGTCGTTTACCGTGCGCTCGGCATAAAGCTTGTCTATAGTGGTTTCCGCTACGGGCAACTGCATGGTTTCCGATCGGTATCCCCTTCCATTTTGTGTGGTTATTGACAAACTATAGGACCTATCTGTTTCTGCGGCGAAGGCCATATTGGAAAGATACCTACCAGGTTCAACTTCCTCAAAATCGATCTGTTGCCCATCATTATTTATGCTTACCCTTGCATTCTCCTCCGGAACGGGGGAATCCTCGTCAAAGCGATACGGCCTGGACAATAGTACTTGATGTCGCTTGTTCTCATTGTTAATCAATCCGTTTACTACTAGAATATCCTCCAAACCGGCTACTTCGCCCGTAAAGGGTTCGGTACAACCATACAGGCAAAAAAGCAATGCGAGGATGGCATTTGATAAAATATACTTTTTTCGATATGGATGTATGTATGCTCCCAAAATCAGGTTTAAAATTTAAAATTGTATGTAATGGACGGTATCGGAATGGCAAAAATACTGCTCTGTAGGGCTTTGATTTCCCCATCTTGGGATACAAAGAATACGGAGTACGGATTGTTACGTCCCAGCACATTGTACACCGATATGGTCCAAAAACTATGGAACAACTTATTTTTTTTATGGTTGCCCTCTATGTTCAGGCCTAGGTCCAACCGATAGAAATCGGGGATGCGAAACTGGTTACGGTCACTATAAAGCACAAATTCATTACCGTTGAACTCGTAATTTCCCACAGGGAAGGTAACAGGCCTTCCTGTTTGATACACAAAATTGCCCGAAAAACTGAACCTTTGTGTCAACTTGTAATTGACCACCATACTGAAATCGTGGGGCCGATCAAAATTGGACGGAAAGAATTCCCCGTCGTTTACGCGCTCCTGCGGAAATTGGCTATCGAGCCTAAAGAAGGAACGCGAATAAGTATAGCCCAGCCAACCGTTAAGATTACCCCTGTTCTTGCGAACCAAGAATTCTACCCCGTAGGCCTTTCCTTCGCCCTGAAGCACCTCGGTCTCAATGGTCTCATTTAGAAATAGTTGGGCGCCTGTCTTGAAATCGATGATGTTATTCTGTAGTTTGTAAAAGGCTTCTAAGCTGAATTCATATTCATTTACGTTCTGGTAGGCACCGACCGCAAATTGGGTTCCCTGCTGTGGAACGATATTACGGTCCGAAAGTTTCCAAGTATCTACCGGCGAAACGGTGGTATTATTGGAAAGGGTGTGGATGAACTGATAGGTATTGTTAAAGCTCGCTTTAACCGACAGGCTATCGTTTACAAGGTATCGCGCAGAAATACGAGCCTCTGGGCCACCGTAGGTTTCGAAAATCTTAAAATCCCCAAAGGTCTTGGTGCCGGAAACGGTCGCTTCCGATTTTGGCAGACCTTCTTGGTATTCGCGCTGTACCGTTGGTCCCATGGCGCCAAAGAAGGAATACCGGAATCCGAGGTCTAGCTGCCAATGCTCATCAAGCTTGAAATCATCGGATATAAAAATGGCCGCCTCCAGACCTTGTTCCTCCGGGACGGCAAAGGGCCTTATAATGTCGTTGGGACTTTTGGGCGCAATCTGGCCAGGAAGCACGGAATACAATTTTCCCGTGATGCCATAATCAAAAGTATGTCTTTCGTTATGCACATATTTGAACTGTGCGCGCAGCTCGGTCTCCTCCACTTGAAAACCCTGTTCAAAATTACGGTTGGCCGTACCGTCAAAATCAATATTGAACTTGTATTGGCTATTGTTTAGGATGAGGCTGCCGGAGCTCTTTTCTCCCAATTTACGGTTCCAGCGGGCGGTAAGCAACCTATTGCTATAATCAAAGAGGGAGTCGGAAGTAATGCTGAATACATCTCTACTATAATAGGCAGTAGCCCGTATTTCGTTCTTATCGTTTATCTTATGGTTGTACTTGGCTATAATATCATAAAAAGAGGCTTGGCTGTTCCTCAGGTTCTCCTCGTCCAGCGATTCCAAGATCCAGTCGGAATATGCGCCACGTCCTCCGAGCATTAGGCCGGCCTTTTCTTTTACCAAGGGGATTTCCACTACGGCATTGGCGGTTACCGGGCCAATGGAGGCCTCTCCCTTAAAATCGTCCGTGCTTGCATCCTTGCTGCTAATCTCGAATACAGAGGACAAACGGCCACCGTATTCCGCAGGAATACTGCCTTTATAAATAGTAAGGTCGTTAATGGCAAAAGCGTTGAAGGCCTGGAAGAAACCAAAAAAGTGAGTAGGATTGTAAACAACGGCATCGTCCAAGAGAATCAGGTTTTGATCTGTCCTACCCCCACGCACATTGAAACCGGCCGCCCCTTCGCCAGCTGTGGAGATGCCCGGCAGGGTGGTGGCAATTTTAAGTATATCGCGCTCGCCCAATACAAGCGGTACGTTCTTGGATTCTTCGGAACCAATTCTCGTGTTCCCTGTGGAAGCATCCTGTACGTTGCGGATAGCATCGGCCTGTACCACCACCTCGTCCAACTGTTCCAAATCCTCGTTAAGGTCAAGGTCAAGGTTACCATCGTCATAGAGCACAACGTTGCGCTCAGAAGCTTCTATACCCATAGAACTGGTTTCCAGAAGGTGTTCCCCTTGTGGAAGGGCTATTTCGTAGTAGCCCTCGGCATTGGTGGTTACCCCTTTGTTCTTTGCCCTTACGACGACCGCCAAATCTTGAATGGGCTCCCCCGTCCTGGTGTTTTTAACGTAGCCGGAAAGTTGTAACAAGTATTCCCTATTCCTTGCGCCCTCTTTTCCTATCCGCACCGTTTCAAGCGTTTTGTTACTTGCACTGTTTCTTTTGCCGGTGAGGATGGGACCAATAGTGCTACTAGCCGCTACCGCAGTCTCCATTGTTTTATTTTTTACTTCCAAAATTCCTTCCGGCAGAACACCGTAAATGGAATTGTTCTGGGTAAGGACAATTCTATTGTCCCAACCAATAAAAAAATTGAGTTCTGTATCTTTCAAAGCGTCTTCAAGGATTTCGCTTAGGGGAACATCTGTATAGGTTTTATTTATGGCCGTGGTATCCAACCATTGAGGCGCAAAATAGAACCTGAAAATGGTCTTGTTTTCTATTTCCTCTAAAAGTTTTTCCAGAGGTTGATTCTCAACGGCAACGGAAATAGCATTTTTCCCAGTTTGTCCGCTCAAACGAATTGCAGAAAATAGCATGATGCCGATAAAGAAAATAGTTCTCATCGGACTTTTTCTTTATTTATTGGTTCCATTAAAAGCAGATTGTTCAATACGGCCATTACATAGGCATCAGCATCCGTTTTCTTCAGATTTCCGTATTGTTTGACCGCTTCTTTTATAGCTTTTTTTTGTCCGGAAAAGATACGGGGCAATTCATTTACCTTTTTGAAACGAAAATAAACTTCTTGATACCTTAGTAAGTAGTAATGACCGTTCTTGAATTCGTAGTAAAGAGTTTGTTCGTCCGTTCTTTTAAATATTTTTTTGGTGTGTCGCTTGTAAAGTTGTAATGTACTTCTATCTAAAAGTAGTTCAAAAAAACCTACGGTTACACTACTAGGTATTTCATTATCAATATGTTCAAAGTTATGCTCTCCAATACTAAAACTTGTGACCTTACTAGTGTCAAATATCATTATCGGGGTATTTGCAAGGGCGCTGTTTTCAACCAAAAGCTGGTCGTTGTACACATCATATCTCAATGGTATGTCAAAATAGGGCTGACCATCATACTGCACGGACCCCAAAATAAAATCGGCCGTATTAAAAAACTGGCTTCGTTCGTTAACGACACGGTATGGATTTGAGTAGGCTATCCCTTTGAAAATTCCCAAGTTGGTCTGTCCTCTCATCCCATCAAAAAATCTATAGGTTTGTTCAGAAAGCCGATTCTTTTGACCGCTTGCCTTATTAGGTAAGCCAATAATTATGTAGAACATCCAAAAAAATAAAATTGATATTTTACTTCTGCACATCTTTTTTAAATCTAGTTTCACCGAATTTGTTAACGTAGGCTAGGAGCGCAAAACCGAAGGGTCAAATAAAGTTGAAAAAACCATATTTATTTAGCCCTTTAGACCTTAGACCTCAACAAGATACACAATCCCCGGTGTAACGTCAAAACCATTTTTGAAAATAAAGCGTCTCGAAGCAAGCCCCGTTCTGCAACAGGGCAAGCTTTAAGGCATTAATCTAAGATGCAGCTAGATGCAGAAACTCCTGAATTTCGCGGCGGCATAAAAAGTGGGGTTAGCTTGGCAAACGGTTGAAAGGTTCATCTAACGGCTTTAAATTCGTTGTCATGCTCCCGTAATGTAAGGGAGGTAAACCAGCGTTTTACCACGAAGGTAAAAAAGTGATTTTGGGCTTGAGAAAGTCTATTCAAGTATCATTAAACGGACAGCTAAGTGTTCTTAAAGATATTAAGACCCTGTTAATATTGGTCTTGAAACTAAAATTAGTGTAATTTTACCGACCAATATAGCGTTGAACAGGGTCTTGGAGGTATAAATAGTAACCCACGCACCTATAGTAATTTGTAATTAAATGAAAAGACTATCCATTTTATTTTTTGTTTTGATCATGGTGGCATCCTGCGAAAGCACTACGTCCAAGGGGGAAGAAATCCTTGTATCCCCAGAAGATATGCACGCCGTTGTAGATAAGGTAACCCAAATCATGATCCATGATATTTTCTCTCCTCCGGTGGCCAGTAGGATATTTGCCTATCCTAATGTTGCGGCCTATGAGATCATCGCACAGCAGCATCCCGAATACCAGTCTTTGGCAGGCCAATTGAAAAATTTGCAGCTTATTCCCGAGTTCGATACGGTAACTGGAATTAATCCCGAACTAGCGGCCATTATTGCCCATATGAACATTAGCAAACAACTTATATTCTCAGAAGATAAATTAGAAGTGTTGGAAGACAGTCTATATAATGTTTGGGGAAAAACGAACAAGTATGAATTTGAAGTTTCCAAAGCCTACGGGTTGAAGGTTGCGGACCATATAAAAGCGTGGATGTCCAAGGACAACTATAGCCAGACCAGGACTATGCCAAAATTTACAGTAAATACAGATGATGCTGCTCGATGGCAGCCCACGCCTCCCGCTTATATGGAGGGGATCGAACCCCATTGGAATAAGATCAGACCGTTTTATCTGGATTCCGCAGCACAGTTTAGACCGGTGCCACCACCACCGTTCTCTATGGAAAAAGATTCCGATTTCTACAAAGAACTTATCGAGGTCTATAACATAAGCAATGAGATTACCGCCAATGGGGACGCTTCCGAAGAAGTACAGATAGCCAAATTTTGGGACTGTAACCCTTATGTTTCCGTTACCCGTGGACATTTGATGTTCGCTACAAAAAAAATTACGCCAGGAGCACACTGGATCGGTATAACAAAAATTGCCAGTAGAAAGACAAATACTGATTTTGCCGAAACTGTATTCGCCTACACCAAAACATCCCTAGCTATAGCCGATGGGTTTATAAGTTGTTGGGACGAAAAATACAGAAGCAACCTGATCCGTCCTGAAACGCTTATCAACCAATATATTGATGATAGTTGGGTGCCTATTCTCCAAACACCACCCTTCCCGGAATACACGAGCGGACATAGTGTTATTTCAGGCGCCGCGGGTATTGTCCTGACCGATATTTTCGGGGACAACTTTGCTTTTGACGACGACACCGAGGTACCCTACGGACT
>Ga0075117_1001492_pt1 | contig 14369 bp, 9 predicted proteins | sample AntAceMetag02UKJ_FD_69789 | JGI IMG/M metagenome (GOLD analysis project Ga0075117, IMG submission 69789) | Saline lake microbial communities from Ace Lake, Antarctica - Antarctic Ace Lake Metagenome 02UKJ | ecosystem: Environmental > Aquatic > Non-marine Saline and Alkaline > Saline | place... | reverse complement strand
CGTCGGCGTCAACCGACGATTAATGCTTGAAATTGCGAGGGCCGATTATCGTCCCTCGGGAGACCACCTTTCAAGTTTCAACAATTTTTGGGACACTTCCTAACTTAGGAAGGACAGAAATTCTCCATGGCAATCATGGTTACAAATCCCGACCCTTCATGGCGACCTGCCCTTCGCAAGCGAGATGCCATTTTATGGTTATGTCCACATGCTGTTGAATTACATGGAGGCGACCAACGCGATATGTTGCAGACATACCTCCGTCGTACTTGGAGAACTGTCTTCAGCGATTTACCCGATTCCCTGGATCGGGAAGTTGAGACTATGGAATGTCGAGACGAAGAACTCACCCTGCGATTTTTTGTTGAAAATGCAGGGCCGGATAATCTACCACCCAATCGGCTTCCCGTTTATTGGCTTCGTGGCGAGGAGGGCAATACTGCTCCGGGGGTGATTGACGACCCTGCAGCGATGCTGGAACGGCTTACAATGCTGAAACATGCTCCGGATAATAAGGAGGTTTTCGTATTCGGAGTGACAAGTGAAGACGATCTGGAAGGGGTCATTGAAGCTGCACGTCTTTCGGAAGCGTTTCAACAGCTTGTGATTGTCACTTCTGCATCTCTCGACCTTTCTTGTCTTGATGATGTAGCAATTCGCGTCTTTCACTGGAAGACGGATAGCGATTCATTTCGAAGATATGTAACCGAGTTAGCAAACCGCGATATTTCTACGGCAAGGCAGACGTTACTTATTCGTGGGCAATCTGGCTTGCTGGAAGTGGATTTTTCCTCTTGTGTCGACCCCAGTCATCCCATCACGTCAGAATTCGAGTTGATTTCATCCGAGGAAATTCAGCAGGAGAGAAATCCCAGTGTTGATGACGTAAAAGCATTTTTGGAAGATCCCACCCATAGCTGGCTTGCTTACGCGTCTGGAATTCCTTTTCCTAGACATCCAGAATACGAGCAAAAACTACTTAAGTATCTGAAAAGATTTGTGAACGAGGGACCTTCACTTTCTTGTACAACCTGGCTTCCTGCAGAGGACGGAAGTGGTGCCACTACTGCTCTACGCCAACTCCTTTTTAATATTGCTCGTGAAGGATTTCCTGTGCTGCTTGCTAGGCCGGGGATGACGACTCTAGATTTTAAGCAACTGTCAGCGTTTTTAAGGCAAGCAGCCTCACGCCTGGTCGACCAGAATGTCTCTCCCTCTGAGCTACCATGGGTTGTTGCATTCGATACAGAACACACACAACTAATGTGGGAAACAGTTCGAAGTCTAGCGAATGGTTTGAAAAATCTTATGCGATCGGTGGTAGTGCTTGCAGTACAACCCGCAGATAAAGGTTCAGGAAGCCAAAAAGATCCTGCTCTAGGAGAAAACCGTAAGCTCGGAGACGTCTTAGAGAGCACGGTGACAGAGGAAGAGGGTGTGCTCGTTGGTGAGCATCTCTCCAAGTATCTACCTCGCGGTGCAAGACGCGAGCAATCTGAATGGAGGAGATTTATTTCTGATGCAGCTCGTCCGGATATCAGTGGATCACATAGTCTATTTTGGGTAGCGCTTCATTTTTGGCTTTTTCGAGTGCAAGGTACCAATGAATCACTCAGGAGATGGCTTGCCAACAAAATGAAGTCTCTTGTTGCTAATGATCCCCATCGCTACCGGGCACTCTTAGAAATCGCGGTGTTGGGAAAACATCGCTTGCCAGCACCGGTTACTCTTTTAACCAAGTTGGGGGCTTCATCACTTATTAGTGATGCAGATGTACTTGATAGCCCAATTGGCCTCCGTCGGATTACTGAAAGAGGTGGGGCGGCATACTCTTTTGCTCATCCACTCGTTGCTGAGGAACTCCTTCGAATTGCAGAGGGGGATAACGAAGCATTACTCGCAGTTGGAATGTCAACATGTCTGAATCTTCTCGATTTAGAACTACATCTATTGGGCGGTCTCCTGTGTCGTCCTGCAGCAGGCACTACCGTCTGTCTTCCATTGATTGAAGAATTGGTGACCAGTGCCTTGCGAGTCGACCCACGCGAGGCACCAAGAAATTATCAGGCCCGCGACAGAATTGTTGAAATTCTAGAAGAGGCAAATCCATCTCTTTGGGATACCAGCCAAGTATTTAATCACCATGTTGCTAAGGCGAGGCGTCATCTTGCTGTCGCCCCACCAGATAGCCGTTGGACAGTCGACATGTGTCGTGAGCAACTTGATCTTGCAGTGTCACATTTAGACGATGCGATCTGCAATATTAACCCTCCGTGTGACTCTCATCGCGAGTCAGATCTGAATCTATGTGTTTCAATGGCACTGACTTTTGATGCTCGTGCTCGTATTGAAGATGAGGAAGGGCTTGTAGAAGACGCAAGTAGGTTCCGCAAAAAGTCCGAAGAATTTTACTTGAGAGCACAAAAGATTGATGCAGACAACTCCTATGTGCTCGAAAATTTTGCCCGACATAAACTTCGTATAGCACGCTCTCTTCCAGTTTCAGAAGAACGTATAAGGCTCATTGTCGAGGCAATTAGTCTTCTTGAACTTGAACAATTATCTGATGATCTCAGGCAACGTGAATACGCAACAATGGAGGAACTCGCCAATGCTTATACACTTTTTGATGATTCTGAAGCAGAGCAACGACTTGGCAAGCTGGCCGCAATGGGCTCTGAACCAGCCTTAGTAGCACTTGCAAAACTTGAGCTCAGACGTTCAAAGGATGACACAGAAGAAGAGCAGCAATCCCTCGCCGATGCAGAGTCCATTCTTTTGCGTGTTCCCGCTGGTGAACGGTCATGGCGAACACTCCTGATGCTCTATCATGTCATAAGTAAAAGTTCACGGTTCGATTTCCCCCGACGTCTCGACTTGTTAGAACAACTAGACGCGACAAAGGCTTTTGCTTGGCCACAACAACTTCGGCTTGAGTATGGGATTTTGTTATTCCAGGCAGGAGATACAAGAGGAAGAAAAAAGGGAGCGGATGTATACAAACTGTTGCGGGATGAGATGCCAGCTCGATCAGCCGCGGCACGAGTGCCACACGAAATGAAATTTCTTCGAGATCCACGTACTCAATTTCGCAAATCACTGAAGACATTCATCGTAGTTAAGAACCTTTCGGATGTTGGACGCACTTCATATGGAGTGCCTGATGGCTGGGGATCATTAGGAGTGGCCTTTAGGGCGCGCCTATTTGGAAGAGACCGAATTAACTTATCTGAGGAACTAGACTGCTTTATTCAGTTCACAAACTTTGGTCCCCAAGCTGTTCCACTCACGGAAGAGGAGCAGAGCTATGGCTAAGCGAGCTACACTGGCTCCACGAGCAAGACAGGTTCGATCTCCTGGTGAACTTCTGAAGGAATTAGAGGAGAAGCTTACTCAAGAGTTTTCACTGCACATGTTAGGACGGTTCAGTGCCATCTTTGAAGGATGGACTGATGTTGGCTATGTTGAGCTGGCTGTCAAGTTGAATCTACAAGCTAATGGTGATGACTTACTAGAAATTCCGCCTGAGATTGCTGGAATGGATGGTGAAAGAATCGAAATTTTTACGCCAGGTCGCCCCGGTGATCCATCTAGAGGTGGCACGCCACAAATGGTCCGCCTCGCGGAAATGCTTAAACCATATGTGTTCACAATTCGCGCTTTTGAGGGGTTGGTGTTTGTTTTCGATCATGATGATGAAGGGCAAAGAGCGGCAAACCAAATGCAAGTAGAGGGATATAACCGCGATGTCAACATTGCAACCTTAGATCCGAGGCAGCACCCGAACGCTTGCGCGAAAAAGCAGGTGTGTATCGAGGATTTACTATCCCTCGACATCCAACGCCGTTTTTTCGAATCGACATCTACGACATGTTCGGTCGATTATGTAGATGGGAAGCAGCGACGGTTTCATTGGAGCCATAGCTCAAAACCAGAACTTCGCGATTTTGTTGTCGAGAACGCTTGTCTTGAAGACGTCAGAGAAGTCATTCAACTTGTGAAGAGAATCCGAGATGCTTTGGGGTTACCCATTTAGTGGACTTCCCCAGGAATAGTGGGCGCCATGCCGAGAGTGTATACTCTCTGAGAGGAGTTCAGTATGTCCAGAAATGCTAAATCATCGTCGTCAAAACCTATACGATCTTTCTGGCATAACTGTGTTACTGCTGGCTATGATTTTCTGCAATCAATCACCGCTTTCCTCAATACCAGCATCAACTAGTTTTTGGTCATGCCATTCTTGGTAAGTATGGCCGGATTTTTCAATTTTCCAGGAAATCCTGCCGTTGATATTCCCTGCATTAACAATCGCCCCACCTGCACTGGGGCTGCTGAAGCCAACGTCTTCAGTGAATACGAAGTACTCTGGCTGGTGACTCTCTCTCAATTTGCCATCTATCAGGAGTTGTTCACGCAAATTTCTATAAGAGGTCCAGGATTTTGGACCTTCTTTCCGGGCAAGCGACCCTTTCAATACCACAAACTCACCACTTATCTCGCGTGCTCTGGCAGTCGCCCCCATTACAGTAAGTGTGAAAATAGGTGATTCGATTTCGATCAATTCTGTCGTTTCAACAGATGATGGTTTTGGTTGTAGGAATCCAAAACTCAGGACGGGGAATACCATCTGGATCTGGTCCAGGAAGTACTCCATATCCGACACGTCTGGCTCCGGCAGTGGAGGTAAGCCTGGAGCTGTACCATTAATTACATTTGCTCGATCCGCTTCATGTGCCATCTGGATAATCCGACTCTCCAAATACCGGCCATGCGACTTCGTCAGGTTTTGATCCTTGCTAATGACAAATACGACTCTATTCCAGAAATCTTTGCTTTCATCTTTATCATGACTCAGAAGGCGATTCCAGATGCTGTCACCTTCACCGATATAGACACATTCCTTATTAGGCGAATCTGGATCGGGACCCACTAGACAGTAAATTCCAGTTCGTTTGACCTCATCTCTTTTTACCAGAGCAGAAAGCTGTGATCGTGGAGCAACAACAATCTTTCCGGTCCAGTTGATGATTTCTGCAGTCAGAACACCTGTCGGTACTCCATCAACGAGATAAAGTCTGATCTGTCGGCCCTTCAATTTAATCTCCCTCATTTACAGTAATGTCAGCTCTCACAGCGATTATCTTTGTACAAGGGTTGCACTTTCAGGGTCATAATTAAACTGATCAATCGTGCCGTCCTTAATCTTCTGGATCGTTTCATCAATCACGGACAGTGGAACCAGAAACCACTCTCTGGGCTCTACATGAGAGCCAAAACGGTCTTTCAGCTCAAGATCGAGACGCACATTGGTGAAGAACTTATGAATCAATGCTTCCAGTGCCTTTCGATTAATATTAGCCAGTTTGTATTCTGCTACGATTTCAACGTCTGCCAGAAGGTAGGTCGGATCTTTTTTAGCGTTGGCGATTCGGTTTTTCACTTTACCGCCGGTGACACCAATTTTGTGAATGGCTTTTCTGTGCTCGGCAATAAAGGGGTGATCGGACAGGCTTCTGAGGACATAAACACATCCTGTCGCCAAGTCCCCCTCTTCTTCATTCTCCAGAAACAGCGGGCCGATCATTTCACGTTCGGTAATCCGGCGGCTCGACTTGTCCTTATACAACGCCCTCTGCAAAGACCGAAGCAGCAGGTCACTTTCGGTTTCATTGTCGTAGATCACCCTGAGCCTGCGGTCCTGCCGCCCATAATCGGAGACAAACTCATCTCCCATCTTGGCCACAAATACTTTTTGACCATCCAAGATGAAGAGTTGCCCTTCTTTGATGACAGCTTTCTCTCCATATTTCACTGTTCTACGTTCGTTTGCTTCGAGTTCCTGTTGAACAGTCTCGAAGAGAGGTTTGAATAGATGGAAATCCAGGCATGGGGTCCGTTGCGCGATCTCCTCAGCAGCGTTGATCTCAGCTCGGGGCCTGACATGAACTAGGTTTGTAATATCATTATCAGAAGGCGAATTAACACCCAGGGATTCCAGCAAATCTTCGTCATCCTGGTCATCGTCGTCAACAGAATTTGTAACGCTGTCGTCAGCTCCCAGCAGGTCTCGCGAATCCAGTCCCTTCAAAACTTCGCGACATTCAGAAGATGCCTTGATCCGGTCCAGTCGAACGGCATACAAACGTTCGAATATGTCCCGGCTCTCGCCATGCTCAGGGAGTCTGCCTTTTTCGTCTACAAACCGCTCGATTTCTTCGAAGCCGGCAATGATTCGTTGTTCCCGGTGAGTACGTCCCACTGTCGAAACGGGTTCGGTCTCGACTCCGAGTTCATCCAGCAGGTCAAGATCTTCGTTTGTAACTTGTTTCTTCTTACCCATTCTGGCTCTCCTTCACGGCTCGCTGGAGAAATGCAATCCCTTCAGCCATTCGCTTTTCCCAGGGATCGGCTGTGGTGAGTGAGGGAAGTCGTCCTTTCTCTTCTTTGAATCGCTTGGCCCTCTTTGCGAGATCACGGGCTTCTTCAAGTGTCATGGTCACCTTTTTGGCCGTGATAATCTCCGCCACTTGTCGGAGTCGTTCTTCGCTCATTGACTTGGCTAGAATCGCGTATGCCTCACCAAATGGATTGATTCGGTCAATCAGATCAATATCGAGTTCCTTGACCGACAAAGCGAACTTTCGTACGCCGTCGATCAGCGACGTATTTGGAGAGGCTTCGTCCCCACTATCATCGTTAGCTTTTTTCGCCTGCTGGACGAAGTTCAGGGCCGCGATGGCATGCTGACGGACTGCTTCCTGGTCCTCATCATCCAGATTAGGGAAAGTCTCTTTGATGATTTTTCCCATGCGGACCTGAGTTAATTCCTCCGGAACCAACTCCTCGTCGAATAGTCCGCGTTCAATGGTCTGTTTATCCTGGACAAACGCTGTCACCAGTTCGGTGAGATCCTCGCGACATATGCGCTCTGCTTCTTTACTCTTCGGTTCGGTCAGACCTTTGATTTCTAACTGTATCAACCCTGAGGTCGGATCGACTCCCACATTGCATTTTCCGGGATCGTATCCGCTTTCTCCATAATCCATTCCAGGGGTTGGAGCATTATTCTGGTTCTTCGGCCGAAACTCAAAACGGGGTGCCAGGACCTGTTCCATCAGCAGGCTGGCCGCAATGGCCTTCAGAGTGTCGTTGACCGCCTCAATGACGTCTGATTCGGTCGCATCCGGTTCCGCAATGAGATTTGTGAACCGTGCCCGTGTCTTTCCGGGAGCGTCACGGGTTGCACGGCCGATGATCTGCACAATTTCCGTCAGACTCGATCGGTAACCAACCGTTAGAGCATGTTCGCACCAGATCCAGTCAAAACCTTCTTTGGCCATGCCCAAGGCAATAATGATGTCCACATGGTCCCGATTGTTCTTCTGCGTCGGGTCTTTCAGGGCTGCCGAGACCTTATCTCGTTTACCGGGATCATCGTCCACCAGGTCAGCTATTCTTAGAAGTATTCCGTCTTTGGTCTTCACCAGCTGGAAACCGGTTTGGGCATCGGTTCCTTGCCATTCGCCCAGTTCTTCGATGATGTGTTCCACCTCCCGGATTTTGTCTTTGGTGCTCTCCTTCGAGTTCACATTCGGGATATGCAGAATCGTTTTCTCGCCTGAATTCAGGACATTCAAGATTTCATCCGTATAGCGGCCGGAATAGAAAAAGTACCCGATGTCGAGTTGTTTCAAATACTGGTAACCATTTAACTGCTCATAGTAGGTATAGGTCACGGTTTGAAATCGGGACTCATCATCCGGGTGCATCACTGCTTCGGCATCCCCCCGGAAATAGGAACCGGTCATCGCCACCAAGTGAACCTTATCTCTGGCTACGAACTGACGGACATGCTCCCCCAGCTTGTTGTCAGGATTCGTGGAGACATGGTGAAACTCATCCACTGCGATCAGGCGATTATCAAAGACCTCCACACCAAAGCGATCAATGGCGAAACGCAAAGTTGCATGGGTGCAGACCAATACCTGATCGTTACATTCGAGAAACGCTTTGACCGAATTGACTTTCCCCCCATTGTCTCCACCAGGAGCATTGCAGAGATTCCAGTTCGGTTTTACTTCCCAGTCGGCAAAGAACCCGAACTGGCTCAAGGGCTCATTGTGAAAGCTGGAACCGATGGATTTTTCCGGCACAACGATGATGGCTTGTTTGAGCCCCTGGTTATGGAGCTTGTCCAGTGCAACAAACATCAGTGCCCGGCTTTTTCCTGATGCAGGAGGAGATTTGATCAGCAGATACTGCTCCCCCCGTTGTTGCCATACACGTTCCTGCATTGGCCGCATGCCGAGGGCATTAGATTTGGTTGAACTGCCGTCCTGGGCGTATTTGACGGAGACAGAGGGAATGGGATTAGTCATTGTTGAGGTCCTTCTTTTTGTTTCTCTTCAGCGATTCTTCCAGCTGTTCAATCTCTTTTAGATCCTCAGCGTCAGCGGCCAGTGCTTCCGCTTCGCGTCTGTTCTGGTCGAAGGTTTCGAATCGTTGGTGAACAATCCGTTTCATGTCAGCATGGCTCACTTTGCCAACTCCATCCAGCACCGGACGGTCGTTGAACTGCAGCATTTTGTCGACATTCTCCCGCCAGAATGCGAGAGTCAGATCGTTTCGTTGTTTAACGCGCAACTCTGCCTGTTCCAGAAAGATCACTACCAGTCGGTTCAATGTATCTATTTCATCCTGGCTCAAATAATTTTTGGCGACGATGACATCCTGCTTACGGACTCGCGATCCGCTCCAACTGGCCAGGTTCATGTTTGGCTGGTTCGAATCTGCCCGATTGACAACCAGTTCAGCTGCAGTGTAGCCTGTTACCGCAAAGAGTAGTTTGTTCTGGACCTCCGCGAAGAACAGGTTCGTTTCCTGTTCGCGAATTTTGTAATCCGAACTCAGGGTGAATAGATCCCGAACTTTCTGATAGAACCGCTTCTCAGAAGCCCGGATTTCGCGAATACGAGCCAGAAGTTCATCAAAGTAGTCCCAGCCGTCGGGATTTTTCAGGCGTTCGTCGTCCATGACGAACCCTTTGACTATGAACTCTCGCAGGTGCGTGGTAGCCCACTGACGGAACTGCGTCCCGCGAGGGGAACGGACCCGGTAGCCAATTGCCAGTATCAGGTCGAGATTGTAGACTTGCGTGCGGTATTTCTTCCCGTCGGCGGCAGTTGTCAAGGATTCCTTGACAACTGAATCCGAAGTCAGCTCTCCCTCCTTGAAAATGTTCTTGGCGTGCAGGTTGACGTTCTGTTTCGTTGTCTGAAATAGTTCCGCAATCTCCAGTTGTGTCAACCAGATCGTCTGTTCCTGAACTCGCAATTGCAATCTGGTCTGGCCATCTTCGGAAGTATACAGGATCAGGTTACTCATGCGCTGGCCCCTTTCCGCTTCCTGCCGGCAGACTTTTTCGCTCCCTTATTAGCGGCTTGTTTGATTACCGTCTGACTGTACAGTTCGAACAGCTTTTCCAGGCGTTCGGTGTCGTTCTTGAACTGACGTCCGATGTAGATCCGCTCGAGAACCTCATCGTTACGCTCATGGGCTTCTCGGAGATCAACAGGCATTTTTTCTGGATTGTAAAGTTCAGCGATCGTAGCGGGGAAACAGGCTTCTCGTGCCAGCAGGATCTCTTCCGCACAGTGGGTCAGGTCGGTTTTATTCTGTTCCGTGAGTGTGGGAACCGGAAATGTGTTCCAGCCGAGCGTGTTGGAGTACGAGAACCGCATTTCCAGACGAACACAAACTGTTCCAATCCAGACCCAATGCAACCGGGAGGCAATCAGTGCCAAGTTCCAGAGGGGGGCGTCGTATAGCGCAAAGTTTCGATCGCCTATGATAGTTTTTCCATGTACCATTCCTACTGGAAGAAATTCTCGGCTTTCTGAACTGACCCGTGGAATGACAATGATTCGATTGCTCTGCCTGTGTCGAATTTCCCCGAATTTATGAGGAGCCGAAGCCATTTCTCGCGTTTGTGCCTTCTGGCTCTTTAATCTCATCTCGCTGACTAAATTTAATCGATTAGCAATAGGAGTGATTGATTTTGCAAGATTGACTTGAGTGTCATCTATCCACAAACAAAATCGTTGTCTGCCGTTAATGAATTCTTCAGAATTCGAATATTCGTAGAGTATGGAAAGAGATGTCGGGTATGAAGTCACGATTTCTTCTCTCTCCGAAGCGTTTAGGAACAGATTTCCTCCATCTACGGGTTTACTTCCAAAGTCCATTGCGGGAAGACCATTAAGCGGAAGTGCTGATTTTTCAACAATAACATTAATGCCAGCTACAAGATAAGCATTTATGTTTTCAGTGTCTTTGAATACAGATTCCTGATCAGTTACGGAAAATAATTTCCTGCTCTTTGCTGGGTGATTTGATATCCCTACAATCACAACTGTTACACCGGCTTTATTGCTGGCGAGATTCGCCCATTTGAAGCTGGTGTGAGCAAAGGAAATCTCGTGGTCAGTTTTAAAAATCAACGGCCAGAGAATCGGTACTTGCTGGCCTTGACAAATCGAGTTGGTTGCCACATACGCAGCCGAAGAGTCCGTCTGTGTTCCGTAATCAGCGGCTTTCATAAACCAACCACTGACGTAGTCGAGAGACTTCCAGCTCTTTGTTCGACCATCAAAAATAGATTTGAGATCGTCCTTCTGCTCCTTCGATTGCCACGTCGATCCCAAGTATGGCGGATTCCCGCAAATGTATGTCTCTCCTCCTTCATTCTCAAACTCCACTTCTGCCTGATCAACCGGTTTGCTGAATAGATCATCTGCTCGGTGTTTCACTCCTTCCCCGGTTGGCGGACAGATACTTAACCAGTCGAGTCGCAGGGCATTTCCGCAAGTGATCCAGTTGTCCGTTTCCAGCGGCAGAAACTCTGCTAAGGCAAGTATTTCACCCCGATAGAGGACGTCGCATTGGTATTCTGCAATAATGAGAGCAAGCCGGGCGATTTCACAGGAGAAGTGCCGAATCTCAATCCCCCGAAAATTGGTCAGTGGTATTTCCGAACGCCGATCTGCTTCACCCCGGCGCTTGTTGATTTCTGCTTCAATCGCCCGCATTTCTTTATAGGCGATGACCAGAAAATTCCCGGAACCGCAGGCGGGATCGAAAACACGAATGCGGGCTATCCGATTACGCAGATTGAGTAGTTTTCGGGAATTTTCACCCGCCTCTTCCAACTTCTCCCGGAGGTCATCCAGAAACAGCGGATTGAGTACCTTAAGAATGTTGGGGACGCTGGTGTAGTGCATCCCCAGTGCTCCCCGTTCTTCATCATCGGCTACAGCCTGAATCATCGAACCGAAGATGTCGGGGTTAATCTTTGTCCAATCAAGATTCCCGACATGTAACAGATAAGACCGGGCGATCTTGCTGAACTTAGGAACGTCCAGACTGCCGGAAAACAGCCCACCGTTAACATACGGAAAGGTGTTGGCCCAGCTGGGAAGTTTGGCGGTCTCACGGTCTTGTTGGTTCGATTTTACCTGCATGGCCCGAAAGGTTTCGGCAATTACCTCATGCGTGTTGGAAGAATCACGGTCACTCATCTGCTCCACGGTGGCTGTGAAGAGTGTGGACGATTGGAAAATCTTGGTGTCTTCGGCAAAGAAGCAGAAAATCAGTCGGGCAAAGAAATGATTCATTTCCTCTCGTCTGTCATCTGTATCCCAGTCCGGGTTTGTCTGGAGTAGCTCGACGTATAACCGGTTGAGTCGGCTGGTGGCCCGAATATCAAAAGCACTTTCATCAATCTGCCGAACGGTCGAGATCCCTGCCAACGGTAGAAAAAAGGTGAACCGATCGGGAAAGCGGCTATATTCGCAAGCCAGAGTCTCGCCATCAATCAGCCGTTCAGATTCCAGCGTGATGCCGTCCGTCGCCAGAATGTACTTGGTTTTCTGCCGAGCCGTCGCCGGGCTGTCCCGTAACGCCTTCAGAGTGTCCGGAACCTGGCCTTCGCTGCAGACTTTGATGTGAATGTTATTCCGCTGAAGAACGCCCCCTTCAAGGTCAGATTGGTTCGTGTTTCCATTTCTGAGCCGTTTGAGGGTTGTTTGCTTGTTACCGAAGGATTCCAGAAAGGCATACGGAAATTCCGCGGCATTGAAAGGAGCTTCAGCAAGCAGCGATACGGCTTGTTCAATTTCAACTGCGTTCATTTCCGCCCAATACTCATTAGCTCAAGTTCCTACTCTTACCATGTCCTTCGGCTGGCCGCCGCTATTATTACTTCCGTAGGATAACTTAGCCTTATACTGATTGTTTGTAAACGCAGTGGAGCAGATCTATAACCGGCTCATACTTCCAGCGCCAGTCCAGATCACGGTCTTTTACCAGGAACTGGATGAAGCCTTAGCGGAACTTGCTAACAGGGACTACTCAAAGTCTGTACCTAGACTGAGGTATCCGGGCAGGTAAAGATCATTTTAATGTAGAGTCATTCGGTTTCAAGCAACTGTAAGACCTTCGCCATCTTTCGCTGCAGGGATTCTGTCTCTTTACGCAGTTTGGGGCTTAGCTGTTTATTGGCCTCCAGATGAAGAGCAAGCCAGCGGTCCCATGACCAGAGAATACGGGTGAACTCATCTTCAAACTGATCACCGACCACAACTGTCGGCTTTCGTCCACCAATCTGACGGCGGCCTTGGAGGGCAAGGATCTCCGCTTGTAGTCGATGAGTACTCCAGCGGTTTTCAATGGCCAGTTCCGTCAACCGATCCCGATCATTACCCCTGGGCACACTGATGAGTTTGATGAAGTGGGTAATGGTCAATGCAAAGCCGGCAGACCGAAATCGTCGAAACCATCGCTGGAGTTCTGCCTTCGTGTAACCTGACTCGCGGGCCACAAGTGCCCGGAGCTTCTGGCAAGTGTCACGTGAGATACCGTAGCTCTCTGCAAGCTCTGCAATCAGACCATACGGTGAAGTTGGACCGCAATTTTTGAGAACATCTTTTCCGATCGCGTAACGGGCTTCGATCTTCTGAATCGTCTTTTCGACCTGATTTCTGCTTTTGGTATTGCTCATAGGGCTCATGTTCTGCTTATTGGTCTTCAGTTATGAATAGAACAAGTCTACAATATTTAAAATCCGGAATTTAGGATAGAGGGGTTTTTACGGGTGTAGTACATCAATGGCATGGGAAGAACGCGAAAACGGCAGCCGGTACTTCTACTGGAGCCAGAGACAGCCTGACGGCAGTGTCTACAGACAATACCTCGGCAACGGGATGCGAGCCGAAGTGGAAGCGATACGTATCGAAAGCAAACAGATACGGCAAATGAAGCTGGTTCGGGAGCGTCGTTTAACCACCGACCTGGAAAAAAACACCAGGCAATCCGCGAATTCAATCACTGCCTTAATGGAAGCACACTATTTTGCTGCGGGACTTCATAATCCGAAAGGCCGCGGTTGGCGAAGGAGAAATAAAATGATTAAATCGGCTGAAGCTGAAATGGAAGAAAACATGCCCAGTGAGACCGAGTCACAGAATGAAATCAGTAAATCGGACCTGGAAGGATTGGTCTCACTCGCCCGACGTGGTGACAGTAATGCCGCTCGGCAGCTACGGACGATTCTGAATGAAGAGCCGGATATTTTTGGATCACTGGGGCAAATGGCAGTCAAAATACAACAAAAGTGGATCCAAACAATCGCCGGTCAGGATTTATTCGAGAAGGAAATGATTCTACGTGCCACGATGGAATTGCGGAAATCACTCATCGAAGAAGGTGACAGGTCGGAATTGGAGCGACTTGCAATTGAGCAGGTGATCAGCAGCTACCTGCAGCTGAGTTACCATGAAGACAGAGAGGCCAAATCCCCGGCCAGTGACCTGAAAATTGCTGATCACAGGGCGAATCAGATTGAACGGGCCTCACGTCGCCATATGAAGGCCCTGGGAGCTCTGACAACGCTGCGGCTGCTGGCTCCGAAGATGAAAGGGCAGAAACACTGTGCGTGTCCCCCACGGGGCAGCCAGGATGCTCGGATTGGCTACGAACATCCCCACTCGAACGGAAACCGGCTGGCGAGTGCGTTCGACAGCTCGCATCAGCCGGTCCCAATGAATTGAACGAGAGAGTAGTGCAGGGTCGATGCTTTCTACTACATGAAGTGAATTTTCACCCGGACAACTTTTATTCAATTCATAAAGTAGGATTTGAGAGAGGCAGGACCCCCCGGACTTACAAACGTGTCCGACTGGGATATCCATGGCTTTTGAGAATCCACAAAGACCGCGAGCTCTTAGTCCAATAAGTCTAGGAAAGAGCCTACCTGCATCAAAGGAGACGCAGTTAATTTATGAGGGTAATCAGGGGGGACTTACCCCTGCGGA